>Ga0206102_1000678_pt1 | contig 10329 bp, 7 predicted proteins | sample 1B1Ametagenome_FD_148645 | JGI IMG/M metagenome (GOLD analysis project Ga0206102, IMG submission 148645) | Enriched microbial communities from leaf-cutter ant dump, University of Wisconsin, Madison, United States - 1B1A | ecosystem: Environmental > Terrestrial > Nest > Insects nest > Nest dump... | reverse complement strand
TTAAGATTTGGACTTATTCATTGACCAGCTTGCTTGCCGGTCTGCTCGAAGGCTGGCTGCGATGCAACGAGGGAGAAGGCATATTGAACAAGTGAATGCCTTGTTTGCCGGCGGCCGTTTGCCCGGGCATGGCAAACAAGGCAGATGCGATGGGAAGAAGGCGACTCGAATAAGCTTGCTGCTGCGCTATCCCTTCATGCGGAAGTCGAGATGCGCAGGCGGAGGGCATTCGAGTTTGACTTGTTCGAGGAGTGCCTCGCCCATCGGTGCGCCATTGTCCCGAACGCGCTGCAGCGCGCATAGTCTGATCCACAAATCCGTCAGGATGGTCTCGCCCTCGCGCAAATCAACAGGTTCGATTTTACGGAGCAGTTGTTCCGCTTTGGTCAGCTTTCCCAGTTCGATGAGCGCTTCAATGTAAAACAGACGGATGCGGCCAAGCTTCCGAACGGATTTGGGCAGTCCGGAAACAAGCGCAACCGCGTCTGCGAATCGTCCCGCCTTGCAGAGCGACTCGACGGCCTCGACAGCAAGATTGCGCTGCGGTTTCATCGCGACCGCTTCCAGCAGAAGCTTCGCCGCCGCCGGATGATCATTGTCAAGCTGCGAGAGCTTGGCGAGACAACGCAGCGCCCACGGCGACGGCGCCCGGTTGAGCGATGTCTTGAAACATGTCTTCGCCCGGTCGAAGTCCGACTTGTACGCGACGGTCACACCGAGCTGATACCAAGCGTACCAGTGGTCGGAGGAGCCCGAATCGATGGCTTTCTTCAGAAGCGTCTCCCATTCGTCGCCAATCTGATAGCTGTCCGGCTCCGCCAGCGGGTCCGGGCACGGCAGGAATCCGTCGCGGACGAGCGAGAGCCAGCCTCTCTCCGGCTTGCGCATGCAGCTTGCCGGGAAGGCAAGTCCCCGCGAATCGAATTGATCGCCCAGCAGCGCCTGCTGTACGCGTCCCCAGCCCATGCCGGCGTGCACGAATTTGCCTTTCTTGCCATCGAGCTCGCGTTCTGCGATCCGGAGCATTTCTTCGATCTTGGCAGGTGAGCATACCGCCTCGAGCGCCTTTTCGATTCCACCGATCGCGGCGTGCCAGTCCTTATCGTGCACGACCTCGCCGGGAGTGGAGATGGGGCCGTAGGCCTCCATCCAGCTCAAGGTTTGGCCGCCCTTCATCGGGAGATGTTCAAGCTGCGTAGGCGCGAGGCCGGCTTGTATTTCCAAGTAAGCTTGTCCGGGCTCGGAGAGGAAGGCTTGCCAATTGCGCGCGCCGTCCCTCATGCCCCAGGCGAACAGCTTTCTGCCCTTCAGAACGTCCGTTGAAGCTTGAATGAGACCATAGCCGTCGCCGCCTACCGCTGCGATCCAGCGGCGCTGTCCGTCCGGCAGGCCGAAGAAGCAGTCCGTCGTTTGCGGGATCCGGGCAGGATAGCTGATATCCGCTGCCCGTGGATTGCCGTCCTCGCTTCCCGGCTTGCTTGCGTCGCCGGACGACAGCTCGTCTTTCTCGAACGTCTGATAAGGCACCGGCTCCTTGGTGAGTATTCCGCCGTATACCCAGCGGTACCCTGTTTCCGCCGGAACCAGCACGCGGACATCCTTGCGCTCGTCTACCGCTATATTGCTCCACCAATAAACGGCGGTGTCCTCGGTGGAAGTATTGTCAATGCGCACACGCACATAGAGATGACGGGAATCGTCCGGAAGAATCGCCTCGATCCGATAGACCAGCCTGCGCACGCGCTCGTACTGGAACATGCGCAGCACCGGTGTGCCGTCATCAAGAGCCAGCGTCTCGGCGAACATGTCGTCCGCGGTGAAGGGACCGTGTCCGACCATGCCGATGTTCCATTCCACGCCGCCCGAGAACCATGCGTTTCTAAGGGCCAGGTTGGCGGGTTGGAACACCGGATTCTTATGCAGCAACTCGCGCCCCGCATGCTTGTCTGTCAGCGACCACAGCCGTCCGCCAAGCTCGGGCATGAAAACGGCGCGAATATGGTCGTTTTCGAGAATAACCGCCTTCCATTCGCGCGGTTTCTTCTTGCGGTCATACTGATCTTGCATCAGATAGGGGAGGATGCCGTTCGCATGGCCCCAGCCCATATATTTCGACTCTTCGGGCGTGATGCTGTTCTCGTCAATTTGAATTTGCGCATGCAGATCCCGCTTGGCGGTCAAGTCCGGCAGCGGATTGGACTTGCCTAGGGATGCCGATGGAATCGAATAGTTCTCGACGGTTAATTGAGATTTGGACATGGTTCTCTCCTGTTATGGGCTTAATCGCGTTCGTCCGGACGTTCTCTGAAATGCCAATGCCCGGGATGGCATAAGGGACTGTTTTCGAACAATTCGGGCTCCATAAATACAAATTTGCCTTCCTGATGGGCAAGGGCGCCTGTCACCATATCATACGATTCGTCGAACAGCTCCTTGTAAAAAACTGCCGCAATACGTCCTTCCCGGATGACGATGCCTCCCCAGCCGGTGCCTGCTCCGATTCCGTATGCGAGCGCCGGGAATGTGCAGTACAGCTTTCTGCGCAACTGCCACAATCGAGGATAATGAACGTGGCCGGAGAAACACCCCAGGATGTGCGGACTGGCGTCCAGCATCTGCCACACCTCGCGGTCTTCAAATATGCTGACAGCATCGACCCAGCTGCCGACACTCAACTGATGCCGATGGCAGAACACGATGGTCGGCTTGTCCAGACCGTCCAGCTCGCGCTTGAGCCACTGCTTCTGGCGCGCCGACATGCGATAGCTCGACTTCTGCATCGTATCCAGCACCAGAAACTTTAGCCCAACCGCTTCAAAGCTGTAGTAGAGCTCAACCGGATCTTCCATGTCCGGCCATTCCGGCTGCTTGATTTTCGCCCAGTCCCTCACGACATCGGGATTGATCCCTTCCCTCAGCATCCCGTTCTCATGATTTCCGAAAATCGGCATCGTCGGCACCGAAAGCTTGCTTTTGCCCAACAACGCTTTCACGACGGCGAATTCTTCCGGCAAGCCATAATCAGTCAAATCGCCGCCGAGCAACAGGAAAGCCGGGTGAGGTTGCAATGCTTTGATCTCTTCGAGTGCCAGTTCAAGCTGTCTTCTCGTATTGACAAATTCCTTATATGCCAGAGATTGAAACTCCTTTTCGTAACCTTGCTCCGCATGCACATGCATATCGCTAAGCCACCCGATGAGCGTATAATCCTGTTGGGGAAAACGGCGGGCCAACTCCCGGTTCAGTTTTTCAACGGAGCGTTTCGCTTCTTCAACGACTCCTTCGTGCAAGGTTTTGCACACGGGTTGGTATCTCATCCTGCTCACCTCTTGATTATGGATAACCGTTTACAGTCGATAGAAAGCGGAGGCCGTGCCTCCAAATATGGCTTCCCGTTCCTGTTGTGAATATTTCGCCAGCATGTTGTTCGTCTCTTTCCATACCCTCACATAATCACTGTTCAGATTGGCGATCGGCCAGTCGCTGCCGAACATGAGCCGATTCGCGCCAAATTGCTCGACTGCGTAGTCTACGCTGCGCTGCGGTTCCAATGCCGTCCTATCGGCGTCGGCGGAAGCCGCTATAGGGAGCCCCGACAGCTTGGCGTACACATTCGGAAATGCCGCTGCCGCCGCGAGTTGCGACGCCCATAATTTCCATCCTCGATCCTCGGCCGGCGGCTTGGCAAGGTGATCGATGACGATGCGAAGGTCGGGCACTTGTTCCGCCAAATAAGGCACATGGTGCAAGTGATTCGGAAACAGAGCCACAATATCGTAGGTCAGACCGCGTTCCGCAAGTAGTTTCAAGCCGTCCATGACAGCAGGCTGCACGATCCAATTCGGATCCTGCTCTTCATGAATCAGATGCCTGACGCCTTTAAAATATCGGTTGTCTGCATACCGTTCCAACTGGCGGGCCGCTTCGCTCGGGCGATGCAGCGGAACCCATCCGACCACGCCGCCAACCCAGTCATATGCCGCGGCAGTTTCGAGCATATAATCGGTATCTTCGCAGGAATCCATCGCCTGGACGATGACCGTCTTGTCAATGCCTGTCATGCGCAACAACGGTTCAAGCTCGGGTGCCTCGAATGTGCGATAGATCGGCCCGGATTCAGGGACCAGCCACGGATAATCGACTTTGGTCAAGTTCCAAAAATGCTGATGCGCATCCACTTTGATCATTCGCCAACCTCCTTCTTCCCGATCAGATGCCAGGCCCGGACAAGAACGGGTTCAGCCGCGCCCTTGAATGACAGAAACCGTGTCCGTCTCCGGCCAGGGCAGATCATAGGTCGGTGCGTTCACGTATCTCTTCATCGCCAACCGCAGCTTGATTCCGGTCCCTGCCGGCAGCGACACTTGCAGCCATCGGCTGTCGATCGGCATGGCGTCGATCACGTTTCCGGCATCATCCACCACTTCGCCGGACATGAACCGGTGCTCGCCGAACACGCCGGCTTGGACGATGAGCTCGCGATCATCAAACAAACCGGTGTTCACCAAGTGGAGGGTGGCCGAGTCCGCGCTCAGTTTCTCCACCAGTGCCGATACGCCCTGCGGCAGCCCGGGGCGCTTCGCTTCACAGTCGAAATATCGCACACGGCCATGCTGCAATCCCCCGTGAGAGATGTGCATCGGCCCGCCCAGCGTCAACTGCGCCAGCCCTTCGAAATATACCGGGCACATCTCCTGCCAAATATGAATGGCAGAGTGGATGCCTTCATTATAGTGTTCCGTCCAGTTGAACGGATCGCCTTCCGGCGAGCGCATTTTGGCCAACTGATTGCCAATCATCTCGCAGTTCGCCTGCAGGATCCGCTCGGGATAATCCGGATTCAACCCGCGGATATATTGGAACCAAGGCTCCGTATTGCCGATATAATGCTTGGTTTCCCGCCCCGTAGCCGGGTCTCTGCCGGAGAATGTCGGCACAATCACCTCGTTCCAATCGTGATCCTTGGGGATGCGCTCTACGCGGGCCAGATCTTCCTCCGCCATGGACATCGCCCACAGGTACACCGGGTATTTGGGCAATGCGCTGCGGTAATCCGCCCATCCCGTGTCAAAATGCCGGTGCGGGACCACCCAGCGGCCATTCTCCTTGCGTCCCAGTTCCCAGTTGAGATCGAGCTGTTCCCTGGCCAGTGTTAATTGCCGCATATCGCCCGTCAGCAGTACGGTATTCATGCAGGCATTGACGATGGGCTCGATGATCGTCATGAAGCCGTGCGGCCAGCGCCATCCATAATACCCGCCCCACCATTTGCCATCGTTAAACTCGCCGATCCGGCCGGTCAGTCCCACATTGTCCGGGATGATTCCGCCGTTGGCGCGGGCGCGTTCCTGCCATGCCTGCAAATATTCGACTACCCACTGGCGATAGCGGTCATCTCCCCCATGCAAATAAGCATGCGTGATCAGGCCTGTGGCGTTCAGGTTCAGCGGCACGTCGCCGCGATTCATCCGCTCGTTCATCATGGACAGAAGCTGTTGATACACCGCGTCGTCCGACCAGGCGCACTTGCCGCTTGCAAAGTCGACGCCCGGAATATCTTCGTACGGCGCCAAATAGTCATCCAGGATGCCGCGGTGCGTGCACCAATCCTCCGCGGACACTTCAAAGCGAGGACCGCGGCTGCCTGTCAGCGGAGAGCGGATCAATCGGTGCTTCTTGTCATAGTTTGGCGCTTGCGGATCATCTCCCATGTACATCGCGGCAAAATTCACGGCACGCTGCCGATCCTGCAAGGTGGACGGGCCCGCGAGCCCGAGAAAATACAAATACAAATAGCCTTCTCCATGGTGCATCCAGTCATAATAGGCGTCAAATTCGCGGTGAATCTGCCCGTATTCCGTCCATTGCCAGGTGATGCCATCCCAAATCTTGCGCGATAGTCCATGCAATTCGCTGTTTCCGCCCAGCGCATACAGCAGCGCCAAATTCATAAACCCCTCATAAGGGTCGTCCGAACCGTCCATGCCCGGCCAATTCTTGAACCAGATCAAGGTGCCGTCCGGGCGGGTATACCGGTCGACAAACGCTTTCGCCGCCCGATTCAACTCGGCAAACAAGTGTTGCTCCAGCAGCGCCCACTGCGGGGGAACCGTTCGCCGGGTGGCGCGGATATGCGGAAAGCCGGAATGTGTATCGCTCATGCTGCATCCTCCCCTTCAAAAACTATGATTCCGATGACTCCGGCCCCAGATAGCAGCCCCCATCGACAGCGATTTCCGCTCCGTTGACCCAAGACGAGTAATCGCAGGCCAGCATCAGTGCGGCCCCGGCAATCTGCCCGGGCTCCGCGACGGAGGCGTTGCCGATCAATTGCGCCTTTGACGCAGCCAGCCTCTCCGGGGTGCCCAAATACATCCCTGCCCATTGCTCAAGCAGCGGCGTGTGCGTGCCTCCAGGCATCAGCGCATTGCAGCGAATGCCCTTCTTTCTTAAATCAAGCGCCAGTCCCCGCGTCATATGATTCAATCCGGCTTTCAGCGAGTCGTACACCAGATTGCGCGCTCCGTTCCGCACGGCATTGATGGAGCTGACGTTGATCACCTGGCCTTGGCCGGATTTCTCCAGCCAGGGCAAGGCGGCTTGTGCGAGCAGGAAGGGCGCCTTTAAATTCACCGCGAACAGCTCGTCCCAATCGCGCGTCGTAATCGCCTTCACCGATTTGCTGCAGACCATGGCGGCATTGTTCACGAGAATGTCGATCCCGTGGAATCGGTTGGCCGCCGCCTCGACCATTCGGACACAGTCCTGGTGATCTGCCAAATTCGCGCCGACAAACCAAGCCTCGCCTCCGTCGGCTTCGATCGACCGCACAATGTCGCGTCCGCGTTCCAAGTGGCGGCCGGTGACGGTTACCTTGGCGCCATGTCGGGCGTACAGCCGGGCGATCGCTTCTCCGATACCGCTTGTGGAGCCGGTAATGATGGCCGTTTTTCCTTCCAGCAAACGTTGTTCTGCCAAGCCCATTTCCCCCTTGTCAAATCGCAACTGACGTCCTCGGTCCGACATCCGACAGCTCGATCGGCTGAAAGCCGTGAGCGATTGCGGGAGAATCTTCGCTCATGGTGAAGTCCCCATTCAGCGGGTCCCGGAAGCCCGGGTTCGCGACCGCTGAATGCAGGTCGTACCTCATCGCGCGGAATTGATCCATATCGAAGGATTCCAAGCCAATCATCCGCGCTGCTTCATCCTTGCTGAAATTGGCGTGGACAATCGGTTTTCCGCCGATGTCCCAGAAGAGGTTGCCATCGCTGCGAAATGCCCGCCGCTGCAGGGCGTTCTCCCCTTTGCCCAGATATACGGGGCTGCCGTCGGTCAGGAAAATATTTTTTTCATAGGTCATCGCGTTATGCTGCTCAATCCGGGTGAGGGAGGCCAGACCTTCCTGACCGAAAGCAAATATATTGTTGCGCACGATATTTTCGCGTCCGTAATGCTGGTGAAAGCACTGGCTGTGCGTATGATGCACGATGTTGTTTTCCACAAGGATATGAGAGCTTGCCTCATCCGTATAGATGCCCCAGCCGCCATAATTTTTCTTGGTGACATGATGAATGAGGTTGCCGCGCACGACTGTCCCTGGTTGCACGCCCAATAAATAAATGCCGCCCAGGTCGTTGGTCAGGCCAAAACCCAGATCGTGAATATGATTCTTCTCGATGATGTTGTCCTTCGTGACGTTGTCCCTGTACGTCCATTCCCATCCGCACGAAATACCGGTATAATACAGGTCGTGAATGTGATTGTGGGCAATGAGGTTGGCGTAGGCATGTCGCACGACGATGCCGCAGGCGCTCGCGAAAACCTTGCCGCCCTGATGGATATGATTGTCGGTAATCAAGTGTTGGCCGGTGCGCATGCTTTCGGGTCCGCTGGCCGGACCGTATGCGGAGGCGCCGCTGATTTTGATACCTCCCGCCCCAATATCGCGAATCTCGTTGCCAACGAGCCGAATTTCCTTGCATCCGTGGCGCAGATCGATGCCGTAGAAGCCGATATGCGTCAGCTTGCAATTCAGAAAGGCGCATTGCCTGGCCCCGTACAAAGAAATGGCGCCGGGCAGCCAGTAAGCCGCCTGCGGAGAGCTTGCCAAATCCTGTTTGTCCATTCCGGGAATTCCCGCAATATTTTCAGGATCGCCGCCCGGGGGCAAATGCCAATCGCTATGGCGGAAATGCAGTCCGCAGAAGATCAGGTCTTCGACCGGAAGGCCCGCCGCCGGGTCCCCATGCAAGCGAAGAAAGCACTCGATGCGTGGGGCAACCGCCTCTGTCTGATCGAGCTTCTGCCCCGGCAAGGGCAAATAATAAAGCTTGCCCTCCGACCGGTCGAGATACCATTCTCCGGGTTCGCTCATTTCTTCCCATACGTTCTCGACATAATAATGGGCGAACGTTCTCGCTTCGTCATCGCGCATGCCGAAGACGGAGCGGCGCGAGGAAACCACAAGGCGGCTGACTTCGTCCACACGCTCGATCGGCATCCGTTCCTCGACCCAATAGTGGTGGACGATGAGGTCAACATCCTGCAAGTTGCGCCAGGGGCGGATGTTCCCGTCCGCATAATGAAATTGGTCCGAGCCGGCGAACAGACCGTTCTCCTTGGTGCCCTCCAGGGAAAACCCCGGCACGTCTTCGATGGTGAAGTATCCTTGCTTGGGATAACGGGAACGGGGCATGCGCCGGCCGTTCACGAATAACTGGCGGAAATACCACTTCCCGTTGCGCACCTCCGGAAGATCGGCGATCCAGACCGTTCGGCTGTTTAGTTGGCGTTCCGTCCAATTGTCGATGCGGACGCCGCCGTCAAACACCGGCGTCTCGCCGGGATAGGCCGCGTATCGGACCGGCCCGGAATCTTCCGCGCCGAATTCGACAGGTTCCGCCAGCCGATAGACGCCGCCGCGAATCAAAACTTCCATGGCGCCAGCCCAAGTTCCGTCCCGCTTCATGCGGCGGATGTTGTCTCTGGCGCCGGAGAGCGTGGCCACAGGCCCGTCCGTGCCATCCGGGAGCGGATGGTCGTAACGTCCGGACCACTTGTCATTGCCTGCAGGGCTGACATACATCAGGTGATTGGACATAAGCTTTTCCTCCAATTGCATGCTAACCGGAACTCGCAGCCGATTTATCCGCAAAAATGAATTGATTGAACTGCTGAAGATCCGCCACGCGAATATCAGGCTTTATCGATTTGCCGGGAAATTCCTGCCCGTCCTCCGCATTCAGCCAGACGGTATGCATGCCCGCGGATACTCCCCCGGCAATATCGGTATCAAGATTGTCTCCGATCATCACACATTCATGGGATTGACAGCGATACCTGCTCATCCCGTACTCAAAAAAATGTTTGGCGGGCTTGCCGATGTATTCCACCTTCTCGCTCGTCAGGGCTTCCACGGATACCGCCAGGGCGCCCGTTTCCGGCACTCTTTCGCCCGCGCTGCCCGGGTGATGATAATCGGGATTTGCGGCAATGATTTTGGCGCCGCTGCTGAATGCCAAGCTGATCGACTGGAGTTTGCGGTAGGTGAATTCGATATCCCTTCCCAATATCACCACATCTGCCGGTTCCGGATCGTCAATGGACAGCATCCGATGTCCGCATTGCATGATCGATGTTCGCAACTCTTCGCTGCCATAGACCTTGATTTTGACAATGCCGTATTCCTGTTTCACATAAGGCCCCACATAATCGGTCGCCGGGAGAATCTCCTCCGCTTTCGCATGCAGGCCCATCGCATTTAATTTTTTTCCAATTCCCGCTGCCGTTTGGGTTGAATTGTTGGTGATAAAGCAAATTTGCTTCCCGTCGGCGCGCAAGCGATTCAGCAGTTCCCCGGCTCCCGGTTGGAGAACGTCCCCATGATAGATGCATCCGTCCAGATCAAAGAAGAATACCTTTAATTCGTCATAAGTGAACCCAGTCAATGAAGTCCCTCCAAATTCGCCATCAAGTTTTAGCCCTTGAGCGAGCCAATCATGACACCTTTAATGAAAAACCTCTGCACGAACGGATAAAGAACGAGGATCGGTGTAATCGCGACGACAATAAGCGAATACTTCAGCAAATCTTTCAAATATTGCCGTTTCATCATCTCCTCCACATCGATCACCATGGATAAATCGATTTGATTCAATATCAAAATATTGCGCAATACGATTTGGAGCGGATAGAGATCGGGAGACTTCAAATAAATAAGCGCATCGAAGTAGGCATTCCAGTGCCCGACCGCATACATAAGAAACAACACGGCGATGATGGGCTTGGACAAGGGGATGACGATTCTCGCCATAAAACCGATGTCGCTCG
>Ga0206102_1000677_pt1 | contig 10332 bp, 5 predicted proteins | sample 1B1Ametagenome_FD_148645 | JGI IMG/M metagenome (GOLD analysis project Ga0206102, IMG submission 148645) | Enriched microbial communities from leaf-cutter ant dump, University of Wisconsin, Madison, United States - 1B1A | ecosystem: Environmental > Terrestrial > Nest > Insects nest > Nest dump... | reverse complement strand
CTTCAATCAAAGGCTTGGTACAACATTGAGGACATTTTAAGTATATTCGAAAATTATAAGCGTATGTTGCAGCTTCATAACGAAAAGAAGATTGCAAAGATTGTTTCACAACAAGCAAAGATCAATGTGGAATTAAAGATGCTTTATAATAAACTAAGCGACTACGCACTCAATTAATGGGAGGTTAAACACTGTGGAAGAATACAATAAAGCGTCGAAAGAAGTTTATGACCCAATTAAAGAAAATAGGAGAAGGCTTGTGGAAACGCTCGGACATCAAATTGCTGAGCTTTTTCCAATGGTGATTAAGGATGGCGAAATAGATGTAAATTCATTACTTTCAGAATTAGGTCAATATTCAGTAAACGAAGGCGAACGTTATGAGTTGAAATGGGCGGGAAAAGAAGATTCGAAGAGGATGGCCAATCTGGATATATTGGGTAAGACATTGCGGTTTGTATTAAATGATAGTAAGGATCCTGAAAAGACTGAGAATATATACATTGAGGGGGAGAACTTAGAAGTACTAAAGCTTCTTCGTGGCAGTTATTATAATAGAATCAAGTTAATATATATAGACCCACCATACAATACGGGAAAAGACTTTGTTTATAAAGACAAATTCACCCAGGACAAACTTACGAGTGATCAACTTGAAGGCGAATTAGATGATGAGGGAGTCCGTTTAATTTTAAATCAAAAAAGCTGCGGAAGATTCCATTCTAATTGGTTAAATATGATCTACCCAAGGATTAAAATTGCACGGGACTTGTTAACTGATGATGGACTCATATTCATTAGTATTGATAATAATGAAATCGACAATTTATTGAAAGTTTGTAATGAGATATTTGGAGAAAGTAATTTTGTTTCTTGCATAGCGAATATTAATAATCCAAAGGGTCGTTCTGATGATAAATACTTCGCTACGGCACATGAATATATTGTAGTTTATAAGAAAAATAATGCTGAGATTTATGGGTTTGAACCCGATGATAAAGTGCTGAAGAGGTACAATAAACAGACAGAAGATGGCCGTGTTTATAGGGAGATTGATTTAAGAAAGACGGGTGATGGGGATAGAAGGGAAGATAGGCCAAATATGTTTTATTATTTCTTGTACAATGAAAGAAGTAATGACTTTTTTCCAACGGTTGAAGATTATGTTCCAGAAGGATACATACAGATATTTCCGACTAGAGAAGATGGAAGCTATGGCCGTTGGAGATGGGGAATTGAAACTGCTAAAGAGAACATTTCAAATTTGATTCCCAAATTCATGAAAGTAAAAGAGAAATGGACTGTTATGGAGGCGGACTATCTCACAGAAGATAAATTGGTAAAGCCAACAACAAATTGGAACTTCAAGGATGTAAATAGCGAGAGAGGGACTGAAGACTTTATAAACCTCGGATTTAAAAAGGAGGTATTTGAGAGGCCAAAGCCAGTTGGAACAATAGAAAGAATTCTTAAAATCACTACGCGCGATGAGGACATAATTTTGGATTTTTTCTCAGGTTCCGCCACATCAGCACATGCAGTCATGAAGATAAATGCTGATGATTCTGGGAAGCGCAAATTTATATTAGTCCAGACCGATCAAGACAAATGTGACGAAAAATCAGATGCTTATAGAGAAGGGTTCAAAAATATATGTGAAATTGGGAAAGAACGCATCCGTCGAGCAGGTGAAAAAATTAAAGAAGAGTTTAAGGACAAGCCTGGCATCGAGAATCTTGATGTTGGCTTCAAGGTATTCAAAGTGGCAGATACCAATATCCGTTGGTTTAGCGAGGCCATTAAGTCAGATGTCTTCGATTACGACATGACCATGACGGATAAAGACAAACTCGATTTCAATCCTGGATTCACAGACATCGATGTCGTCTATGAGATCCTGCTCCGTCATCGGGATATACCGCTTTCGACTAACGTAGAGCAGCTTTCCAACATCGGCGACCGCACCTACATATTTGCGGACACGGTTGTAGTGTGCCTTGAAGAGACAATTGCTGATTGGATGATCGACAAGATTGCAGCCATCGAACCGATGCCAACAAAAATCATTTTTAGAGACAGTGCATTTGGTGATGACATATCGCTTAAAGAGAACACGATGATTCGTCTGGAAGCACAAATGCGCAAGCACAGCGGGTTAGAGAAGCGCGCTTATCGGGTTGAGTTCATTTAAGCAGGGGGTGAGGCCAATGTCTACTCGCATAGCCTTTCAGTTCGAGGATAAACTTGATTATCAGAGAGCGGCCATCGATTCGGTTATCAATCTATTTAAAGGGGTCAATCGACAAGCCGATAGTGCCATATATCGTAACTTAAGCCGCATACAAAAGATTGCCGAGGGGGACCCTGTTCGAAATCCTCAAATTGTCGCTGGAATACGACTCCTTAACAATTTGCGTGATGTGCAGCTGGAAAACATGCTGTTTCTCGATCAGCAATTAGAGAACAACAACTTTACGGTTGAGATGGAAACAGGTACAGGGAAGACTTATGTCTATTTGCGTACGATCCTTGAGCTTTATCGGACGTATGGTTTTACGAAGTTCATGATTATTGTTCCTACCATTGCGATTCGCAAAGGTGTAGAGAAGAACATTGATATGCTTCGGGAACACTTCATGGCATTGTACGATGGGCTTGATCTGAAGAACCATTCTTTCGTCTATAACTCGACCTCTCCGAAGGAGATTAGCTCCAAGTTTGTAGAAACAAGAGACTTAAGTATTGCGGTTATGAATATTCAGGCATTCAACAAGGAGACGAATAAGCTCCGCCAGGAAGATGAATATGGTCAGGTGCTTTGGGATGATATCCGTTACATTAACCCGATCGTTATCATTGACGAACCGCAAAAGATCGAAGGGGCAGGCAAAAAGAAGAGCGCATCGCTAGAAGCCATTGAGATGATCAATCCGCTCTTTATATTGCGTTATTCTGCCACCCACAAAAGACTTTACAACCAAGTGTACAAGCTCGATTCGTATGATGCTTATCAGAACAATTTGGTTAAAAAAATTGAAGTCAAAACCGTCCATGGAACGATCCCAAAAGATTTCCCGTATGTTCGTTATGTTGAATTTACGAGGGATTTGTACGCAAAACTCGAGATTTTCCAAGTTGAACAGGGCGGTGTTATCCGCACGAGAACGGTAAACGTGCGCCGCGGCGCGGATTTATATGAGTTGTCAGGCAATCTTGATCAATACCGAAATATGATCATTCAGGAAGATCCGCATCAGCTGAAAAAACTAAAGATTGGTACAGGCGATAACATCATTGAGCTTGGGATCGGCGAGAATAACTACGAATATACCGAGAATGACATTATCCGCATTCAGATTCGCCTAGCTATTCGTTCGCACTTGGAAAAACAACTTAAGATATTAAGAAAAGGGTACAAGATCAAAGCGCTTACCCTGTTCTTTATCGATGCTGTAGACAAGTTTAGGGACAACACAGCAGCAGATGGCCGTGGCGAATATCTCCGCATTTTCGATGAGGAATATGCGAAAATCATTGAGGATAAAAGATGGAATAAATTGTTTTCAGAGTATCCCGCACTGTTCAAAAAGTATAACGAGATTGAAAAGGTTCGCGAAGGATATTTCGCAGTCGATAAGAACAAACAAACCGTGGAGGTTGAAGGTTGGGAAAGTATCCTTGACGAACAAAAGATAAAGCAGAAGTCACAAGAGGATGTGGATCGCGGAATCGAGCTCATTTTGGAGAAGAAAGATGAGCTGATTTCGTTTGAAGAGCCGCTGGCATTTATTTTTTCACACTCCGCACTCCGTGAGGGATGGGACAATCCCAATGTTTTTACGCTCTGTACGTTAAAACGCGGAGGATCCGAAATCGCAAAGAAACAAGAGATCGGTCGGGGGCTTAGGCTTCCTGTTGATATAAACGGGAATCGCTGTACAGATGAAGAAATTAACGAATTATCGATTATTGCCAATGATTATTACGACCAATTTGCTGCGGCGCTGCAGAAGGATTTTAACGAGCAAGCTGGCTTCAATAAAGATGAGGTTACAGCCGAGGTCATCTATAAAGCGCTAAAGGAGTCGGGTATTCCAGCGGAAAAACTGAATGCAGCGCTGGTTGATACCTTCAAAAATGAGCTGCTTCAGAACAATTACATTAATGATAAGAACCAACTGACCAGAGCTGCAAAGGACATTCGCACGATTGAATTCAAGGACGAAACACTGAAAGAGCATAGTTCCATGATCAAAGAGAAGTTCGTTGAGCACATGATTGCAAAAGGAACAAAGAAGATTCCTGTCAAGAATGGCGACGAGCCGCCCGTAGAAAACGGCCCGCATAGCTTCATGTCTGAGGAACATTTTGTTCAGTTGTTGAAAGAATTAAGTTCCCGAATGACCAAACGGACAATGTACCAGGTTCAAATTGATCATGGTGCGTTTATTCATGCATGTATTGAGGAACTCAATGATTTGTTGCGGAATAAGCGGATTCGCAACGAATTTGAGATTGAGACTGGAAAAGCAACGTTTAACGAACAACAGAAGTTTATGCTAGGCGAAGCTCTGGAGCAGTTTGAATACGAAGAATTGAATAGCATCGTGCAGAAGAAAAGCGACTTTGAAATTATCAACTACATCATGTACCATACGTTGTTGCCTCGCTTGGCGATTTACAAGATCATCTCCAAAGTTGAGCGGAAGATCTTGCTTAGCAATCAAGACATCCTCGATTTGGTTACACAACGAATCAAAAAGAAACTCACCGAATTCAAGGCTTTGGGGGTTACGGAATATCAGACTATCGACGGGTATGTCTTTAGCGACAAGACAATTTTTGAAGCCGACTCCATTGATCGCGCCATGTTAGATGATGCTTCGAATCTAGTCTACAAAACAAAAGAAAGCAACAGAAAAGCGTTGTATAAATTTTATAGGCTTGACAGCGAGGGCGAAAAGAAATTCGCTGAACAATTAGATGCCGATCCAAGCGTCCTGCTTTTTACAAAACTGAAGAAGGGCGGATTCGTAATCGATACGCCTTACGGCGAATATTCGCCTGACTGGGCAGTTATTCGCAGCGGGGAAGATAACATTGCAAAGCTATATTTTATCGTCGAGACCAAGATCGATAAAGAGGAAAAAGACTTAACGCCAGTTGAGAAACGTAAAATCCGTTGCGGCGAGCTGCACTTTAAGGCCGTCTCGGATGATGTCCAATTCGAATGGGCAAGCAGTTATAATGACTTTATGAGTAAGATCGGAAGATAGAAGCAACAAAAAGCGTAAGTTGGGCGTGATAGTATGGAAGTCCTTGACCAGATTATAAAGGCTATTGAACGAGAAAAATTCGCTATTATCAATGTATCGATTTACAATAACCAGAATGTCATGGTCGACAGCTATGATATATGGTTCGACCATGACGTAACTTTGTTTTGCCTTCAGAAGTTGTATGTATATGAGGGCAGGATAGATGAAATTGGCGACAAGATCACTTGCAATAAGGTTGAGTTAGAGAGGGAACTGTTGCGCCTCAGTATTAGTGGGAAATTGAAATTGAAAATAATCGAATAGTGTAGACGAGAATGCAGCAAAATGCAGTATTATCAAAAACCGATGAGTTGACGAAATCATTGTTTTTGCGAAAAGCAATTTAATAAAGCAGATATTTTTATTCTGGGAGGGGGTTATGTGTTGGGGCTACAGATAGATAAACTAAGAAACAGTAAGTTATATGTAGGGGCGGTAGATTGGGTAGAGGAATACTTCGAAGAGGATCAGAACCCAGACAAACTTCTCGATAAAATTCGTTTGCTTCTAAAAAATTACTTGCAATTAGATAATGTGAGTTTTCTATTTGGTACGGGTGCATCTCTACATTTAGGCACAACATCGATTAGAAACTTTCCACTTGCTATTGAAAAGGCATTAAAAGAAACTGGAGGAGAGCAATACGAGTTCTTCACTCATTTGATAAATCAGTATCAAAAGTCCGACTATACCCTCAGGACAGACCCAGATCCAAACGCCGAGATTGATGTTCCACTTGAAGGGTTCTTAGACTTCTTAAACGCATTACATTATGTTAGAGAAAACTCGAAAAGTATAATTAGCGGGTTCGATTACGAAGATGTGTTTGAAGAGAAACATCAGGAGATAACATCTTCAGCGATTGAATCATTGATTCATAAAATCAAAAAAGAGTTGTTTAAATTGTGCGATCTTGACAACATTCCAGCTAATCCCCCAGACGACCAATCAAAAGATGAGATCGAACGAAATGGAAAGTTTGTATACCATAAAAGTTTTATTAAATCCTTGTTGCAACGACCACTAAACCTTAGAAGAGCAAATATTTTCACAACAAATTATGACTTGGCATTTGAGCATTCATTTGATGAGTTGGGTGTCCATTATATGAATGGATTTAGCGGATACCATACTCGAGTATTTAAACCAGAGGTGTACGAGTACGACTTGTATTATCCTGGAAACACCACTGAGGGTAAAGTAAGAAGAATTGAACGTATGATTAAGTATTACAAGCTGCATGGGTCTATAAGTTGGATTCGTGAAGAGAGTTCAGCAAAAAATCAATACGGAATTACCGAGCGAAATATTGATTGGATACGTTCCAATTTGGATTTAGCTGGGGATATCATGATATATCCGACTGCCCACAAAAAAGGCTATACGCTCGATTTTCCATATTCTGAATTATTCAGACAGTTTGCCGCTGCCATAACCCAACCACAGTCGGTTTTATTCTGTGTTGGTTATAGTTTTTTTGATGAGCATATTAATGACATTATTTTCCAATCGCTTTCAGTTCCCAGCTTTACACTCATTATCGTAGATTTCAAGGGTACGGGTAATGAAATTATTAGGAAGCTTAATGAGTTAGCCGATCCTAGAGTTATCATCTTAGCGGGTCCATTCCTAGGGGACTTCAAACAATTCTCAAAGAGTATTATGCCAAACTTCCATGAAATGGATTATCGTGAAAAGATATCGGCAACGCTGAATAAGTTGTATTCGAATTCAGTGGCATCGGAGGTGGAGGAGGATGCAGGACCAAGTAATTGGTAGAGTAATAAGTGTCGATAGTTTTCGCCTATTAATTGAACTTGATGCTAGTGTTAAAACACTTTATAAGAGTGGTTTTAATGATATCTACGAGATAGCAAGAATAAACTCATATGTGTCGGTTCCCGTAGGGTCCGATAAAATAATTGCATTGATTACAAGAGTGAAAATGAACGATGAAACTGAACTTGATACTTCAGATAGCACAATTCTTCTACCAAAATCAAAAAGATATATTGTTGCAACGATGGTTGGAACAATCAATAACTTGAATAAATATATACAAGGTGTTTATAATTTTCCTATTCTCGATAATCCAGTTACATATATATTGAGAGAGGAACTTGAAATCATTTTTGACTATAAATCTAAAGAAGAAACAATTGATTTCAAAAATGATTACTTTTTATCGATTGGCAAATCGCCAGCATTTACTGAATTTGATGTTAAGATTAATCCCGATAAGTTCTTAAATAAACATGCAGCCGTATTAGGGAACACAGGTTCTGGAAAGTCATGTACAATTGCTTCGATAATTCAATCAATGATGAGGGGCAAATACAAGACACCTGATGGACAAAGGGAATTAACTGGTGCACATTTCGTAATCTTTGACACCAATGGTGAATACTCGAAAGCTTTTCAATTCGAAGGTGAATTGGGCAACAGGGTAAATACTTTCACAATTAATAAAGAAGGTCTAAGAACCCCATATTGGTTTATGAATTACGAAGATTTTGATTATTTATTTGAACCATCACAACAAACACAGGCCCCAGTACTTAAACGGGCTATTGCATTAGCTAAGAGTGCCGAACATAATTCGATATTGGATTCAACACGATTAATTGAAGAACCTGTATTTAATAAATTGATAAGGCTAGTTGGTTTATTGGAAGCAAACGATAATGAGTTGAAGAAATTTCTGATTAACGAACTGCCTGACCTAATAGTATCGCTTGAAGCAAACACTGATGAGGATGTAGTTGAAATCAATCAGGGTCTGAATAAATTAAAGGATGCTAAAGAAGCTGGACGGTTAAGGGATGAATACGGAATTAAAGGGGACATTAGTTCTTTAGTCATTAACGAAGTCTATATCGGTATGAAAAGACATACTGACAAGATTGCGATTAAATCAGAACATAAAATGCTCTCCAATGAAAAAGATATTGATGTACCAACATATTTTGATTATTCAAGACTTATTAGTGAATTTATTGATTCTGCAATTAACGAAATTGGCTCTTCGCAAGCAAAGTATAAAGAATATTTATCTAGCTTAAAGCTAAGACTTTCAAGTTATGGTTCAGACGAACGAGTAAGCAAACCGCTAATGCTAAGGGGAAAGAACTTTAAGGATTCTTTATCATTATTTCTTGGATATATCTTAGGATCAACACTTGATTGGGGTAGCGCGGATACAGAGTTTGTGAAATATAGGAAGACAATGAACAATGTTAGTAAACCAGAACAAGCGAGTCAAATTACCATTATAGATATGTCGTTACTTCCTTTTGAAGTTCTAGAGAATGTCACGGGTTTAATAGGCCGAATTTTATTAGAATTTGTCCAGAGGATTGAAAAGGTTGAGGAATATAAAAGTTTAAGGGGAAAATATCCGATCGCAATTGTATTAGAGGAGGCACAAAATTATATACCACAGATTGAGAGGAAAAAAGATCGGATATCTATCTCGAAGAGAGTGTTTGAACGCGTAGCAAGGGAAGGTCGAAAGTATGGACTATCATTAATTATTTCGTCACAACGTCCATCGGAACTTTCAAAGACTATATTATCACAATGCAATACGTATATAGTTCATAGACTTCAGAACCCTGAGGATCAACACTATGTTAGACAGTTAGTATCTTCAGCAAATATTGACATACTAAATCAATTGCCAATTTTGCCGCAACAACATGCAATTATCATGGGAGATGCCGTTAAGAGCCCATCGCAAGTACGTTTGAATGATGTTTTCCCTCGACCTGGTAGTGATGATCCCGAATACTTTGCAAATTGGCTCAATAATGCAAACGATATCGACTTTAGGAAAGTAACAGAACAATGGATTAATAATCAAATAACCGAGTAGAGGACTAGGCAGCTTCTCCATTAGATTGGAATTCTATTTATCTTTCAGTGAAGCGTTTCCCGCCTGCGGAGTATTGAAGGTATTTCATAGGTCAATAATAATTGATATGCAATTCTTATACAGAATTGAGGTGGACGTATGATTACAAATCGATCAGATGAATACTTGAAAAGTTTGGTAAGTGAATTACGAGCCCTTCCTAACGAAACAGAGTGGGTAGAATTTAAGCATAATAATAAAGAGCCTAAAGAAATTGGCGAATACATATCAGCACTTAGCAACGGGGCCGCTTTATATGGAAAAAGTCATGGGTATTTGATTTGGGGGCTTGATGACGAAACTCATGAAATTGTAGGAACAAGCTTCGATCCGAAAAGTACTAAAGTCGGAAATGAACAATTGGAGAGTTGGTTACTACGGTTACTAACTCCACGGATTATGTTTGTATTTCATGAAGTAAGTACAGATAACGGCAAGATTGTCATTCTAGAAATAGAACGGGCGGCAGGCAGACCTGTACAATTCCAAGGTGTTGAATACATCAGAATCGGTTCTTATAAAAAGAATCTAAAAGAACATCCTGCTCAAGAACGCGATCTTTGGCGCATATTTGAACATATTCCTTATGAAGATGAAATTGCGGCTGAACACGTTTCAGAAACGGATGTACTTAAGTTGCTCGATTACCCTACATACTTCGAATTACTTGATGTCGCATTGCCCGAAGATAGAAAACGAATCTTGGAAAGATTATCAGAGGATTCAATGATCGTGCCATGTGACGCAGGTGGTTGGAACATTACGAATCTCGGAGCGATTCTTTTTGCCAAGAAGCTCTCAAACTTCAAGCATCTAAGTCGTAAATCTGTCCGAGTTATTGTCTATAACGGCAGGGACAGAATTGAGACGCAACGTGAGCAGGAAGGGTCGAAAGGTTATGCATCTGGATTTGAAGGATTGATCGGATACATCGACAACTTGCTTCCGCGCAACGAAGTGATTGGCAAAGCGCTAAGAAAGGATGTGTCGATGTATCCCGAACTGGCGGTACGCGAGCTTGTAGCGAACGCCATCATACATCAAGATTTTTCCATTCGTGGAACGGGTCCAATGATCGAGGTGTTCTCGGATCGAATGGAA
>Ga0206102_1000667_pt1 | contig 10381 bp, 14 predicted proteins | sample 1B1Ametagenome_FD_148645 | JGI IMG/M metagenome (GOLD analysis project Ga0206102, IMG submission 148645) | Enriched microbial communities from leaf-cutter ant dump, University of Wisconsin, Madison, United States - 1B1A | ecosystem: Environmental > Terrestrial > Nest > Insects nest > Nest dump... | reverse complement strand
GGCGACGGCGCTCATGCACACCGGCAAACTGGTCATCCAGAGCCGCGCCTGCATGGATTGCCACACGATCTTCGGCAATGGTGCCTATTACGGACCTGATCTGACCAAGTCCTGGCTCGATCCGGCCTGGCCGCAAATCTGGATGCCGATGACCGGCAAGGCCACGCGCGAGGACGCGATGGTCGAATTCCTGATGCATCCCGACAAATATCCGACCTGGACGCGGGCGATGCCTGACTTGCATATCACCGAGACTGAAGCGCGCGCCACCGTTGCGTATCTGAAATGGCTGTCGTCGATCGATACCAACGGTTTCCCGGCCAATTTCGGCCAGAGCGGCAAACAACCGTAGGAGCCCGCCCGTGTACCGTTCCCAGAAACTGTCGCTGCGCTACTACACCGCTGCCGTTGCACTGTTCGGCGTGATGATCGTGTTCGGCCTGCTGTCGGCGCTGTACTACCTGTTTCCGTCGCTGCTGTTCAACGTCTTCAACTTCAACATGTCCAAGATCATGCACATCGACACGCTGGTCATCTGGCTGTTGATGGGATTCCTGGGCGCGGTGTACTGGTACCTGCCCAAGGAACTCGGCCGCGAGGTCGAGGGCATGTGGCTGGCGGAGCTGATGTTCTGGGTGTTTTGCGCGGCGGTCGCGGTTGTCGCGGTGGTGTTCCTGTTCGTGCAGTACGGCGGTGCGAACCAGACATCGTTGTGGCTGATCAACCAGGGACGAAAATATGTCGAGGCGCCGCGCTGGGCGGCGATCGGCATCGTCGTGGTAATGGCGGTGTTCGCCTACAACGTCATCGCCACCTGCATCAAGGCACGCAGGATGACCGGCATCATGTGGGTGCTGGTGCTGGACCTGATTCCGCTGCTGGCGGTGTACATGGATGCCTTTCCCGCCGATACCAACATGTCCACCGACCTGTACTGGTGGTGGTGGCTGGTGCACATGTGGGTGGAAAGCACGTGGGAAGTGCTGATCGGCTGCGTGATGGCGCTGGTGCTGATGGACGTGATGGGCACTTCGCGCCGCATCGTCGAGACCTGGCTGTACATCGAGGTCATGCTCGTGCTCGGCGCCGGCATCCTCGGCCTTGGCCATCATTATTTCTGGATCGGCACGCCGCAGTACTGGCTGAGCATCGGCGGCTTCTTCTCGGCGCTCGAACCGCTGCCGCTGCTCGGCATGGTGGTACACGCGATCTACGACGCCGGCACGCACAGGCTCAAGACCAACAACCAGCCGGCGTTCTACTGGATCACGGCCGAGGCGTTCGGCAACTTCATCGGCGCGGGCATCTGGGGCTTCATGATGACGCTGCCGCAGATCAACCTGTTCTCGCATGGCACGCAATGGACGGTGTCGCACGGCCACTTCGCCTTCTACGGCGCCTACGTGTGCGGCATCATCGCCGTGCTGTACGTGGCCAAGCAGCAGACATCCGGCGTCGACATGCTCGCCGGGCGGGCCTGGAAATGGGGCTTCGGCCTGCTCAACTTCGGCATGGTCGGCATGGTGATGGGTCTGTTGCTGGCCGGCATGGCGCAGGCATTCTTCGGCCGCGCGATCGGAGGCTCCACGCTGATGGCATTCACCTCGGCGTCGGAGAATCCATGGTTCGTCAGCGGCATGTGGGCGCGCATGTTCTTCGGCGTGGTGTTCGCGGCGGGCTATGTCGTTCTGGTGTACGACCTGCTGACATCGCCCAGGCGCGTGCCGGCGCCGAAAGCACAAGCGGAGCCGGCATGACGCCGACCGCGCTGATCGAGACGGCCGTTCTGCTGGGGCTGCTCGTGCTCGCCGGCGGTGGCTATGGCGGCTTGTACAGCGCGGGCCGGATCTGGTCGCGCCCGGGCTTGATCCGGGCCGGCGGCGTGTGCTGGATCGCGGCGTTCGCGCTGGCATTGACGATCGCGATCCGCAGCCCGCTCGATCCCGGCTGGAAACTGCTGGTTCTGGTCAGCGCCGTCGTCTACGCGATCATTCCGCCGATGACCTGGCGCTACCTCGAACGCTTGCACGACGAACAGGAATCGCAGCGATGATCCCGAACCTCATCAACACCTTGACCGGACTGATTCTGGCATACGCCACCGTGCTGCATCCGACCTGGGTCGAGCAGCGCTACCTGCCGTTCGCGGGATTTGCCGTGGTCATCCTCGCGATGGCGCTGTGGGCGCGCCGCAGCGACCCGCACCCGTGGTTCAGCAGCGTCAACATCGTGCTGGCGATCCTGCTCGGCATCCTGTCGCTCATGCCGTTGGCGACGCTGCCCAATCTGACGTTCTGGGGCGGATTCTGGGTTGGCGCGCTGGTGCCGACCATCGCCTTGTGGGCGGCCTTGTACCGGCCGCAACCGATCGACGCCGCAGCGGATTTCGCACAGGAGCACACACCATGACCCGAGCCACCATCATCGCCGGCATCGCGATCGCGGCCGTGCTTGCCGCAGGCACTTCGCACGCAGTCGACTCGGCCGCCGGCAAGGCCAAATACGAGACGACCTGCATTGCCTGCCACGGCGCGAACGGCATTTCGATCGCGCCGATCTACCCGAACGTGGCCGGCCAGAAGGAAGAGTATCTGGTCGCCCAATTGAAGGCGTTCCGCGATGGCAGCCGCCAGAACGCGATCATGGCGCCGATGGCCAAGGGATTGACCGACACCGATATCGCCAACATCGCGGCGTTCATGTCCACACTCAAGCCGCAATAGGCGGCAAAGCGTCGCATATCCGGGCGACGTGCTATCTTGCGCTGTTGCCGGGATGGTTCCAGGAGAATTCCGTGACGCACGTCGTCACCGACAATTGCATAAAGTGCAAATACACCGATTGCGTGGAGGTCTGTCCGGTCGATTGCTTCCATGAAGGCCGCAATTTTCTCGCGATCGATCCGGAGGAGTGCATCGATTGCACCCTGTGCGTGGCCGAATGTCCGGCCGAGGCGATCTTCGCCGAGGACGACGTTCCGGCTGGGCAGGAAAACTACATTGCGCTGAATGCCGAACTGGCGCCGCTGTGGCCGGTGATTGCAGCGCGCATCGACCCGCCGGCGGACGCCGACGAATGGAACGGCAAGCCGGACAAGCTGCCTTTGCTCGAACACTGAGCCGATGACCGACGACGCATCGAATCGCTCCCCGCACGACGGCGAGAAATACACCACGCCCGAAGGCGTGCGCGCGGTGATGGGTGGCATCCGCCCCAATGCCGAAACCGGCAGGCCCGACGCCGGGCGCAAGCCGCCGTGGTTGCGCGTGCGTCTGCCGGCCGGTGCGCGCTACGAGGCGGTGCACGACATCGTCAGGAGCCACAAGCTGCACACCGTGTGCGCGGAATCGCGCTGCCCGAACATCGCCGAATGCTGGGGGCGCGGCACTGCCACGATGATGCTGATGGGCGAGGTGTGCACGCGTGCGTGCAAGTTCTGCTCGGTCAGCACGGGCAATCCGCACGGCTGGCTGGATCCGCTGGAACCGGCGCATGTCGCCGATGCCGTGGCGTTGATGCAACTCAAATACATCGTGCTGACCTCGGTCGATCGCGACGATCTGCCTGACGGCGGTGCGGCGCATTACGCTGCCTGCATCCGTGCGATTCATGCTCGTGCGCCGCAGACTGCGGTGGAGGCGCTCACGCCTGATTTCGCGGGTCGGCACAAGGACGTGGCGCTCGACGGTTTCCAGATTCTGGTCACCTATGCGCAGAATCTGGAAACCGTCGAGCGCCTGACCCGGCGCGTGCGCGATCCGCGCGCGAGTTACGCACAAACACTCGATGTGCTCGCCTTCGCCAAGCGGCATGTGCCGCAGATGCTGACCAAGACCAGCCTCATGCTCGGTCTCGGCGAGACCGACGCGGAAATCGGGCGCACGCTCGACGACATCCGCGCCGCAGGCGTCGACATCGTCACCATGGGGCAGTACCTGCGTCCGACCGAACATCATCTGCCGGTCGAGCGCTTCGTCACGCCTGACGAATTCCGCGGTTATCGCGACCTGGCTCTGGCAAAAGGCTTTTTCGAGGCCGTTGCCGGGCCGCTGGTGCGCTCGAGCTATCGCGCCGAGCGCGTGCTTGAGCGCAACAACGCCGGGCTTTGAATCGGCGCCTTCGCGGACGCGCGTGAAAAGTCCGGGACAGCCGGCGTGCTGAACGCGCCGCTCAAACAAGGAGGGTCCATCATGGATCAATCCATCTATCCGCAACCCACCAGCGAGATTTCGCGCAAGCGCCGCGAACTGGCGCCCAAACCGTTCGAAGCATTCCGCGCCTTCAGTGCCGCCGTGTTCGCCGAAGGCGCGCTGCCGGCGAAAACAAAACAGTTGATCGCCGTGGCGGTGGCGCATGTCACGCAATGTCCGTACTGCATCCGCGGCCACACCGATGGCGCACTGAAAGCGGGTGCGAGCGAGGCGGAAATCATGGAAGCGATCTGGGTCGCGGCCGAGATGCGGGCCGGCGGTGCCTATGCCCATTCCGCACTGGCGATCGATGCCATGCACACGCATGCCGCAGCCGCGAAACAGGCAGGGTCATGAACCCCGGACCCAGACGCCATACGGCATTGTCGCGCAATATCCTCGACGCGATCGGCGACACGCCCCTGCTCGAGATCGACGGCGTATTCGCCAAGTGCGAATTCCTCAATCCATCCGGCTCGATCAAGGCGCGCATCGCCAAGTACATCATCGAGCGTGCCGAGGCGACCGGCGCGATCAAGCCCGGCGACACCATCGTCGAGGCGACCAGCGGCAATACCGGCAACGCGTTCTCGATGGTGGCCGCAGTCAAGGGCTACCGCATGCTGGTGGTGATGCCGGAAGGCTTGTCCAGCGAGCGCGTGGCGATTTCGCGTGCGTTCGGCGCCGATGTGCTGTTCTGCGGCACGTTTCACGTCAATGACGCGCTCGAACGCGCGCGCGAGCTCGGCCGGCAACCGGGATTTTTCTTCCCTGGCCAGTTCGAGTCCGAATGGAACGTCGAGGAAAACCGCGAGTGGCTGGGCCCGGAAATCCTGGCGCAGTTGCCGGATGGGCGCATTCCCGATGCTTTCGTGCACGGCGTCGGCACCGGCGGTACCCTGATTGGGGTCGGCCAGGCTTTCCGCAGGATCAATCCGGACGTGCGCCTGTTCGCGATGGAACCGACCGAATCGCGGACGATCCTGTGCGGCGAAGTCGCGCTGCACCGGATCGAGGGCATCTCGGACGGCTTCGTGCCCGGCATCTTCGCGCACCACCGCGAGTTGGTTCGCGACACCACCAGCGTGGCCAGTGCCGACGCCGTGGAGGAAATGCGCATGCTGGCGCGCACCCGTGGACTGTTGTGCGGGCCGAGTTCCGGCGCGCATCTGATTGCCGCGCGGCGCGTGCGCGAACAGTTTCCGGAGTTGAAAACCGTGGTCACGATTCTCGACGACGAGGGCGAAAAATACCTGCACGACTTTTTCATGCACCCGACGCGGGCCACCGACAAGCCGGTGCCATTCCACTGAACAGGAGTACGTTCATGACTCAACGAATCAACTACATCGCCGCGTCCCCGGACGGTTTCAAGGCGATGCGCCAATTGCAGGCGCACATCGACGGTTGCGGGCTCGAACACACGCTGCTGGAGCTGGTGAAAATGCGTGCCTCGCAGATCAACGGCTGTGCCTACTGCCTGGACATGCACAGCAAGGATGCCCGTGCCGCCGGAGAAACCGAGCAGCGTCTGTATCTGCTCGACGCCTGGCGCGAGGCGCCGTTCTACAGTGTACGCGAGCGTGCGGCGCTGGCCTGGACGGAGGCGCTGACGCGCATTGCCGGCAACGAGGTGCCGGATGCGCTGTACGACGAGGTGCGCAAGCAATTCAGCGAGAAGGAACTGGTGGATTTGTCGTTGGCGATCGTCGCCATCAATGGCTGGAACCGGCTCGCGATCCCGTTCCGGTCCGAGCCGGGGCATTATCAGCCGGGCAAGCGCTGAGTGGGGCCCGCGCGCCGGAAATTCCGGTCGGTCGTGCTATCATTGCCGACCAGTCGCTGGACAGGTTTGAACGCGACTTTTGACGCATCCGGTTGCCGGCTCAGGAAACGGTTCCCGCGCGTGCGGAATCGGACCCCGACGGCCAGCCATCTTCCCATGGTTGGGTCAGCGCATTGTCAGGCGGGAGCAGGGTGTGAACACGGCCAATTCGACGGGTTTTGCCGGTGCCTATGCGCGCGAGAACGAGGAGCGCGGCCTGCTGGTGTTCAGCGGCAACGCGAACCGTGCGCTGGCGCAGGCGGTGTGCCACGAATTGAACGTGCCGCTGGGCAAGGCGCTGGCCAGCCGTTTCTCCGATGGTGAAGTGCAGGTCGAGATCGAGGAAAACGTGCGCCGGCAGGAAGTGTTCGTGATCCAGCCGACCTCGGCGCCGACTGCGGACAATTTCATGGAGTTGCTGGTGCTGGTCGATGCGCTCAAGCGTGCCTCGGCGGCCAGCGTGACTGCGGTGCTGCCGTATTTCGGTTATGCCCGCCAGGATCGGCGCCCGCGCTCGGCGCGCGTGCCGATCACGGCCAAGGTCGCGGCCACGATGATCGGCGCGGCCGGTACCGATCGCGTGTTGACGGTGGATCTGCATGCCGACCAGATCCAGGGCTTTTTCGATATTCCGGTGGACAATGTATACTCGTCGCCCGTTTTGCTGGCCGATATCTGGCGCTGCCACGGTGGCAGCAACCTGATCGTGGTCAGTCCCGATGTCGGCGGTGTGGCACGCGCCCGGGCCCTGGCCAAGCGCCTGGACGACGCGGACCTGGCGATCATCGACAAGCGCCGGCCGCGACCGAACGAAGCCACGGTGATGAACATCATCGGCGAAGTGCGGGATCGGGTCTGCGTCCTGATCGACGACATCGTGGACACGGCTGGCACCTTGTGTGCGGCGGCGGCGGCATTGAAGAAGCACGGTGCGAGCAAGGTCGTGGCCTACTGCACGCACCCGGTGCTGTCGGGGGCGGCGATTGCGAACATCAATGGCTCGCAACTCGACGAACTGGTGGTCACCGACACCATCGCGCTGACGGATGCGGCGCGGGCTTGCGCGAAGATTCGCCAGCTCAGCGTGGCCGAATTGCTCGGTGAGACGATCCGGCGCATCGCCTACGGCGAGTCGGTGAGCTCGTTGTACGTGGATTGATCGAGCGGGAACGAGGATCGGGAATCGGGATTCGGGAATGATCGGAGCACACGTGTTCCTGTTTCCTGATTCTCCATTCCCGATTCCCGATTCCCGGGAACGACATTCGGCTTGGTCGCGAGCCGAATGGATTACGCCGCGATGAGCGGCAAACGCAAACCAGGTGAAACTGAAATGGCAATCACACACACAATCACGGTCGAACGCCGCGAAAACGACGGGAGGGGTGCGAGCCGCCGCCTGCGCAAGAGTGGCAAGGTTCCGGCCATCGTCTACGGCGGCGAATTGGCGCCGGTCAATATCCAGATCGGGCACAACGAGGCGTTGCTGGCTTCGCAGAATGAATGGTTCTATTCGGCGATTCTGGACCTGTCGCTCAACGGCGATGTGCAGAAAGTGCTGCTTCGCGATTTGCAGCGGCATCCGTTCAAGGCACAGTTGCTGCACCTGGATTTCCAGCGCGTGGACGAGAACAAGGCGATCCGCATTCGCGTGCCGCTGCACTTCCTCAATCAGGAGAAGTCACCGGCCGGCAAGATGGCAGGCGTGTTGATTTCGCATGCCCTCACGGACGTGGAGGTTTCCTGCCTGCCCAAGGATTTGCCGGAGTTCATCGACGTCGATCTGAGCGAGTTGAGCCTCGGCGACATCGTCCATTTGTCCTCGATCAAGCTCCCCGATGGCGTGGAAATTCCGCAGTTGCGCCTGGGCAAGGAGCACGATTCGGCAGTGGTCACCGCGCAGGAAATCAGGCAGGAAATCGAAGCGGCCCCGGTGGCGGAAGGCGAAGGGGCGGCCGGTGCGACTCCTGCCGCGACGCCGGCGGCTGGCGCGGCGGCTCCGGCTGCGGCCAAGAAAGACGAGAAGAAGTAAGCCACGCTTGGAGATACCGCTGTTGCGCGAAGCGCAACGATCACTCCCCCTCTCCCGCTGGCGGGAGAGGGTACGGGGTGAGGGTGGTTCAAAATGGCAGCACTGCGTCTCATCGTCGGCCTCGGCAATCCCGGCGCCGAGCATCTGCGAACCCGGCACAACGCCGGGTTCTGGTTCGTCGACGCACTGGCGCGGCGTGAAGGCGCGCGCTACGGGCTGGAAGCGAAACTGCATGGCGAGACGGCGAAGACCGTCCTTGTCGGCCAGCCGCTGCTCCTGCTCAAGCCGAACACATTCATGAACAAGAGCGGCATCGCGGTGGCGTCGGCACTGCGCTACTGGAAGATCGAGCCGGAAGAAATGCTCGTTGCCCACGACGATCTGGACCTGCCGCCGGGCACGGCGCGGCTGAAGTTCGATGGCGGCCACGGCGGCCAGAACGGGCTGCGCGACATCTTCGCCCACCTGGGGCACGGCAGGTTCCACCGGCTGCGGCTCGGGATCGGCCATCCGGGGGACAAGGATCGGGTCACGCCGTGGGTGCTCGGGCGTCCCGGCAAGGCGGACGAGGAGGCGATTCTCGGCGCGGTCGGTGCGGCGCTGGACGTGTTGCCGCTCGCGATCGCGGGCAATTTCAACGAAGCGATGAAGCGCCTGCATACGGCGCAGGAATGAGAACGACATGGGCATCAAATGCGGCATCGTCGGCCTGCCGAACGTCGGCAAGTCCACGCTTTTCAATGCGCTGACCAAGGCGGGCATCGCCGCGGCGAATTTCCCGTTCTGCACGATCGATCCGAACGTCGGCGTGGTGCCGGTGCCCGATCCGCGCCTGAGCCAGCTCGCGGAGATCGTCAAGCCGCAGAAACTGGTGCCCACGGCGGTCGAATTCGTGGACATCGCCGGACTCGTCGCCGGTGCGTCCAAGGGTGAGGGGCTGGGCAACAAGTTCCTCGCGCACATCCGCGAGGTCGATGCGATCGCGCACGTCGTGCGCTGCTTCGAGCATCCGGATATTGTCCACGTTGCGGGCAAGATCGATCCGATCGCCGATATCGAGACAATCGATACCGAGCTTGCACTGGCTGACCTTGAATCCGTGGACAAGGCGTTGCAGCGCGTCGAGCGCGCGGCCAAGGCCAACGACAAGGAAGCCGTGGCGAAGCGGCCCGTGTTGCAGAAACTCGCCTCCGGTCTGAACGAAGGCAAATCCGCGCGCAGCCTGGGCCTGGACGAGGACGAGAAGGCGCTGGTGCGCGACCTGTTCCTGCTCACGCTCAAGCCGCTGATGTACATCGCCAACGTCAAGGAAGACGGCTTCGCGAACAATCCGCACCTGGACAAGGTTCGCGCACGCGCCGCGAGCGAGGGCGCGGAAGTCGTGCCGGTGTGCGCGGCGATCGAGGAGGAGCTCTCGCAACTCGATGACGCCGACCGCGACGCGTTTCTCAAGGACATGGGTCTGGACGAACCGGGCCTGAACCGCGTGATCCGCGCGGCGTACAAGCTGCTCGGCCTGCAAACCTATTTCACCGCCGGCGAGAAGGAAGTGCGCGCCTGGACGGTCAGGCGTGGCGCGACCGCGCCGCAGGCAGCCGGCGTGATCCACACCGATTTCGAGCGTGGGTTCATCCGTGCCGAAACCGTGGCCTTCGACGATTTCATCAAGTACAAGGGCGAAAACGGCGCCAAGGATGCCGGACGCCTGCGCCTGGAAGGCAAGGAATACCTGGTCAAGGAGGGCGATGTCCTGCACTTCCGGTTCAATGTCTGATACTTTCGCATTTTCGATGGCGGGAGTCTGACATGCCCGGTCAAGATCGCGAGGTGAAACTGAGCTTTCTCGCCAGGCCCACCGACGTCAACTTTTCGGGCAAGGTGCACGGCGGCTTCGTGATGCAATGGATCGACCAGGCCGGGTATGCCTGCGCGGTCGGCTGGACGGGCATGAATTGCGTGACCGTGGCGCTGGGCGGCATACGATTCGTGCATCCGATATGCATCGGCGACCTGGTCACGGTGCATTGTCAGCTCATCTATACCGGCAATACCAGCATGCACTTCAGCGTCGATGTGCTGGCCCGCGAATTGGCTTCCGGCGCCGAGGTCCTGGCCACCCATTGCGTCATCGTGATGGTGGCGGTGGATGCCGCCGGCAAACCCGCTGCGGTGCCGAAATGGCTGCCGGTCAGCGACGATGACAGGGCTCTGGCAGCCTACGCCAAGAAGCTCATGGAGCTGGACAAGAACATCGAGCAGGAAATCGCCCGCTACCGCGAGGCGGCACACCTGCCAGCGAAAAACTAGGCCCGCCTAGCATTTTCCACGCCGCCT
>Ga0206102_1000666_pt1 | contig 10385 bp, 5 predicted proteins | sample 1B1Ametagenome_FD_148645 | JGI IMG/M metagenome (GOLD analysis project Ga0206102, IMG submission 148645) | Enriched microbial communities from leaf-cutter ant dump, University of Wisconsin, Madison, United States - 1B1A | ecosystem: Environmental > Terrestrial > Nest > Insects nest > Nest dump... | reverse complement strand
CCGTTCCTATAATTCCGAGTCGTACAGGGTTATTGCCCGATTTTCTCATGAAACTGCTCGCTTTCTATCAATATAATTTGAGAGACCGGATGGGTTTTCCTCTGATTCACAGGCGGCGGCGTCAAATAGTCACCAAACTTGAAACTTAAATACTCATGAAACTTTTTGATACCTTTAAAGATATGACGCTCAAACTCATAATTCGCACTCTGCTCATACCATTCGCGATAATAACCGTAAACGCGATTAGGCGTCGGAAACATCAACTTGCGAACCATTCTCGTTTTTTTCTTGTTGCTCTTGGCAATCAGTCTATGATAATATAAAAAAATTGTTCTGCTTGGTATTCGATACAGCAAGCGATAAACCAATCGCAGCATCGGATTTTTGTCCGATATTCTCCCGACTGCCGACCACAATATTTTACGAATACAAGTGCATTTCAGATTATGAATCCATCGCAAGACATAATTGTCAGGTACGCCGTCAAGCGGGAATATATCAACGAAAACTCCCTGCTCGTAAGGCATGTGCTCTTGATGCTCGCGCAGAAATAGCGTGTCCTTCCGGCGAAGTTTGCCGTATCCCCAACGATACCCTTCAGTATTTCTGTGATCCTGGAAATAATAACGGGTCGTATCCAATTCAGTCTTGCAGGCTTCCCGGAACTTCTCATATTCAGAGCGCATCAATGCAACATCGGCATCGTCATCCCATGGAATGTAACCTTTGTGGCGCACTGCTCCAAGGAGCGTGCCGGCAATAATATTATAGTGAATGCCGCACTTGACGCAGACTCGGTCAATTTCAATCAACAATTCCAATTGAACCATCTGAAGCCTTCTTAACGTCTCGTCACTCAGATGAATCACCGTTCTCCCTCCTTTCTTCCCAGCAACACCGTTCGATCCTCGCCCGCACCAAATCTAACAAAATCAATTTTGCTTGCCGATGGCGTTATGATTAGAGTATCCCATAGCTCCTGCGTAACCGTATATAATTTTCTCTCCCATGTAACTGATCCGTCCGGTTTGTTGTCCGTAAATTGCTCGCATTTGGCGCATCCGATAGATACAATTGGGAATGCGCGCTCATTGTACACATAATCCGCGTGAGTATGGCCATGTATAAACGCCAACACTTTTTTCCCATCCCGGATTCCGTACTTTTCGAGAATCGACAGCAACTGTTCTCCATTCCGAATTGCATCGGTCCAGGAATAGTCCAATAACGGCAGCGGCGGCGCATGGCTGAACACGATAAAAGAATACCCTTCAGGCGCACTGATCAATGTCTCTCGAACCCAGTTTAATTCTTCGTTTGAGTAACCGTATCGAACCTTTTCCCGATAATCGAAAGACGACAGAAACAAACACCGCAGAGAAACAGGTTGAAAATCCACATAGTAATAGTCATTCTCCGGCTCCCGCTCTACCGCACTATCACTGCGGCGCAAGTAAGTATGAATTTGTTCATCGCTAGTCAACGGTTCAGGGTTGTTATAAAAGTAGTTCGAATCATGGTTACCCAGCACGACAAAGAGCGGAACTCGATTGTCGTTTAAATCTGAAATTACCGTTTCAACATATCTCTTCGTGACGCTTGCAGGCACCATCCCATCTGTCAAATCACCCAGATGAACAATCGCATCGAAGCCAGCTTTCTCATGAACAGCTTTCATATTATGCGCCGTATCTTCCCAGGTTCCGTTTACAGCGACATGCGTATCTGTCACTACGCCAAACACAAGAGATTCAGGTGTTCGCTTGTCCTGAATTGTTTGGGCTGTCTTTTGGGCTTCTTTGATAAAATAGAATTTTTCCCGGTACACCCTTTCAACGGATGAATAGAACGATACGATTTCATTGACATGTTCGGCTTCATCGTCTGTAAAGGCGCAGCCATCCACACGTTTCAGACAAATTCTGAAGTACACTTCATCATCAAATACGTAATCTTCCTGCCGATAAGTTGTCCCGCTCAAATCCTGATTGTAGGTTGTCCAACTTTGTTCCTCATGATAGCAAAAGGTATATATATATTTATCGTCAAAACGCAACGCATACGTTGCAATATTGAAATAATAGTCGGGGTTCAGCAGACACACTTTGCTTCCCTTGGCCGCATTATAGTACAGCAAAGTCGACATTCTGTCCGGATGTCCTTTACCCAACATGCCTGTGGACGCAAATATCGTGGTGCCGGCCTTAGCTTCCAGAGCGATTTTCTTCATATTGGCACCCTCCCTTTCCGTATTACAGCCAGTCTTTGTTCTGAATGTAGATGTAATATTCCCGAATACCCATTTGTTCAAGTTGTTCGCTAATCGCGCGATAATGGACACTACAGATCACAAGTCTCAGTTCCTGTTTGTTAAAGTTTAGAAGTTCTTGCGGATTTCTGATCGAAATACCGTGCTTCTGTGTATTCCATTTTGCTTGATCATTGTCCACGATAAATAACGGCGGATATTTCCGGCCATGATGAAACAGATAATGTTCAGACATTTGACCGGAGCCGAACAAGACGAATTTCTTGTTTCGAGCATGACGGAAAGTGCCCGTAAATCGCAGGTAAGGGACATCTGCGACAAAGATGCCGGGGTGGCGCGGAATTCGCTGTTCCAATGGCGGATACTTCAAGTAATGGGTTCCAAACAATGATGATAAGTAAGCGTGGTATTCTTCAGGCGCAGGCAATGACAGTTGTTCGAACTGTACAGGCACAATCGATTCAAACAAGCGTTTATCATGCAATCTTCCCCCCTCTTCCTGTAAATACCGCGTAAAGCTTCCGACGTATCCTGCTTCAGCTTTCTTGCATGTTGTACAAGCTTCGTCAAATTGCCGAAGCAGCCACTTTCGGCTCATAAGCCCCGCCAAACTGCGAAATAATATTCTCTGCTTCAATCGAAATTCTTCATAATTTCTCAATTCGACACCATAGGTCTTGGTTAACAGCAGTCGTTGAAACAATCGAATCCGCTTAAACTGTTTTCTTCGCCGCAACGGATTGGCGTATATGTAGTCGAAAGCCATAATGTCGATCCATATGCCTGAATTTCCGGATTGTCCTATTTCTGCGTGTTCAATCCCCGTTGTATTACTGTTTCTTAATCGGCTGAGGCCCCCATAAAACACATGAGGGTCATTTTCGTTCGTTTGCAAAACATAAGGCTCCGTAAAGGCATTCTTCGCAAAGCGCTTAAACTTCTCATAATCTTCCCTTGGCATCGCCATATCCAAATCGTCATCCCAGGGAATAAACCCTTGATGGCGAATCGCTCCCAGCAGCGTTCCATGGACCACAAAATATCTCAGTTGATGCTGCTCGCAAACTTCGATAAATGCTTTTAATAAATCCAGTTGCACCGCATGAATCTCCTGCAGTTTCCCGATCGTTTCCAGACTGCCCGTGTATTCGCCCGCAAGTAAAAGATTCTGATTATACGATATTTTCTTTCTATCGACTCTTGTCCATTTGTAAAAGTGTCGATACACATCATATCTTCTGTTATTGGAGACAAACTGGCTTTCTTCTTTTTCAAACAAAGGCCAAAGCGATGTCAGCTCGTACTTTTCCTTCAGAAATTGAAGCGGAACCGTATTTTCTGTGAAAGGATGCGACAAATAAATATATTTTAATGCACGAAATAGCACATATTTGGCAGGGCAATCGTCTTTTACAAACTCTTGATCAAAGAATACAAGGTTACTGTCTATGTAAAAACAATTAAAGGGGATCATATCAAGATAGGCTTTTCTTAGAATAACACCAAAATCGACATTGTCTGTGCCGCCGCGGTTAAATGCACCACCGCGGGCAGGAACAGCATGCTCCGACGAATTGAGAATACACCCATATAATTTGTCGATTAACGAAAGAAATAATGTTTTATCCTGATTGACAATTTGGCCAAGATAGTCCGAAAGTGTAGGAGCATGAATATAAGGCATTCGAAGCCCATCATATTCCAAGCGGTGCGGAACAACACGAATTCCACGCTCCATTAAAGTAAGAATGTTCTCATGGATCATTCGTGTATTATCCTGTCCATTTGCAAACAATGGGCGCTTCAGAACCGTATCGTCCTGATGAATGGTTGTTGCGAAGCTATGCTCCCTGCCCCGGTCTGTTGTAACCGCCGCAAACAAAACGGTACAAAACCGGGCATCCAACGCACATTCAACGAGAAAGGAATTTGAGAAAAATTCAAATACATGATTCCTTACAAGTTCGTCATAGAGATCGTTTTCCACCGCAATTAAGGTGTCGGGATTGATGCAATAAGGAATTAATCTTTCTCGCAATTCGCTTTGCGGAAGATAATGTTCGGAATAAATAAGCTGTGGAAGTTTATAATCCGGCAGAGGATAATAAAATTTATGGTGACCGAGCCCCGATTCGTTTAACAAGTCGATTAGCTCTTGTCTGCTAAATGAATCCTCCCCCCCCTCACGGCTCAGACCTGTAAAAGGCTTGCCTGAACGAGGTTCCGTAGCGCCGCAGAAATATCGAATACCAAATCGATTTTCAACAGCGAGCAGAAGGGTGCCGCCAGGTTTCAATAATTTCATTGTTTGTTGCAAAAACTGGGAAAGCGCAGCTTTCCCTCGAACGTCGGCTATATTTTCCAAGATTCCTACAAGCACCACATAGTCGAACTTACGCTTAAATGTAATGTTCTCGATTCGTCCTGCATAGATGTCCAAGTTTTTTCGATCTGCATATCTTTCATGAATCGCTTCCGCACGAAAAACAGAGGACTCAACTGTGGTGACATGAGCGCACCTGTCAGAAAACAGGCCCGTCAAGGCACCAAATCCCCCGCCAATCTCCAGAAGTTCAGCATTATCTTTAAATTCATACCAATTCAACAAAGATTCTCGCATCGTCGACAAGTGAAAAAAAACTTCCCATCTACCATCTTTCGCGATAACGGCATCATAATGATTCGATTCATTTTGCATGATGTATTGCCTAATTTCAGATTCCACGCCGGGCGTCGGCTGAATCGCATCTGCTTGTCCTGCAAAATCCATGTGTAAAACAGCCATTTTAGAATTCTCCCTGTATCATCATCAAGATGATTTCCGTTTGATTTCCAAAGTTCCGCGGCCCATGTCGTCAATTAAATAAATGTCGTCAAATATGCTGCTGTCCTTATCGGTATATCCCTCATCCATCAAATTCAAGATCATGTCGGAAGCTTCTCTGTTAATACTTTGATTTTTGACATACAAACATCCAAGGTAATCCATGTAATAATTTCTTATCGCTTCTTGCATCTTCTCTACGTACGCGAGTTGTTTCTCAGAACGCGTTTCAGGCGCAAAGATCGGTTCGCCATTCTCATTCATATTGACAACTGAAGGATCAAATGAAGTAATAATCGTTTCAAATACGTAGTATTGACCAAAAAAATAACTATCGTTATTATAGGTACTCAGATTTGTAAAAAGTGATTTCGCCTTGACATTGGATACGATATTTCCATTATCATAATACCGACACAGAAACAATCCCTCGACATCGAATGGCACAATTTTCGATAAGAAGTATTGACTTGTCCCTATGGCACAAAAATCAAAAAGCGCGTACTTCTTTCCTGGGTTCAACCCTATTTTTTCCATATAACTCAAATAACGACTTCTAATTTGTGCAGACCTCGCGTAAATTTTGTCTTTGTGCGCTAATGCATAGGCAACCACATCGGGATAATAGCCTTCTATGTAAGGTAAGATTTCATCCTCCTTCAATTCAAATCTTTGCGCCATCATCTTCTCTGGAGAATGCTCGCTTCTATACTTCGCTAACCAAACAATATCTTCTTCGCATTCCACGGAAGCAACGGTACACAACTTTCTTGAACTTTGAAAATAAATCCCCTCCGGCATGTTTTTCAAACCTAATGCACCAACTATATGATCATACAGTTGCTGTATCAAATATCCGTCTCTGGCCGAAAACAAAATATCCTCATACTCTTCTTGCTCCAACTGTTCGATCAACCATAACATAAAATTCGTAATAATAGGGCCGAAAAACAAATAGCCAGCATCACAAACATTATCGATCATCGGTCTTCCTCTCGTCCCATACAAACAGAAAGGATTATTAAATACTCGGGAAATGCACAAACCGACCATCGATCGATCATTGATCGTTCCCAAGTACTTCACAACAGAATGATAAGACGACATCTGCAGCAGATTTAACGCGCTTTGAATAAGAAAAGGCGTAATTCCTGATTTTTGGGCAGACAAGCCATCGGCATGTTCATTGTCCCCTATATGCAGGAACGAACTTCCTTTCACTTGAGCTTTAAAAATGTCAAATAAGCCGTTTCCTTTGCTTGCACCGTAATCACATGACACCCAAATATCTTCGTAATTGCGAATACCCAAACCTGCAAGGATGTCTTCCATGATTGTCCGGGGCAAATACATATCTGACAGGAGGAAGACCCTTTTACCTGCCTTATGGGCGTATTCAAGCATCTCCACCATCTTCTCGCGACGAATAATGACCCTTTTTTCCACCGCAATTTCCTCTTGCATGAGTTGCTCCCTGTCGGCATCAGATATACCCGTCAATATCTGCAGGTAACGATAAATGCTGTAAATATTCGCTCCGGGATCCGGATTTTCGATTTCCGCTTTCTTCCTGATCTTTTTAAAATCCGGCAAGTCCAAGCCCATTCGCTCAGCCTTGCTTCCGACAAGATCCAACACATCTGCCGGATACAAGGTTTTGCGCATAATCAAGGTGTCAAACACGTCAAAACTAATGACTTCATGTCCATCAATTTGTTTGCTCAGATCGTTTTCGCTCACCTGAAAATAGTCCAAACTTTCCTCAGCAATATGACCTGAACCGAATAGATCGAACAGATTTCTCCCATTTATTCCATAAAGTAAAATCTGGTTGGAGAAACATACATTGCGAATGCGTTGGTAGATAGTTTTTAAATTCCACCTATGCGCTACAACAATTATCATTTCAACTTTTAACTGTAATGATTCTTCCATTGTCAGCAGACGTTTCCCGTATATCTCGCCTTCCTTTTTGAATCCGTCCATCAGCCCGATGATTGGATAGTCCGAATAATGATCCAGAATGATCTTTGTATGCGGACCTGTTCCGTAGAGTACAATATTTTTATGTTTATATGCTGCAAAATGCGCTCGAAACGAATGGACTACATATTCGTCAGATTTCATATGGCAACAACTGCTCCTTTATATACTGATGAACATGAACACCACAGGTGCCATTCATATCATGAAAGGCAGAGGAGTATGCCTGCTTCTGAGTGTGCGTATCATGTTGCTGGTCGTCAACAATATATTGATCGATAAAGCGATCCAGACTCAGAAATTGGTTTTCACTGCAAGCATAGGGAATATTATCGTTCAAACTGCGAAATTGCGGTTCCATGGCCATATAACGCTCAGCTTCTTCAATATTCAACCTGCAACTCTTGATCGAATATGTCAATGTCTCTGTATCGATGATCAGCAAGCTGCTATCATATGCTGTTAAGGCCGCGACTCGCTTCTCGTCTATCTTCTTCACGAAGTAGTATTGACTGATGATATGAGGGTAGCATGACTTCCGTTGGCCTTCCTTATAAGGCAAGTCTATCTTAAATTCGCTCATCTTACCCGTTGTTCGCTCTATTCGGACGATCATGTTGGCTTCTCTAGGGAACGCGAGCAAGTAATGTCCGCAACAGACAATTCCTACGAACCCTCTCGTCTCCCCAACAAACCCCTCCGGGTAGTTCGTATATTCTGTTGTTTCCCCTGTTTCATAATTCCATTTGACAATGGTTTTCCCTTCATTCGGAATCAGCCAGTAATCCGACCCGTCAAACGTCATGCCGAAATAATTCATGCCTTCTGAGCCGACGACATGCGTCTTCGAACGACCGGTTTCCATATTAAATTCCAGCACCTTGTTGGTGAATGATGACCCCATGAGCAGTGAACTATCCTTGACACTGAGGGCCCACGCAAACATGGCAGCATTGTCGTTATTGCTAAACTCGTCAATCCAGTTGCGATGAAATTTGAAGACACCAGTTTCGATTTCATACTGCAAAATCGCCGGATAACTATTGGGCTTAATAAAAAGATGGTCACGGTATCTCACCATTCTGTCGAAATTCGGAGCGACCGGATCAGGAAGCGGTGTTATTTTCAAACGCTTCTCTTGCAAGTCATACTCGCAGATATTTGATGATTGCAAAGGCTGCACGACTACTTTGTCCCCTATTTTGAGAATATCGCAATATTGCCCGTATTTCGCATTGGATGATGGAAGCTTTGCAATGACTTCTGTTTTTCCCGTACCCAGGTTCATTTTGCATAGTGTATTAAAATCATGTGCGGCAAACCATACAGTATTGCCTTCAAAATATCCATCAAAAAAAGTCAAGGATGTACGATCCTCATCGGTCGGTGCATGGTCATACTCCATTTTCATTAAAAAAATGGGCTTGCCGACCACGCCAAACAGATGAACGACAGACGAAGTTTCTTCACCAATATAGGCATCCGACCATGCTACCGCAGCTGTTATGTCAGGGGTCGTATCGTATATGCCCCAATTGTTGTCAATAAATTGTTCTTTCATTTCATGATAGATTTCAAGCAACGACGGATTCATAGATTTCAACGTTGGCTCGATTAAAGGGTGCGGACGCCACAAAAGAACGACATCATTCCTTTCGTTGAAACGAGAAAAGACATATTTCATTTTTTTGATTGCCTGTATCCCGTACTGTAAAATTCCCGCAATACTTATATTATACATGACAACTTTCTTGTCCTTCATCAGCCCGATCCATTCTTCCGGAACCGAAGGTTTATGGAGGTTAGAATTAATCATTCTGTCCACTTTTGGGGAACCCATTACAAGCAGTTTATTTTCCGGAATCATAACACTGTACAATTGCTTATATTTTTCAGACTGAACGATCATCCTGTCCATGTTTTGATACACGGGAAGCATGTTGAATTGCGATGCCGATATTCCGCCACCCATGACATAGTATGGCACGTAGACGAGCATATCCGTATTCTTCTTCAATTCAGAAGAATAATAGTGGGGATGAACCGTCGTTACGCGGTTGTATTGGTCAAACGGATTGTGGATATATATTACATCCGGTCGACGTGTACTGAGGCTGTAGCTGTTAAAATCCGTTATCGGAACATCGCTTGGAAAATCTTCGCCTTCGTAATGAAATTCGCTTGCTCCACCATCCGGGGTTCGATCGTAGTATGGAATCGGGATTACGTAGCAATCGCAGCAAGGGTCTTCATGAGCTGCGCGCCAAATGCTTTCAAGGCTATCCCACATGGAGGCTTTATATGGCAAAAAAATAATTTCAAGTTTGACTTCCGCCTCATGGATCAGTTCAGTATTTATAATGCCAAGCTGATTCTCAATTTTCTTCGTGCTGGCAGCATCCGACTCGTTATGAATCACGGTCTTCAGAAGATGCTGAAGCATCTCCAGAAGATCGTGATTCAATTGCTTGTAAAACGAATAGCGTTCCGCCGACAACCCCGACGTCAAGGATTGATCGATGGCAAGAACGGCCGTGCAACAGTCATCCAGAACCGTTGCGGCGGACGACGGCGTTGTATCGGAAGATACTGCATACGCGACTCCTTCCCCAACCATCGAAATTAGTTCCAAAACCTGCTTCTGTACGAATTTCCGCATATCATTAACTCCAATGTGGTGTATTTGATTAGGCAATATTGTTGCTATTTCTTTTATTATCGACATTCTTCGCCTGTTGTGTGAGTTGAAAAATCCGGCAGTTACGATCAGCACCGGTATTTCAATCTACCTAATTCTGATATACTTTACTTAGCTGCAATCACAATTCTGCAAATATCTTATATTTTGAGGACCTGACATGAAACCTTTTCTCAGCTTGTGTATGATCGTACGGAACGAAGAGAATACCCTGGAGAAGTGCTTGTCCAGCGCGGCTCCTCATGTCGATGAGATTATTATCGCCGATACGGGATCGACAGACGCGACCAAACAGATCGCAAGCAAGTTCACTGCGTCCATCCATGATGTGCCATGGAACGACAACTTCGCGGAAGCCCGCAATGCCGCGATTGCGATGGCAACGGCTCCCTGGATTCTGATGCTGGATGCAGACGAGTACCTGGACGTACAGGATTTATCCGCGCTGCGAGAGTTCCTGATTCAGTTGTCATCCACGTCTCCTGTCGGTATTGCAGTGCCGATCTACAACTTTGTCGGAGAGGCTGGAACCGGCAAGGTCTCGATGTCCCAAGCGATGCGCATCTTCTCCCGCCACGAAGACTTGCGCTTCGAAAGACCCATTCACG
>Ga0206102_1000665_pt1 | contig 10396 bp, 8 predicted proteins | sample 1B1Ametagenome_FD_148645 | JGI IMG/M metagenome (GOLD analysis project Ga0206102, IMG submission 148645) | Enriched microbial communities from leaf-cutter ant dump, University of Wisconsin, Madison, United States - 1B1A | ecosystem: Environmental > Terrestrial > Nest > Insects nest > Nest dump... | reverse complement strand
CAACCCGGCCGCCGGCGCCAAGGGCACCAGCCTGCTGCTGGTCGAGGCCGGCATGCCGGGCTTCGACAAGGGCCAGCGCCTGAAGAAGGTGGGCATGAAGGCGCAGGACACGTCCGAGCTGTTCTTCAACAACGTGCAGGTGCCGGCCGGCAACCTGCTGGGCGGCCCGGCCATGCAGGGCAAGGGCTTTGTCTGCCTGATGGAGCAACTGCCCTGGGAGCGGCTGCAGATCGCCATCAGCGCCGTGGCCAGCGCCGAGGCCGCCATCGGCTGGACGCTGGACTATGTCAAGCAGCGCCAGGCCTTCGGCCAGAGCGTGGCGGCGTTCCAGAACACGCGCTTCACCCTGGCCGCGCTGCAGACCCAGGTGCAGGTGGCGCGCGTGTTCGTGGACCGCTGCTGCGCGCTGATCGAGCACGACCAGCTGGACACCGAAACCGCCAGCATGGCCAAGTACTGGACGACCGACCTGCAGTGCCAGGTGATCGACGAATGCGTGCAGCTGCACGGCGGCTACGGCTACATGTGGGAATACCCCATCGCCCGCGCCTGGGCCGACGCGCGGGTGCAGCGCATCTACGGCGGCACCAACGAGATCATGAAGGAAGTGATCGCGCGCGGCATGGGCCTGCCCGCGCGCTGATACTCCTTTATTCATAGCTGTTAGCGCTTTCCATATAAGCGCTAAAGGTCGATTTAACTCATATTTTTGGAGACAACAACATGACCGAAGCCTATGTGTTTGACGCGCTGCGCACCCCGCGCGGCAAGGGCAAGAAGGACGGTAGCCTGCACGAGGTCAAGCCCATCGATCTGCTGACCGGCGTGATGGGCGCGCTGCAGCAGCGCCTGGGTTTTGACACCGGCGCGGTGGACGACGTGGTCATGGGCATCGTCTCGCCCGTGTGCGAACAGGGCGCGGTGCTGCCCAAGGTGGCCGCGCTCAAGGCCGGGTGGGACTGGCGCTGCGCCGGCGTGCAGGTCAACCGCTTTTGCGCGTCGGGCCTGGAGGCGGTCAACCTGGCCGCGCAAAAGGTGGCCAGCGGCTGGGAAGACCTGGTGGTGGCCGGCGGCGTGGAGAGCATGAGCCGCGTGCCGCTGGGCAGCGACGGCGGCGCCTGGGCGCAGGACCCGGCCACCAACCTGGCCACGCTGTTCGTGCCCCAGGGCATCGGCGCCGACCTGATCGCCACGCTGGACGGCCACAGCCGCGCCGACGTGGACGCCTTCGCCCTCGAATCGCAGCGCCGCGCGGCGCACGCCCGCGCGCAGGGCTGGTTCGACCGGTCGGTGGTGCCGGTGCGCGACCTGATCGGCCAGACCATTCTGGCGCAGGACGAATTCATCAAGCCCCAGACCACGCTGGACGGCCTGGGCGCGCTCAAGCCCTCGTTCGAGCAGCTGGGCGGCATGGGGTTTGACGCCGTGGCGCTGCAGCGCTACCCGCAGGTCGAGCGCATCCACCACGTGCACCACGCGGGCAACTCGTCGGGCATCGTGGACGGCGCCGCCGCCGTGCTGATCGGCAGCGCAGCCGCCGCCCGCGCGCACGGCCTGGCGCCGCGCGCGCGCATCGTCGCCACCGCCGTGAGCGGCGCCGACCCGACCATCATGCTGACCGGCCCCATGCCCGCCACGCGCAAGGCGCTGGCCAAGGCCGGGCTGACGGTCGAGCAGATCGACCTGTTCGAGGTGAACGAGGCCTTTGCCGCCGTGCCCATGCGCTTCATGCGCGAGATGGGCGTGCCGCACGAGAAGGTCAACGTCAACGGCGGCGCCATCGCCATGGGCCACCCGCTGGGCGCCACCGGCGCGATGCTGCTGGGCACGGTGATCGACGAACTGCACCGCCGCCAGCTGCGCTACGGCCTGGTCACGCTCTGCGTGGGCGGCGGCATGGGCATCGCAACGGTTGTGGAGCGCGTATGACGCGCATCCCCCTGTGCGGCTACGCCGCTTCCCCCTTCTCTCGCAGCGTTGCACGCTGCGGGAAGGGAGACGCAGCCAGCGCGGCGGGGCGGCCCTTGCGCGGCTGCCGCTGGCCTGGGCCATGCCTTGCCGGCCGCAACGCACATGGCGCAGCCTGACAAACACCCTTTGGAGAGAGACACCATGCAAACCATCCGCTATGAACTGATCGCCGCCCAGGGCGAGGGCCAGGTGGCCCTGATCACCTTCGACGAGCAGGGCTCGCCCGTCAACACCATGTGCCGCCAGTGGCAGGACGACCTGGCCAGCGTGACCGCGCAGGTGCTGGCCGACCGCGAAAAGCTCGGCGCCGCGCTCAAGGGCATCGTGCTGGCGTCGGCCAAGAGCAGCTTTTTTGCCGGCGCCGACCTGAAGGCCACGATGCGCCTGACGCCCGCCGACGCCCCGGCCGCGTTCGCCGAGATCGAGCGCATGAAAAAGCACTTTCGCACGCTGGAGACGCTGGGCATTCCCGTCGTCGCCTGCATCAACGGGGCAGCGCTGGGCGGCGGCTGGGAGGTGGCGCTGATCGCCCACCACCGCATCGCCGTGAACGACCGCAAGACCCAGCTGGGCCTGCCCGAAGTGACGCTGGGCCTGATGCCCGGCGCCACCGGCGTGACCAAGATGGTGCGCCTGCTGGGCCTGCTGGGCGCGCAGCCCTACCTGCTGGAGGGCAAGCTGATGAACCCGCAGCAGGCGCACGACGCCGGCCTGGTGCACGCGCTGGTGGACGCGCCCGCGGCGCTGCTGCCCGCCGCGCTGGCGCACATTGCCGCGCACCCGCAGTCCGCCCAGCCCTGGGACGACAAGGGCTACAAAATGCCCGGCGGCACGCCCGCCAGCCCCAAGATCGCCGGCGCGCTGGCCGTGGCGCCCGCCATGCTGAAGAAGACCACGCGCGGGCGCTACCCCGCGCCCGAGGCGGCGCTGTGCGCCATGGTGGAAGGCGCGCTGGTGGACTACGACACGGCGCTGCGCATCGAAAGCCGCTACCTGGCCGGCCTGATGACCGGCCCGGTGGCGCGCAACATGATCAACACCTTCTTCTTCGACATGAACGCCATCAAGGCCGGCAAGTCGCGCCCGGCCGTGGCCGAACGCTTCAAGCCCGCCAAGGTGGGCATCCTGGGCGCGGGCATGATGGGCGCGGGCATTGCCTGGGCGCAGGCCAGCCGGGGCATTGCCACCGTGCTCAAGGACGTGAGCCCGGACAAGGCCGAGGCCGGCAAGGCCTACAGCGCCCGGCTGGCGCAAAAGCGCGTGGACGCGGGCCGCATGGCGCCCGAAGCGCGCGATGCGCTGCTGGCGCGCATCACCCCCACCGCCAGCGCCGCCGACCTGGCGGGCTGCGAGCTGATCATCGAGGCCGTGTTCGAGAGCCGCGACCTGAAGGCGCAAGTCACGCGCGAGGCCGAGCCGCAGCTGGCCGCCGGTGGCTTTTTTGCCAGCAACACGTCCACCCTGCCCATCAGCGGCCTGGCCGCAGCCAGCGCCAAGCCCGAGAAATTCGTCGGCATCCACTTCTTCAGCCCGGTGGACAAGATGCAGCTGGTGGAAATCATCCGGGGCCGGCAAACCGACGACGCCACCGTGGCCCGCGCCTACGACTACGTACAGGCGCTGGGCAAGCTGCCCATCGTGGTCAACGACGCGCGCGGCTTCTACACCAGCCGCACCTTCGGCACCTTTGTGATGGAAGGCGCGGCCATGCTGGGCGAGGGCATTCCGGCCGCCGTGATCGAGAACGCCGCCATGCAGGCCGGCATGCCCGTGGGGCCGCTGGCGGTGCTGGACGAAACCGCGCTCTCCCTGAGCGTGCACGTGCTGGAGCAGACCCGCGCCGACCTGGCCGCCGAGGGCAAGACCTACCACGCCACGCCGGGCGAGCTGCTGGTGGAGGCCATGGTGAAGGAACACCAGCGCCCCGGCCGCGCGGCGGGCGGCGGCTTTTACGACTACCCCGAGGGCGGCAAGAAACAGCTATGGCCCGGCCTGAAGCGCCTGTTTGAAAAAGACGGCGCCGCATGGAACCTGCAGGACGTGCAGGACCGCATCCTGCACCGCCAGGCCGTGGAGACGGCGCGCTGCCTGCACGAAGGCGTGCTGGCCAGCGTGCACGACGGCAACATCGGCTCCATCTTCGGCATCGGCTTTCCGGCCTGGACGGGCGGCGCCCTGCAGTTCATCTACGGCATGGGGGTGGACGCCTTCACCCGGCGCGCCGCCGAACTGGCCGAACGCTTTGGCCCCGGCTTTGCGGTAACCCCGCAAGTGCGCGAAACCCTGGAAAAAAACACCCCCTGAGTCGCTGCGCGCCGGCCCTTGCGCTGCGCCTGCCAGCACTCCTTCCCCCTGTGGGGGAAGGCCGGGATAGGGGCTTACCCGATCAGGCACGACGTGCCACGGCGCGCTCGCGCGCCCTTCTACAGCGCGTCCAGCGGGCTCAGAATGCCGCGCCCGCCCTTGTTGAGCACGTGGGTGTAGATCATGGTGGTGCTGACGTCCGCATGGCCCAGCAGCTCTTGCACGGTGCGGATGTCGTAGCCCGCCTGCAGCAGGTGCGTGGCAAACGAATGGCGCAGCACGTGCGGCGTCACGGGCTTGGCGATCTGCGTGCGCCGCGCTGCCTCGCGCACGGCGCGCTGCACTGATTCGGGGTAGACGTGGTGGCGCCGCTCCAGCAGCGCGCCGGTGCGCGCGTCGGGGCGCGGATCCAGCGCGCGCACGGGCGACGGAAACACCCATTGCCAGGCCCAGCTCTGGTCGGCCTTGGGGTATTTGGCGGCCAGTGCGTGCGGCAGGTACACGCGGCCCAGGCCGGCGGCCAGGTCTTTCTCGTGCAGCGCGCGCGCCTTGAGCAATTGCGCCTGCAGGGGGGCCATCAGGTTTTCGGGCAGCACGGTCACGCGGTCCTTGTTGCCCTTACCTTCGCGCACCACGATCTCGCGGCGGGCAAAGTCCACATCCTTGACGCGCAGGCGCAGCGACTCCAGCAGGCGCATGCCGGTGCCGTAGAGCAGCTGCGCAATCAGGCCGGTGGTGCCGTCCATGTGCAACAGCAGGTCGCGCACCTCGGTAGGGGTCAGCACCACGGGCAGGCGCTGTGGGCGCTTGGCCTGCACCACTTCACTGAGCCAAGGCAAATCCAGGCCCAGCACCTGCTTGTACAAATACAGTAGCGCCGCCTTGGCCTGGTTCTGCGTGGAAGCGGACACCTGCCGATCAACCGCCAAATGGCTCAGAAACGCCTCGACCTCGGCCGCACCCATATCCTGCGGGTGACGCTTGCCATGAAACAGAATGAAGCGCCGCGCCCAATCGAGGTAGGCTTCTTCGGTGCGAATGCTGTAATGCCGCGTGCGCAGGTGGATGCGCATGCGTTCAAGCAGCTTGGGCTGGCGCGGCAGAGTGCCAGCATCGGCAGCAAGCGGGGGCGAAGCCGGAAGGGTTGCCATCCGGGAAATTTTAGGTTTGCCTAATTTTTTATTTGTTGGGGTTTACGTTGAGATGCTGATGCAGTTGTTGTTTTGGTTGACTGATCGCGCTAGCATGCGTGTCGTCTAATTCTAGTTAGTCTTGTCATGCGCAGCACAAATACTCAGGCAGTTATTCATCGCCAGCGTAGGCCAGGCAAGCGGCAGCACCGCATACTCCGTGCTTTTGGTGTTATTTCTGTTCTATGCGGTTTGCGCCTGCATTCCGTCCTTATTTCAGCCGCTGGGTCTAACTCTGCGCTCAAGCGGACCCGCCTACGGCGGGCCGCTTATCTTGTCCGTTAGAAAACAAGGGGAGTTCCATGACAACTGATTTTGAACACATCAAGATCGTCGCCTTTGACGACAAGGCAACCTACAAAACTGACCCAAGCTCAGCTTTGGTCAATGCAGTACTGAAGCTTTCCTCATCAGCTCCAGCAGAATGGGCGGAGTACTTCAATCAGCGCTGGGAGCAGCATTTTTACATGATGAAGCGAAACGCTTACGTCTCAGGCGACCGACTAGAGACCTACTGCGTTCCGAATGAACTCCAGAATCTCATCGTGGAATTCAACAAAATCATTTCCGAGACGAATACTGCATATGCCAAATACTGGGCACAGAAACAGCATGAAGTTGCGAAGAAAGCTGCCGCCGAGGCCGCAGAGCGTGAGAATCTAGCAAAGATCAAGAGTGGCTTGAAGTTCGACTGATTGTTTTCTAACAATTCATTCAAGCCGACGCCGCTTCGCGGCGCGGCTTAATTCAGGCGTTAGGGCAAAAAGGTGAGCATCATGAAAAATCGAACATTCTTGTCTTTCATTTTTCTTGCGTTTGCAATGACAACAGGCTACGCACAAGTGTACAAATGCAGCGCCAATGGTCGCACAGTATTCTCTGATGCACCCTGTCATGCTGGCTCTACCGGCGGATTGATACAAGAAAAAAGGGATCCTGAACAAATCTATCAAGAGCGCTTGCAGGCACTTGAGGCGGAGAATCGAAAGTTGCAACGCCAAGCTTTGCAGCGCGAGCAACAAATTAACGAACAAATAGTGCGGCCCCAACCTGTACAAAACCAAACCGCTCAACCAAGCATTCGTTACGACGTTTCCGTATCAGAACAAACACGCCGCTGCGATATGGAGAAGAATACGATCACCAACAAAAATCGTCGGGAGGGAGCGGAATGCCTAAAACTACGATCAATGTTAAATATGCCAGAACCGACGCGGGTCATTATTAACAATCAGAACAAACCAAGCCACCCAAGAACAGTCATCAACAATCAAACTGGACGGCCATGCACAGTTTTCCCAGGTGGTCACATGGAGTGTCATTAATCTATTTAGTTTTGTGCATTCAAGCTTGCTGAAATCACCTAACCGTTCGTCGCAGCCGACCGCCTACGGCGGCGGCTGAACTCAGGGCGTTAGTCCCTTTTAAAACCCGCTGTATTCAGGCCATGCTTTTTCAAACTGCATTCAGTTTCTCAAGCGGTTGGGGTTGTGGGTTTTGGCGCTCTGCTGGGCTTCGCCTGCATGCGCTGCGCTTGGTCACAGGTTTTTATTCGGCGTTGCGTCGCCTCGGTGGCGCAGCGGTTTTTCGCAATCCAAGCCCTTCGGCAAGTTGGGGGTTTCCCCTTTCGGCCATCGGGTCTAACCTTGCGCTCAAGCCGACCCGCTAAAGCGGGCGGCTTATCTTGGTCGTTAGTCTTATCAAGCATCCAATAATGCAGGCAGCCATTTATTCCACCGCCGCGCCACTTGCAAAGGTTTCTCCTTTGCGGTTTTGCCGCCGCGCCGGGCTTCGCCTGCATACGCTGCGCCAGTTTCAAGTCTTTTTGGCCGCTGGCCCTTATAAAACCAGGGCTAGTAGCTATCGTTGTGGTAGCGCTGGCATCTTTCCAACCGCAGGGTCTAACTCTGCGCTCAAGCCGACCCGCCTACGGCGGGCGGCTTATCTGGGCCGTTAGCCCCATCACAGAAATTTATGGCACGTGGTAATCCAAAGATTGATCCAGCCCTGTCGCCAGAAGTGCGTATGGGGCATATGCGCGAGGAAATGTGGCGTCTTCGAGTCACGATCATTCACTTGCTACCAGAGCGATATAAGGACGCTGTCAATCCACCCTACGATCTAAGCCGTGAAGAATCCCAGAACTGGCGGCGGACAGTAGCACAACGAGTCCTAAATCTGACTGAACCTGATGCAAGGGGCAAGGCAGTATGCCCGCTCTGCGGAGCGGTCCCTCAGTTTGAGGGTGTCGGATACAGCTATCCCATCGGGCTGGAGAGGCACCTACTTGGCTCACATAGTTCAGCACAGTGTGATGTCATTTATGCGTCTATTGGCCTGCAACGTGTTCGGCACCGCGAAAAGTGGCCAGGTGACTATGGTCCATATGGTTGCGATTGATAGCGAAGTGGTGTCTAACCCAGCGCTCAAGCCGACCCGCCTACGGCGGGCGGCTTATCTGGGCCGTTAGAACGCATACTTCTCCACTCTAGGCTTTTTTTAGAAAACGCAGATGTCTACAGTCAAGTACCAAGTGTTCGTCAGTTCGACCTACGATGACCTAAGGGATGAACGATCGCAAGTCATCAAGGCGATTCTTGAGATGGGCCACATCCCCGTCGGAATGGAGATGTTTAGCGCTGCTGACGAGGAACAGTGGAAGATCATTGCCCGTCAGATTGACGAGACCGACTACTACGTAGTCATTGTCGGGAATCGGTACGGCTCTGTTACCGGTGGCGTGAGCTTTACAGAGAAGGAGTACGACTATGCGGTTTCAAAGGGCGTTCCAGCCCTCGGCTTCATAGTTGACTCCTCAGTGGAACCGCTTGCAAAGCACACTGATAAAGAAGAAGGGAAGATCGCTGCCCTGGCCAAGTTCAAGTCTAAGGTGAAGCAACGACCGGTTGGGTTCTGGAAGACAGCCGACGATCTCCACGGCAAGGTATCGATCGCACTGATGAAGGCATTTAACACTACGCCTCGCATCGGTTGGACGCGAGCGACGGCCATCGCCGGACCGGAAGTGACTCAAGAGCTAACCCGTCTTTCGCGGGAGAACGCGGAACTCCGTGCGCAACTCGAAGCAGCGCAAGATCAGGAAGCTATTGACCGACGAGCCCACCTTCAGCAGCGAATTGAAACATTGAAAGCGATTCCCAAGACGCTCGCGATCAGAAAACGCGGTGAATCTACGTGGGACATTAAAGTCGAAACAAATCTCTTCAAGATATTTTCTCAGCTCGCGCCTGAGATGATGGTGGAAACGTCTACTGATCACGCTTCCACTTACTTAGCACTGATGAATAAGCCGGATCAGAAACTCGTCACCTCGCCTACTGCCCCAATTGCTACCAACCACGTCAGGATGCTATTTGCGGACCTTGCGAGTCTCGATCTCGTCGAGCCTAGCAAGAAGAAGCATCCGGTGGCGGACAAAGACGCGTACTGGGCCCTTACTCAAGAGGGAATCGAAGTTCTCAAGCTGGACCGAGCAACGCGACTTGAAGCTGCCGCGGCAAAGGCTGTCGCTGCTCTGGAGGTTTCAGAAAGCAAGCTTTCACCAACTTCTAGACGAGCGGCCAAGAAGGCGCCACAGAGTGCGCCCTAACCACGCATTCCAGCGGACCGCCTTCGGCGGCCGCTGAATTTAATCGTTAGGTCCCGCAATGAGCGACCCCGCAAATATCGTAAAAGCCGTTGAGGGCTTCAACTCGTGGAGTTCACCATGGGAGTTCGCCGCGAACGTCTCGGTGGCACTGACGCCTTAGCGGTGCGTTGCTCGACAAAGCCTTGGCAGGCACCATGAGCTGGCCTTGCTGTTCGATGTTCTTGATGGGCACGAAGCGCATTTGCGGGCAGGTGACGGCTTCGCGGATGGCGGCAGCGTCGTTCTTGCCGCGTTTGCCCGATAGGCGGTAGGGGACGACGAACTTGGGGGCCATCAGGCGCACGCTGTAGCCAAGCTTGTCGAATTCACGCGCCCAGTGGTGTGCGCCTGAGCACGCTTTCATGCCGATCAGGCAAGGCGGCAGTGTGGCGATGAGTTCCAACAACTTGTCTCTCGCCACGCTGAGGCGCACCAGCATGGGCTTGCCAGTTGCACTCCACGCCGTGGATGGCAAAGACGCTCTTTGCCAAGTCGATTCCTACGGTTACGATGGTCATGGGCTTCCCCTTCTACAAAACGAGTGGGTTGATGAGAGATTGCACTTCCCATCGTGGCACTTTGATGCCGTACTGCGCAAATGCGCGCTCCACTCGGGACGGGGAATTCCCTTTCATTCGTTAGGTGGCTTGATAAAAGGTTGCGCATGGCAGAGAAGCATTGGCTAGATTATTTAACTGCTTTCGGAGCCATCGCAACCCCATTATTTGTATTGATACTAACTGGAGTCGGATGGAAATTCCGCAAATCGATTGATCGCCGTCTTGCGCTTGAAGACAAACTACGAGAAGATAGAATCAATACATACAATATTATCCTTGAGCCGTTTACCATTTTACTTATGATTCAAGCTGCCTGGGAACACGAAAAACAAAATAAGAACAAAAGCAAAGACGATATTGCGGTTGGAAAATTACTCTCTCTTGATTACCGTAAGGCGGCTTTTAAGCTCTCATTGATTGCAAATGATGATGTTGTATTGACATACAACGAGCTTATGCAGTTTTTCTACTCACAAGGTGATCAGCCAATTACATCAGATGAAAAACTTAAGGCTATGCTTAGCTTGCTTGGAAAATTTCTTTTGGAAATACGAAAAAGCATGGGAAATGAGGCTACCAAGCTAGATTATTGGCAAATGCTTGAATGGTTTATGACAGATGTCCGTAAAATCAGAAATGCCTAACATTACGCTCAAGCCGACCCGCCTACGGCGGGCGGCTTACCTTGGCCATTAGGGCCAAATCTCATGAGGTGTCACCGT
>Ga0206102_1000662_pt1 | contig 10419 bp, 5 predicted proteins | sample 1B1Ametagenome_FD_148645 | JGI IMG/M metagenome (GOLD analysis project Ga0206102, IMG submission 148645) | Enriched microbial communities from leaf-cutter ant dump, University of Wisconsin, Madison, United States - 1B1A | ecosystem: Environmental > Terrestrial > Nest > Insects nest > Nest dump... | reverse complement strand
CGCCATGACTTCCGAACCCCGCTGCAGGTGTACAACGAACATCTTCAGCTTGCCGAAGCAAACGACGGCACGGCTCACTGATTATGTTGCACGTGGACCTTGAAACCACCCATCCTCAATCCCGAATCCCGGCCCAAACGCATCGCGGCTGAAGCCGCTCCCACAGCGCGCTACCGTGCGTCCGCTTGCCGCGCGGTCGATACGTCGGCTAGCTTCCGTTGGATCACCGCGATTCATCATCAGGGGTATCCATGAAACGCACGCACGCGATGGCGGCCGGGTTGCTGGCCTTGCTGGTGGGCGCCGGTACGGCGCAGGCCACCTCGGCGCTCAAGCTCAATGACCAGGGCTATTTCGAGGCGCCGGGGCTCAATGTCACCGTGTTTGCCGACATCTACCCCGACGGCCACCAGACCGGCGTCACCGTGATCCAGCACGGTACGCGCGTGGCGGCCAATGGCGACCTGCGGCTGGAGCCGTCGCCCGGCCAGTGGTCGCCGATGCCGGCCGGTGACGGCAAGCCGGTGGTCGACGCGACAACGCAGACGGTGACGCAGGCGTTGCACTATCCCGACGAAACAAAGAACCGCAAGGGCTTCAACCCGATCGATTACCCCGATCTCCATTTCAGCTACCACGTCAGCGTGACGCCGATGGACGGCGATGCGTTCAAGGTCAGCGTCGACCTGAACAAGCCGCTGCCGGCGGAGTGGGAGGGCAAGGTCGGTTTCAACTTCGAGCTGTTTCCCACCGACCTGTTCGGCAAGAGCTGGTTGATGGACCGGACATCGGGAATCTTTCCCCGCCAGGCAGGCGGCCCCGTCAGTGACGATCACGGCCAGTTGATCTCAGCTCCCATGGCCGAAGGCACGACGCTGGTGGTGGCGCCGGAAAGCAGGCTGCAGCGCCTGAAGATCGAGAGCCGCACGGGCCGGCTCGAACTGCTTGACGGGCGCGGCAACCAGAACAACGGCTGGTACATCGTGCGCGAGATCACGCGTCCCGGCGCCACGAAAAACGCGGTGTCGTGGGTCATCACGCCGAACGTCGACCCGACCTGGCGCGCCACGCCGGTGGTGCAGGTGTCGCAGGTGGGCTATCGCCCGGGTCAGGCCAAGACCGTGGTGATCGAACAGGACAAGCGCGATGCCCGGGCCGATGCGCTGACGCTGTACAGGATGACGGCGGACGGCCCGCAGCAGGTGGCCGTCTATACGCCCAAACCGTGGGGCCACTTCCTGCGCTACAACTACCTCACCGCCGATCTCGACGCGGTGACCACCCCCGGCATGTACCAGTTGTCCTATCGCGGGCAGAAGACGCATGTTTTCCGCATTGCCGACGACGTCTATGACCGCGGCGTGTGGCAGCCCACGCTCGAATATTTCCTGCCGGTGCAGATGTGCCACATGCTGGTGAAGGAGAACTACCGCACCTGGCACGGGCTCGATCATCAGGACGACGCGCGCATGGCGCAGGTGGGCGTGCATTTCGACGGCTACGCGCAGGGGCCGGACACGCTGATCCGCTACAAGCCCGGCGACCGCGTGCCGGGCCTGACCTCGGGCGGTTGGCACGATGCCGGTGATTACGACCTGCGCGTCGAGAGCCAGATGGGCACGGTGTGGCTGCTGGCGAAAATGGTGGAGGAGTTCGGCCTCGACTACGACGCCACCAGCATCGACGAGGCGAAAAAGGTGGCGCACATCCACCGGCCGGACGGCATCAACGACGCGATCCAGCAGATGGAGCATGGCCTGCTCAGCGTGCTGGGCGGCTACAAGGCGCTGGGCCGCACCTATCGCGGCATCATCGAGCCGACGCTGGACCAGTACGTGCTGCTGGGCGACGTTTCCACCCAGACGGACGGGCTCGATTACGACCCCGCGCTCAAGCCGGGCCAGAAGACCGCGACCACCTCGTCCATCGCCGACGATCGCTGGGTATTCACCGAGGACAACCCCGATCGCGAACTCGCCACGGCTGCGCAACTGGCTACCGCGGCGCGGGTATTGAGGGCGACCAATCCGGCGATGGCGAAGCAGGCGCTCGATGCCGCCATCGACCTCTACCGCCACGCCATCGACCGCGCCGACGACCTTGGCGCCAAGGTGTTCGTCCTGGCGGAACTGGCCAGGACCACCAGCGATGCAACCTATGTGCAGCGCCTGATCGCACTGAAGCCGGCCATCGTCGCGCACATCGACAAGACCGGTGCCATGCTGGCCGAAGCGATGCCGCTGATCCACGACCGCGCTTTCATCGACGCGGTCGGCGCGGCGGTGAAAACCTACCAGGCCAAGCTGACCGCGGACGCCCGCAAGACGCCGTATGGCGTGCCGTACGTGCCCTATATCTGGGGCGCCGGCTGGGACATCCAGAAGTTCGGTGTCGACCAGTATTTCTTCCGCAAGGCGTGGCCGCAGTTCACGCCGGACACGCTGCAGATGGAGGCGCTCAATTTCGTGCTCGGCGTGCATCCGGGCGACAACCCCGAATCGTTCGCCTCCGGCGTGGGGGCGATGTCGGCGACGGTGGCCTATGGCGCCAACCGCGCGGACTGGAGCTACATTCCCGGCGGCGTGATCTCCGGTACGGCGCTGATCCGGCCCGACCTGCCCGAGCTGAAAATCTGGCCCTACTTCTGGCAGCAGCGCGAATACGTGCTGGGCGGCGGCGCCACCAACTTCATGTTCCTGGCGCTGGCGGCGCAGCACGAGGGGAAGTAGGGTGTTGTCGGCTGGCACGCCATCGCGCTTTTCCCGATCCGGGTAATCACCGGACGTATCGCATTGGCTGGACCGACCCGGCTTCGGGGGCGCCAAAGTTGACGTGGTCGTCATCCGCGCACTGATGGCGACGGCATAATGGTGTATCGACGCCGTTGTCAGTCGTTGCCGCGAAGGGCCGGAAGACATGGGGTTGGGCTTCGGCGCCGCGCATGACGACGCCCGGCATGTCCCGAACGGCAGGTGCCCACCCCCGGTGCTGCCGACCCTTCGTTGCGTCCGGCTTGCCGCTTTTCCGATGAAGCCCATTCAACACCGAAAGGAGTGATTTGATGGCGATCAAGAGTTTGCTGGTCAGCTTCGGGGACGACGGTGGCAGCGGAAAGGTATTCCTGGGCGGTACGGTTGCCCTGAACCTGCTGGGTGTAGTCAGCAAGGGTGGTGGAATTCCCCGTGCCTGGAAGGGAAAAATGGGGGATTTCCTGTCCTGCAATAGCGGGGGATCTTTCCAGCTTGCCGGGCAGAGCGTCATTCGGGAAGGGTTTTACGTCAAGGTCAGCGGAATCACTTTCACCCCAACGGAGCATGGCAGCAAAGGGCCGGCGTATTGGGAGCTGGCCGATAATGTGTCCAGGATTCCCAAGACCGAACTCGCCGCCACGATGCGCAGGATCATTGCCGAGCCGGGGACACGGCACGACAACAGATGGGTGGTGAATCTGGTGGCTGCCATGTTCCTGTCGGAAGTGGCGCGCAATCCGCGCAGCTTCATGATCAACCTGATGCTGCTCGATCTGATCGAGGGTGGCGTCAAATACGGCAGCCAACAGGGCAAGGAGCTGGACTTCACCAAATTGCTGGTGTTCGATGCGGAGAAGAAGAACAAGAGGTCAACCTATAACTATTCAAGCGATTCAGCCACCGTAATCAGTTCAGTAACCGTCGGCCAGAATGGTGAGAAGGGGACCGTGCGTGGCGGGAAATTGCCGATGTCCCATCTGAACGCCATGCGGCACTACGAAACCTCAAGCGGATCGGACATCGACTACAACCAGAAGTTTGACAAGCTCACCAAACTCTCGGGATTGAATCTGCACGCGCCGGACGCGCCGAATACGACTTACCACTTTCCGAATCCGCTCCTGGAGAAGGAGTGCACGGTGCTGTTGCGCTGGTTGATCGCGCGCTTCGCCAAGAGCCCGCCACAATTCCAGGTCGGCAAGACAAGCCAGACCGAGACCCTTCCCGGCGTCTGGGGGAAACCACCGTCGACGCGTGTAAGGGAGGTTCCGGTACATGCATCGGTCGCGATTACCGCTCTGCGCGAACAGAGGATGGATCCGGCATGGACGGCAGCGGCCGTTACGGATACTCAAGGCGTGGCTGGATCTTTGATCAAGGCGGTGTTGAAGGAGATTCAGTCACGCCAGCAAACTCAGGAGAACCTGCTGGCATGAATCGACGGGTGATGCATTTTGCTCCGTGCCGTAGCCGTGGTGGTCACGTGCTTGCGGCATCGAAAGGGATGGCAATCGCGGCGGCGAGATGATCGCTGCCAACCCCGGTGTCGTGGGCCGGGTTCGTGCTCACTCCCCGACGGTTTCGGCCACCACCCGCGGTAGCGGGGATGGCGTCTGCCGCGCCTGGCGGCCGGTGATGCTGTCGGCATGATCGCGGTGGTAGACGTAGGTGCGGTGCGTCAGCCAGGCGGTTCGCGTGCCCATGATCCGCAGTTGCGTCATCAGCGCGGCGTCCTCGGCGTAATTGACGTCGGGAAAACCACCGGCATGCAGGATCGCCGCGCGCCGGACGGTGAGCATGCCCACGCCGATGCAGCGATCGACATGGATCAGCTCGCCGGGATGCAGGCAGCTCGGCACAAGGGGGTTGCCGACGATGCGCATCGGCGACAGCCACAATTCCGTATCGGGTTGCGCGGCGATGGCTTCGCGGCGCAAGGACAGATGATCAGGCAGCAGTTCGTCATCGCTGTCCAGGAACACGATCCATTCACCGCGTGCATGACGGAGCAGCGCGTTGCGGCTTGCCGCCGGGCCGCGATTGGCGTGCCGCCAGCAGCGCAGGCGGCTGTCGCGGCGCTTCCATTCGCACAGTGACGCCCACGTGCCGTCGGACGAGCCGTCGTCGGCGATCAGCAGCTCCCATGATGTTTCCCGCTGCGCCAGTACCGACTTCAACGCGCGGTCCAGCCATGCAATGCGGTTCCAGGTGGGCATGATGATGGAGAAGAACGGTGTCGGCATCGAGCTTGGCCAGGTTTCCGGAAGGGCAGGCGGGCGGGCGCCGGCCACGATCACGCGCCGCGCGGGTGTGGGGCCGGGCAGTGCATCGGATGGAGCCGGCGTGCAAAAGGTTCCCGGCCGCAAAGCGTGATCCACCAAGCGCCAGGCAACCCCGGGTGTTCCGCTGCGCGATGGCTTGTGCAGGTCCTGGCGCGTCGACGCGTACCGTCGTCGGCACGGTTGTCGGTCAATCGATCATCGGTCGCGTCGTGCGGTGACGCTCGCGGCCGGACGCGTTTCCGGCATGGTCAGCAAGACCGGAAGCACGATCAGGGCGACTACCGCGATCATGGCGCCGGGCGCCGCGTTCCAGCCGGTCCGCTGAACCAGCAGCTCGGCGAGAAACGGCGTCAGGCCACCGAAGATGGCCGTTGCCATGGTGACGCCCAGGGCCAGGCCGCTGAGCCGGCCCTCGCCGGGAAACTGTTCCGCGGTGGCCGGCGCGCCCACGGCACTCACGCCGCCGGCAAGGCAGGCCAGCACGATCGCGCCGCCGGCCGTGGTCAGGTCGCCACCGCCCATCAGGCCGAACATCGTCAGTGGCAGCAGCATGCTGGCGATGGCGAATCCGATCAGCACCGGCTTGCGTCCGACCCGGTCGGAAAGTGCGCCGGCCAGGGGCGTGACGAGGATGACCGCCACCGCGGCCACGCTCGACATCCACAGCGAGCGGTCCTCGGCGAGCATGCCGGACGAGGTCAGGAATGCCGGTACGTAGGTGATGCCCACGTAATAGGTGATCGAGCCCAGCGCCGAAATGGCGAAGGTGCGCCGCAGTGCGCCCCGGTGGTGGGCGAGCGTGTGGCGCAGTGGCGCATCGGGCACGGTGTGTTGCCGCACCTGGCGCAGGAAGTCCGGCGACTCCTGCATGGTGGACCGGGCAAGCCACACGCTGCCGGCCAGCGCCGCCCCCGCGAAAAACGGAATGCGCCAGCCCCAGGCGTCGAGATGGGTGGCGCTCATCAGCGTCACCGTCAAGGCGGACAGCGCCACCGCCAGCAGTGCGCCGATCTCGCTGGCGGCGGATGCCAGCGAGGTGACCAGGCCGCGGTGATCGGTGCGCGCGCCTTCCAGCAGGTACGCCACCACGCCGGTGTACTCGCCGCCCACCGAGAATGCCATCAGGCAACGCAGCCCGATCAGCACGATGCCCGCCGCCGGCCCGATCGCGGCGTAGTCGGGCAGCAGTGCCGTGGCCAGCATCGCCAGCGTCATCAGCATCATCGACAGCAGCAGGGTGCGCCGCCGCCCGAGACGGTCGCCGATGTGGCCGAACACCATCGCGCCGAGCGGCCGTATGGCGTAGGAAATGGCGAACCCGCCCAACGTCGCCAGCAGCGAGTTCCCGCCACCCCCGAAAAACACCCGCGACAGTACCGTGGCGAAGTACAGATACAGCGTGAAGTCGTACCACTCCACCACTGTCGACAGCGCCGCCACGATCATGGAGCGGCGCGAAATCCGCGGCGTGCCGGGCGTTTCGGGTCGGGCCGTGCGGGCGGGGTTTCGCACTACATCCGCTCGGCGATCAGCTTGCCCAGCGTCGCGATGCCTTGACGTATGCGTGCCGGCGGCACAGTCACGAACGACAGGCGCAAGGTGTTCGTTGCCGGCGCGTTGGCGTAGAACGGGGCGCCGGGCACGAACGCCACGTTTTCCCCGATGGCTGCCTTCAGCAGTTCCATCGCGTCGATGTGCGGCGGCAGCGTGGCCCAGATGAACATGCCGCCTTCCGGTCGGGTCCACGTGGCGCTGGCGGGGAAGTGCTCGGCCATCGCGTCCAGCATCACCTGGCACTGGTTGCCGTACAGCTCGCGGATGGTGGGGATGTGGCGATCGAGAAAGCCGTCCTTCACCACCTCGTGCACCACCATCTGGGTGAGCTGCGCCGTGTGCAGGTCGGCCGCCTGCTTGGCCCGTTCCAGCACGCGCACCAGCGGCAGCGGGGCGACCACGTAGCCCAGCCGGATGCCGGGTGTCAGCACTTTCGAGAACGAGCCCATGTAGATCACGCCGGCCGGGTTCATCGCCACCATCTTCGGCAGCGGGCTGCCCTTGTATGAGAGGGCGCCGTACGGGTCGTCCTCGATCAGCGGCAGGCCCAGGCCGGCGCAGGTTTCCACCAGCTCGATGCGGCGCGCGGTGGACAGCGTGCGCCCGGTCGGGTTCTGGAAGTTCGGCAAGGCGTACAGCAGGCGCGCACCATCGGCCACGGTGGGGATCGACGACGGCACCAGGCCATGGTTGTCCGTCAGCACCGACTGGAATCGGGGCCGGTATACGGAAAATGCCTGCAGCGCCCCCAGGTAACTGGGCGTCTCGACCAGCACGCGGCTGCCCTCGTCGATCAGCACCTTGCCCAGCAGGTCCAGTGCCTGCTGCGAGCCGGACACCATCAACACCTGCTCCGGCACGATCGTCGCGCCGTCTTTCGAGAGCATGTCGGCGATCCACTGGCGCAGCGGCGGATAGCCGTCCGTGGGGCCGTATTGCAGCGCCGTCTTGCCGGCGGTGGACAGCACCTTGTCGAACGCCGCCTTCATCACGTCCACGGGAAACGTGGCCGGCGAGGGCAGGCCGCCCGCGAACGAGATGATCTGCGGCTGCTGGGTGATCTTCAGGATCTCGCGGATGAACGAGCCTTGCAGTTGCCCGGCGCGCTCGGAAAAACGCCACGCGATGGGGCTGGGACTTTCGAGGTTCATTCGGAGCTCTTCGGCGACGGGGCGTCGGGCGATTATCCAACAACCGTGAACGGCCAGCGTTCACTGCGTCATGTCTTGAGGCGGCTTGGCACAACCGGACGACCGGAAACGGGTGGCTCACCGTGCTGGCACACACGGTTAGCGCCTTCCCGCCGATCGCCGCGCACGTCCCCACATTGGCCACAATCGCCGGTTACTATCCGCACCAGCGACACGCCATGCCTGGCGGACGGCGCCTTCCGGACAATGGGGAAAACCATGGATTTGCTGAAATGGCTGCTGATGCTGCCCTGGCGCGCATTGCGCTGGCTGACCCGCATGCTTGGCGCCGGCCTGCGGCCGCTGCTGGGTGAAGTCAGTTGGGGAGCGCCGGGCTGGATGCACGTGGTGCGGCGGCATCCGCGTCGTTCCGGCGTCGCTGTCCTGGCCGTCGTCGTGCTGGCGCTGGCCGGCTGGTTCGGCTGGCAGTGGTATCAGCATCGACCTCGCCCGCAGCAGATGACGTTCGAGGTGACGGCACCGGCCGTCACCGACTACAGCCAGGACACGCCGGTCATCCAGCCGCTGGTGGTGACGTTCTCGGGTTCGGCCGCGCCGATCGAGCAGGTCGACAAGGCGGTTGCCGACGGCATCGCCAGCAGCCCCGCGGTGAAGGGGCAATGGAAATGGACGGACGACCGCACGCTCACGTTCACGCCCGCGACCGATTGGCCAGTGGGCCAGCGGTACAAGGTGCGCCTGGATCCGCGCAAGCTGCTGGCGCCGCAGGTGCGCCTGGCCGAGGACCACTTCGATTTCAGCACCGAGGCTTTCAGCGCCAGGCTGGGCGAGGGCGAGTTCTACCAGGACCCGCAGAACGCCAGCGCCAAGCAGGTGATCCAGAAGCTGGACTTCAACTACCCGGTGGATCCGGCGCAGCTGGAAAAACGCATCGGCCTGTCGAATGCCGACGCGGACGGCAAGGCCACCACGCCGGTCAAGTTCAGCGTCACCTACGACAAGAACAAGTTGCACGCGTGGATCCACTCGCAGCAATTGGCGTTGCCGCACGATCCGGGCCTGCTGCTGGTGAACGTGGATGACGGCGTCACCAGTTCGCGTGGCGGCGACGGCACGCGCGATGCCTTGCACGCGCGGGTGCGCATCCCCGGCCTCTACAGCCTCACGGTCGATGACGTCAGGCCGACCCTGGTCGACGATGACAAGAACGAACCGCAGCAGGTGCTGGTGCTGAATTTCACCGGTGCGGTGCGTACGGACGAGGTCGTTCCGCGGGTCCATGCGTGGGTGTTGCCGCGGCAGAGGCCCGGCCACGAGACCTACGGCGGTGGCCAGTATCCGTGGGGCGTGTCGGAGATCGGTACCGACCTGCTCAGGCAATCGCAGGAGCTGCCGCTCACCGCCACGCCGACGGAGGAGAACTACCAGGCGCTGCAGAGTTTCGGCTTCCACGCGCAACCGGGCCAGCGCATCTACGTGCGGATCGACAAGGGGCTGAAGTCCTTTGGCGGCTATGTGCAGGGCCAGCCGGTGGCACGGGTGATCACCGTGCCGAAATATCCGCAGTTGCTGCGTTTCGTCGGCTCCGGCTCGCTGCTGTCGATGAGCGGCAGCAAGCGTCTGTCGGTGGTGTCGCGCAACCTGCCGGGCATGCGCCTGGTGGTGGGCCGCGTGCTGCCCGACCAGCTGCAGCACCTGGTCAGCCTCAACCAGGGCGACTACAGCCATCCGCAGCTGATGTACGGTTTCAGCGAGGACCAGATCGTCGAGCGCTACGTGGTCAGCCAGGCCTTGCCCGACGATGATCCGGCGAAGGCCAGCTATACCGGCGTGGACCTGGGCAAGTATCTGGCCGACGGCAAGCGCGGCGTCTTCCTGTTGCACCTGGGCGGCTACGACCCGGTGGCCGAGGAGCGTGCCGTGCGTGATGCGGCACGTCGCTGTGTGGCGGCGAAACGGCTGCTGGCGCCCGCGACGGATGTCGCGACGGACGCACCCGCCGCGGCGGGCTCGGCGGCGGAACCCGGCGTTCCGGCCTGCGATCCGGTCGATGAAAGCGCCGGCCGCATGGATGACGCGCCCACCGACAGCCGCCTGATCGTGGTCACCGACCTGGGCATGCTGGTGAAGAAGGCCGATGACGGCAGCCAGGACGTGTTCGTGCAATCCATCCATGGCGGCCAGCCGGTGGCGGGCGCCACCGTGGCGGTGGTGGCGGTGAACGGCAAGACACTGCTGTCTCGCACCACCGGTGCGGACGGCATGGTGAGTTTCCCCAGCCTGTCGGGCTTCGATCACGACCGGCGGCCGGTGATGTACCTGGTCACCCAGGGCGCGGACATGTCGTTCCTGCCGATCGGTGCCAGCGGACGCGAGCTGGACTACTCGCGTTTCGACGTGGGCGGTGCGGACAACGCGCCGAATCCGGGCCGGTTGTCCGCCCATCTGTTCTCCGATCGCGGCCTGTACCGGCCGGGCGAGATGATGCACATCGGCCTGATCGTGCGCGCGGCCAGCTGGACGCGCAGCGTCGTCGGCATTCCGCTGCAGGCCGAGATCGTCGATCCGCGCGGCAACACGGTGAAGCAGTTTCCGCTGACGCTGGACCGCTCCGGTTTCGGCGAGCTGAGCTACACCACCGCCGACACCGCGGCCACCGGCGCGTGGACGGTGAACCTCTAC
>Ga0206102_1000658_pt1 | contig 10445 bp, 9 predicted proteins | sample 1B1Ametagenome_FD_148645 | JGI IMG/M metagenome (GOLD analysis project Ga0206102, IMG submission 148645) | Enriched microbial communities from leaf-cutter ant dump, University of Wisconsin, Madison, United States - 1B1A | ecosystem: Environmental > Terrestrial > Nest > Insects nest > Nest dump... | reverse complement strand
CGCTGGAAGCCGGCTCCAGCCACCCGCTGGCGCTCGCCATCCTCGCAAGGGCCGCCGAGGAGGGCATCGCGCCCCCGGCCGCGACCGCCGCGCGGGCGCTCGGCGGCAAGGGCGTCGCCGCCACGGTCGAGGGCAGGGCCATCTTCCTCGGCTCGCCGAAGGCCGCCGCCGAGACCGTCACGCTTCCAGCCGAGGTCCAGGCCACCGTCACGGCGCTCAACGACGACGGCAAGACCGTCTCCCTCCTGCTGGTGGACGGTACGCTTACCGGCGCGCTCGCCATGCGTGACGAGCCCCGCGCTGACGCTGCGGCCGGCCTTGCGACCCTGAAGGAGGCCGGCATCCGCACCATCATGCTGACGGGCGACAATGCCCGCACGGCGAAGGCCGTCGGCAGCCTGCTCGGCATCGAGGTGCGCGCCGAGCTGATGCCCGAGGACAAGCAGCGCATCGTCGGCGAGTTGCAGCGCGAGGGCTTCGTCGTCGGCAAGATCGGTGACGGCATAAACGATGCCCCGGCTTTGGCGGCCGCCGATGTCGGCATCGCCATGGGCGGCGGCACGGACGTGGCGCTGGAAACGGCCGATGCGGCGATCCTGCACGGCCGCGTCGGCGACGTCGCGCTGATGCGGGACCTCTCGAAGCGCACCATGCGCAATATTTTCGAGAATATCGTCATCGCCCTCGGCCTCAAGGGCGTCTTCCTGGTGACGACCATCGCCGGCATCACGGGCCTCTGGCCGGCAATCCTCGCCGACACGGGCGCGACCGTCCTCGTCACGCTGAATGCGCTGCGCCTCCTGCGGCCGATCCGGTAGGCTCAGTCGTGCTCGTCGCTGCAAAGGTCGTGGTTGGCAAGCGCCCGGATGACGTAGCAATCGCTGATCTGGTTGGAGTGGCAATGGGTGGTGATGCGCTCCAGCTCGGCCTCCAGCTTGCGCAGCCGCGCGATCTTGCGGCGCACGGCGGCAAGCTGCTCGGCGGCGATCCGGTCGGCGTCGCGGCAGGGATGCTCGGGGTGCTGGCTGAGCTCGATCAGCTCGCGGATGGCGTCGAGCGTCAGGCCGAGGTCGCGGGCATGGCGGATGAAGGCCAGCCGGTCGCGCTCTCCGGCGGAGTAGCGCCGCTGGTTGCCCTCCGAGCGTTCGGCGGGCGAAAGAAGGCCCATCTGCTCGTAGTAGCGGATGGTCGGGACTTTTACCCCCGTCGCCTTCGAAAGATCGCCGATGGTCAGCATGTCGCGCCTCTTCGTGTTGTTTTCTCCAAGACATGTGGGGAGACGGCCGGCAAATCAAGGCTTGGTTTAGCGGGGCGCCGCGCGGCGAAAGGCCCCTCCCTAAATCCCTCCCCACAAGGGGGAGGGACTTAACCTGCCGCTCCCTCTGCGGGAGAATGGGAAGGAAGAGCATGCCCCTAGCGTTCTCCCCCCTTGTGGGGGAGATGCCGACAGGCAGAGAGGGTCTTCACAGGGCCGGCGCAAGGTTCTGACGCTTTTGTGTTCGCTGTGTGATCGCCGGATGGCATAAACCGCAGCGCAAGGCCTTGAAGGCATGAGGACCTGAGGTTTATGGCCGGATACGCACAAAGACCGATGAGAGCCACAAGATTAACGAAGTTCTAAGCAATCGCTTGGACTCTGACAGGATGATGCGCCGCGCCGAAAGCGGCGCCCCCGATCCCAACAACCGAAAACGACCCATGTTTGCGCTTCGCCATCGCCTTTCCCGTGAAAACGCCCGTCCACGCCTTCGCCTCCTCGCGCGCCTTGCCGCCGCGACCGTCGCCGGCGGCCTGCTTGCCGGCTGCATGGCGATGGACGTCGCCTCGCTCGCCGAGGCCCCGCAGCTTTCCAGCAAGGTGAAGGCCGAGATGGCGAAGAAGAAGATGCGGCCGGAAAGCCCGGTTCTGGTGCGCATCTTCAAGCAGGAAAGCGAGCTGGAGGTCTGGAAGGTCGATGCGAGCGGCAAATACGCGCTCTTCAAGACCTATCCGATGTGCCGCTGGTCCGGAAAGCTCGGGCCGAAGACGAAGGCCGGCGACCGCCAGGCGCCGGAGGGCTTCTATCATGTCTCCGCCGGCATGCTGAACCCGAACTCGCAATACTACGTCTCCTTCAACCTCGGCTATCCGAACAGGCTGGAATCGGCGCTCGGCTATTCGGGCGAGGCGCTGATGGTGCATGGCGCCTGCTCGTCCTCCGGCTGCTACGCCATGACCGACCAGGGCGTCGGCGAGATTTTCGCCATCGTGCAGAAGGCGCTGGAAAGCGGGCAGCAGCGCTTCCAGGTGCAGGCCTATCCCTTCCGCATGACGACGAAGAACATGGTCGCTCATCGCGGCGACCCGAACATGCCCTTCTGGCGCACGCTGAAGGAAGGCTACGACGCCTTCGAATTCACGCGCAGCCAGCCGAAGGTCTCGCTGTGCAGCGGCCGCTACGTCTTCGACAAGGAATTCGTCGGCGGAGAACCGGACGATCCGCTGGCGGCCTGCCCGGCGACGGTCGACGGGGCGCAGCCCGAGCTGATGGCGAAGATCGGCGCGGAACAAAGGAAGCTGGATGCGGCTTTCGCGAACGCCACGCCGGTTTCGAGCTTCGCCTATGTGGACGGCGGCATGCATCCGAGCTTCCGCTCGCTGCTTAAGCACGAGGGCGCGAAGGGCATGGCCGCGCGCATCTCGCGCACCAAATATCCGGTCAGCCGGCCCGAGGCCGCGCTGGCCGATCCCTATGACGATTGATGTGTGAGGAACGATATTGACTGGTGAAAGCATGACCCGCCGGTCCCTCCTGCTTGGCAGCGCGGGACTGGCAACCACGATCCTCTCCGGCTGCGTTACGCCGGTCCGCCGGAGGGTCGCCGTCGAGCCGGAGCCGGTCGATACCAGCATCTACGCCGAGATGTACGGCCCCAAGCCGGACGAGGCATTCCCACTGCCGGCTATTCCTTATCAAAAGATCGATCCGCGCTTCTATCGCCAGATGGTGGCGAACCCGACGGGCGAGCGGCCCGGCGTGATCGTCGTCGATACGGCCACGCACTTCCTTTACCTCACCTACGAGGGCGGGCAGGCCATGCGCTACGGCGTCGGCCTCGGCCGGGCAGGCTTCGAATGGGCCGGCCGCGGCGTCATCCAGTACAAGCGCGAATGGCCGCGCTGGACGCCGCCGGACGAGATGATCGCCCGCCAGCCTGAGCTGGAGCCCTATAGCGGGCGCAACGGCGGCATGGAGCCCGGCCTGAAGAACCCGCTCGGCGCCCGCGCGCTCTATATCTTCCGCGACGGTGAGGATACGCTCTACCGCATCCACGGCTCGCCGGAATGGTGGACCATCGGCAAGTCCGTCTCCTCCGGCTGCGTGCGCATGATGAACCAGGACGTGGTCGACCTCTACAACCGCGTCCAGCCCGGCACGCCCATCGTGGTGCTCGGTTCGGCCGTCGCGTCCGCCGGCATCTATTGATCGCATCGCCTGGAATGAGCCTGTAAAGACATGACCGATATCGAAACGCTTTTCACCAATGCGAAGCTGGCGGACGGGTCCCTCAGGGACATCGGCGTTGCCGGCGGGCGCATCGTCTCCATCGCACCGGCCGGAATGGCGGGCGAGGCGGGCCGCCGCGTCGATATTGCCGGTGCGCTGCTCGTGCCCGGCTTCGTCGAGGGGCATATCCACCTCGACACCAGCTTCTACGGCGACAGGTGGATTCCTCACAAACCCTGTACCGACGGCTTCAACGTGCATGAGCGCGTCGCCTTCCAGGCCGAGAACATGGCGATGGCCGCGCCGATGGACGAGCGCGCCCGCAAGCAGCTCGAACTGTGCGTGGCGAACGGCTCCCTCCAGATGCGCAGCCATGTCATGGTGGACGGCTCGGTCGGGCTGACATCGCTGGAAACGATCCTGAAGGTCCGCGAGGACTATCGCGACATCATCGACATCCAGCTCGTCGCCTTCCCGCAGAGCGGTATCCTTTCGAGCCCCGGCACGCCGGAGCTTCTCGACGCGGCGATCGGCCTCGGCGCCGATCTCGTCGGCGGCCTCGATCCGGCGAGCTTCGACCGCGATCTCAACGGCCATCTCGATGTGGTCTTCGGCGTGGCGGAAAGGCGCGGCGTCGGCGTCGATATCCACCTCCATGATTTCGGCACGCTCGGCGCCTTCACGGTGGAGGAAATCTGCGCGCGCACGGTGGCGCTCGGCATGCAGGGCCGGGTGGTGATCAGCCATGCCTACGGGCTCGGCAATCTCGATGCGGACGCGGCCCGCCGCATCGGCGCGAAGATCGCTGCCGCCGGCATCTCGATCATGACCAATGCCCCCGGCGACCACGTCTTCCCGCCCGTCGCGCTGCTGCGCGCCGAGGACGTCACCGTCTTTTCCGGCAACGACAATATCCGCGATTCCTGGTGGCCCTACGGCGACGGCGACATGCTGGGCCGGGCGATGATGATCGGCTACCGCTCCGGCTTCTACACCGACGCGGAGCTTTCCGCCGCCTTCGACGTGGTGACCGCTGCCGGCGCAAAAGCCCTCGGCCTCGAAGGCTACGGCATCGCCGTGGGCGCGAAGGCGGATTTCGTGACGCTCGACGCCGAGCACGTCCCGGAAGCCGTCGTGGCCGTGCCGAAGGGCCGCCGCGTGTTCAAGGCCGGACGGCTTGTGGCGGAGAACGGGGTCGTGGTGCGCTGAGGAGGCAGCCTCCGCAAGCACTCAAGAATATATCGTCTACTTTTAACCTCCGTCACCCCGGACTTGATCCGGGGGCCAGCCGCCGCGCGTCCGCGCGGCGAGACGACTCCTCTCCACGCTTCCAAAAGCCTCCCGCGCCGCAGACGCGGCGCTGCTGGATGCCGGATCAAGTCCGGCATGACGGAAGAGACGTGGGGGGAGACCCAACGTGGCTCTCAAACGAAAAGGGCGGGCCGCTTGCGCCGGCCCGCCCTTTCCTGATCGTCTTACCGCTTACGTGCGCGGCTTCAGGTTGTCCGGGTCGTACAGCGGCTTGTAGCCGATGCTGACCACCTCGACCGGGTAGGTCTCGGCGAAATACTCGATGGCGAGCTTGCGGCCTTCCTGGCAATAGGCCCACGGCAGGTAGGCGAGGGCGATGTTCTTGCCGATGGTCGGGCCGAAGGCGATGGAGGTGGTGTAGGAGCGGCGGCCGAGCTCGTCGATGAGGACTTCGCCCGTTGCCGGATCCACCACCGGCAGGTTGCCGAGCGGGTAGCGCTTCACGCCGGTCTTGTCGGTGTTCTCCGTCATGACGAGCGTGCAGAGCATGGCGGGCTGGTGGTCGCGCGCCTTGTATTCGAGGTGCTTGGCCTTGCCGCGGAAATCGGCTTCCTTGACCTTCGGGCGGGCAAGGTCGGCCTCGATGAGGTTGTACTGGGTGAGAAGGTCGGCGTTCTGGAGACGCAGGCTCTTTTCCATGCGGCGCGAATTGGCATAGGTCTCGACGCCGAACGCCATGACGCCGGTGGCGCGCAGCGCATCCCAGACGGCAAGGCCGTCCTCGTATTTCATGTGCAGTTCCCAGCCCTGCTCGCCGACATAGGAGATGCGGAAGGCGGTAACGTTCTTGCCGGCGATCTCGATCTGCCTGATCGCGGCGAAGGGGAAGTTCTCCTGGTCGAGCCCGGCCGGGTCCGCGACCACCTTCTTCAGGTTCTCGCGGGCGTTCGGGCCCCAGATGCCGATGGTGATGAATTTTTCCGTGACGTCGGTGATGGTGACGTCGAGGCCGCGGTCCTCGGCCACGCGCTTCATGTAGTGGAAGTCGCGCGGGCCGGCATCGGCGCCGTTGACGAGGCGGCAGCAGTCCGCCATGCGGAAGACGGTGAAGTCGGCGCGCACCATGCCCTCGTCGTCGAGGAAGTGGGTATAGATGCCCTTGCCGATATTGCCGTCGCCGCCGATCTTTGCCGCGCAGAGCCATTCCAGAAGCTCGACGTGGTCCGGGCCTTCGATATCGACCATGTGGAAATGCGAGAGGTTGACGATGCCGCAATCCTCGCTCATCGCCAGGTGCTCGGCATTGGAGACGCGCCAGAAGTGACGGCTGTCCCACTCGTTCTCGCGCACCGGAACGCGGTCGCCGTATTTTTCCAGAAGATGCTCGTTGGCCTTGTAGCCGTGGGCGCGCTCCCAGCCGCCGAGCTCCATGAAGTAGCCGCCGAGCTCCACTTCGCGTTCGTAGAAGGCCGAGCGCTTGACGCCCCGGCCGCTGGCATAGGGCTCGCGGGTGTGGACGGCCGGGAAGTAGATCTTCTGCGCGGCCTCGTAGGTGCGGCCCTCGATGAACTTCTCTTCGAGCTGGTGCGGGTAGAAGCGGGCATAGTCGATCGAGTTGTGGTCGATCTCGGTGCGCCCGTCCGTCATCCAGTCGGCGATGAGCTTGCCGTAGCCGGGGCCATCCTTGACCCAGATGGCGACGCAGTACCAGAGCCCACGCACTTTCTGGCTCTCGCCGCAGGAGGGGCCGCCGGCGGCCGAGACCTGCAAGAGGCCGTTGAAGGAATGGCCCTCGTTATAGCCGAGCTCGCCGAGGATCGGCGTCAGTTCCATGGCGCGCTCGAGCGGCTCGATGATCTGCTCCATGTCGAGGTCGCGCTGCGAGGGCGACAGGCGCGCCTCGTGCTTTTCGAGGATGTCGCGCGGGTGGCAGAGGCGCGGATTGGTGGTCTCGTAATAGCCCCATTCGATCTGGCCGCCCTCGGTGGTCTTCGGGTCGCCCGTATCGCGCATATAGGCGGAGTTGCCCTGGTCGCGCAGAAGCGGGAAGCCGATCTCCTTGCCGGTGCCCTCGAATTCGTTGTACGGGCCGAAGAAGGTGAGCGGATGGTCGACCGGCATGACCGGCAGGTCCTCGCCGACCATCTCGGCGATCAGGCGGCCCCAGATGCCGGCGCAGACGATGACATGGTCCGCCATGATCGTGCCGCGATGGGTGACGACGCCCTTGATATGGCCGTTCTCGACGATCAGCGACTGTGCCGGCGTGTTGCCGTAGACCTGCAGCTTGCCGGACTTCTCGGCGGCGTCGACCAGCTTGCCGGCGACGGTCTGCGAGCGGGGGATGACGAGGCCGGCGTCGGGATCGAACAGGCCGCCCTGCACCTGGTCTTCCTCGATCAGCGGGAACATTTCCTTGATCTCGGACGGCGAGACGTAGTGCGCGCGCGTGCCGAAGGCCCGTGCGGAAGAGAGCTTGCGCTTGATCTCCTCCATCCAGGCATCGTCGCCGGCGCGGGCGACTTCGAGGCCGCCGATGCGGGCGTAGTGGCCCATCTTCTCGTAGAAATCGATGGAATACTGGGTCGTCCAGACCGAGAGATAGTCGTGGCTCGTCGTGTAGCAAAAGTCCGAGGCATGCGCCGTCGAACCGATATCCGTCGGGATGCCCGACTTGTCGATGCCCACGATATCGTCCCATCCGCGCTCGATGAGATGATGGGCGATGGACGCACCCACGATGCCGCCCAGACCGATGATGACGACCTTCGCCTTTTGCGGAAACTCTGCCATTCTTGAGACCCCAATGGAAATTTGCCGCCGACTTTAGGGCCTTGCCCCGCGCCTGTGCAGCCTGTCTGCGACTCGTCCGCGACCAGTTCCGACAGACCCGGAGAGCGCCGGGAAGGCTAACCGATCGTGCGGCCGGCGCAACGGTTCCCTGCGGGGGCGGGCCTTGGTTCAAACCCATGCGATATATGCATGGGTGTGCTGCTGACTTCGCGCTGTTTCGCATCGCAGCATTCCGCTATAACCCACCCATCGAAAGACGCGGCGCCACGGATCGGTGCCGAGCAGAGAGCCTCAGGAAAGGGGATCATCATGAACATGGCACGTTCCTTCAGCAATTGGCGCAAGTACCGTCAGACCATCAACGAGCTTGACCGCATGACCGCCCGCGAGCTCAGCGATCTGGGCATCGAGCGCGCGCAGATCAAGGCTGTCGCCCGCGCTGCCGTCGGCTTCTGAGCCGATACGCCGCAAGCCGGAAATTTCCAGACGCCCGCCCTTCGGCGGGCGTTTTTGCATGTGCGAAGGATTGGCTCGCAATCCGACCGATTCGATGGGGTTGAGGCATACGGTAATCGCATAGCGCATAGCTGCATTGCAAAACGATGCCTATGAAATAATCAAGAATCGTATATAGTCATACTTATCGAAACAACGTACCTCCTCCCACGAAGTTTCGATGTTGCAGAAGGTCCACTCCTCCTCCCAGGACCGACTGCGGGAATGGCGGCACTCCTCCTCCCAGTCGCCATTCGGTTCTATCGGAAAGCCTGCCGCATCCTCCTCCCGCGGCAGGCTTTTCCATTTCAGGACCATCCCTTCCTTTTCCCCGGTTTGCCTGAGGCATTTTCCCTATATTTTTGAAAATATAGCGCTGGCCAAGCCATGGGCGCCGATATATTCAATTCAATATTACGCTGCCCGAAGGCAGGAAAAGGGAGAACTGGAATGAACCGTCGTCTGCTTTTGAAACTGGTCGTCGCCGCCTTTGCCGCGCTGCCGCTCGCCCTGCCGGCCGCCGCCGCCGACAAGGTCACCGTCTTCGCCGCCGCGAGCATGAAGAACGCGCTCGATGCTGCCAATGCCGAATGGCAGAAGGAAACCGGCAACGAGACGGCGGTATCCTATGCCGCAAGCTCGGCGCTCGCCAAGCAGATCGAGGCGGCGGCTCCCGCCGATCTCTTCATCTCGGCCGACCTTGCCTGGATGGACTATGTCGCGGAAAAGAAGCTGATCAAGGAAGACACGCGCTCCAACCTCCTCGGCAACCGCATCGTGCTGGTCGCGCCGAAGGACAAGGCCGAGACGGTCGACATCAAGGAAGGCTTCGACCTCGCCGGCCTCGTCGGTGACGGCAAGCTCGCCATGGGCGCGGTCGACAGCGTGCCGGCCGGCAAATACGGTAAGGCGGCGCTCGAAAAGCTCGGCATCTGGCCGTCCGTCGAAGGCAAGGTGGCCGGCGCCGAGAGCGTGCGCGCGGCGCTCGCCCTCGTCTCGCGCGGCGAGGCGCCCTACGGCATCGTCTACCAGACGGATGCCGCGGCCGATCCGGGCGTCGCCATCGTCGGCACCTTCCCGGAAGACAGCGACCCGCCGATCATCTACCCGGTCGCCATCCTCGCCGATTCGCAGAGCCCGGCGGCGAGCGCCTATCTCGACTTCCTGAAGTCCGACAAGGCCGCGCCGTTCTTCACCGAGCAGGGCTTTACCGTCCTGAAGTAAGATGAGTTTCGCGACAGCCCCGCTTGGTAAGAGCGGGGCTGTTCGATTTTACGGCTGGCTGGCAATCCTATGACCTCGTGGCACCCCCCTCTGCCCTGCCGGGCATCTCCCCCTCAAGGGGGGAGATCGGATGTGGCGCTGTTTCGCCCATCTCCAGCATTGCCGATGAAGCGAGGGTTCCGACACTTGCCAATCTCCCCCCTTGAGGGGGAGATGCCCGGCAGGGCAGAGGGGGGTGTTCCTCCCTGCACTTCCGCAACCGCCCGCGAATCGGAAAGTACGTCGTGGACTGGCTAGCGCTCAGCAACGAGGAATGGACGGCGATCCGGCTGAGCCTTCGGGTCTCGACGGTGGCGGTCCTCGTCAGCCTGCCGCTCGGCATTCTCGTCGCGCTGGCGCTTGCCCGCGGGCGCTTCTGGGGCAAGTCGCTCCTGAACGGCATCGTCCACCTGCCGCTTATCCTGCCGCCGGTCGTCACCGGCTTCATCCTGCTCATCCTGTTCGGCCGCCGCGGGCCCATCGGCTCGGTGCTCAACGACTGGTTCGGCATCGTGCTCTCCTTCCGCTGGACCGGCGCGGCGCTCGCCTGCGGCGTCATGGGCTTTCCGCTGATGGTGCGCTCCATCCGCCTGTCCATCGAGGCGGTGGACCGCAAGCTGGAGGAGGCGGCCGGAACGCTGGGGGCAAGCCCGCTCTGGGTCTTCCTCACCGTCACCCTGCCGCTCATCCTGCCCGGCGTCATCGCCGGCATGATCCTCTCCTTCGCCAAGGCCATGGGCGAGTTCGGCGCCACCATCACCTTCGTCTCCAACATTCCCGGCGAGACGCAGACGCTGTCGGCCGCCATCTACACCTTCACACAGGTGCCGGGGGGCGATGCGGGCGCGCTGCGCCTCACCGTCGTCGCCATCGCCATCTCCATGGTCGCGCTGCTCGCCTCGGAAATCCTCGCCCAGCGTCTCGGCCGCAAGGTGAACCTCGAATGAGCCTTGTCGTCGATATCCGCCACCGGCTCGGCGCTTTCACGCTGGAGGCCGCCTTCACTTCGGAAGGGGGCGTGACGGCCCTTTTCGGCCGCTCCGGCTCGGGCAAGACCTCGCTCGTGCGCATCATCGCCGGCCTTGCGCGCCCGGCGGAAGGGCGCATTTCGCTCGACGGCGACGTGCTGGTCGATACCGCCCGCGGCCTCTTCGTG
>Ga0206102_1000653_pt1 | contig 10475 bp, 7 predicted proteins | sample 1B1Ametagenome_FD_148645 | JGI IMG/M metagenome (GOLD analysis project Ga0206102, IMG submission 148645) | Enriched microbial communities from leaf-cutter ant dump, University of Wisconsin, Madison, United States - 1B1A | ecosystem: Environmental > Terrestrial > Nest > Insects nest > Nest dump... | reverse complement strand
CACATCATCACCTCGCCGGGCATCGTGCTGGACAAGGTGTGGGCGCTGCCGCAGGCGTTTTCCGACCACCTGCCGCTGGCGGCGGAAATCCGGCTGCCGGCCAACGTCGGCAGCGCGGTGAACGAGCACCACGAATGACTCCCGCCTCCGCACGATGGTGGCGGATCGCCCTGCCCTGGCTGTTGCTGGCGCTGGTTGGCGCGGGTGCCGCGGTGCTGCGCTACGGACTGATCGAAAGCAGCGCGATGGGCCAGTTGTGCAGCGCCGCCGACAGCCCCTGGTGGTGCACCGTGCGGCAATGGCTGGTATTGGGTTTCCTGCACGACATCTACGCCATCGCGGCGCTGCTCGCTGTCGGCGCGGCACTGCTGCGGCCAAACGCATGGCTGGCATGGCTGGCCGCGGCGCTGGGCGTGTTCGCGCTGGAGCTCTACTGTTTCGAGGCCGGTGCGCTGGCCCTGCTAGTCGGCTGCCTACGCCTGTTGCGCCGGCAGGTCCCGCTGTCGCGCAACGCACCGCCAGCGCAACAGCACCGGCGCGGCCAGCAGCAGGTTCAGCCCAAACCATAGCCAGCTGGCCGGATTCAGGCCACGCTCCTGCACCACCACGATGGCCCCCAGCAGCAGCAACGCAACGGCCAGGAAGCGGGCTTCGGGCAACGGCGCCGACGTGGCGCGCGGACCCAGCCACGCGGCCAGCGCAAAACCCGCACAGGGCAGCGCGAACAGCCCCAGCGGAAAGTCGCGGTAGCGGCCGTCGAACACCAACAGCAAGCCGTAGAACGCCAGCGCAAACAGCCAGCCGAACTGAACCGGCGGCATCGGCAGTCCCGCGCGCTCTTCGCCGTCCAGTCGTGCCGCGATCCAGCGCGCCAGCCACAGCGCGGTACCCAGCGCACAGAGGCAGGCGACGCCCGAGATGCTCCACTCCCAGGCATCACGGCAGGCATAGGCCATCTGCCGCACCTGCCACGCCAGTGCGCCGCCGCCGGCCCAGCCGGCCAGCAGCAAGGCCAGCCACCCACGCCCATGTCGTCGCCAACCGCCGATCAGCACGAACAGCAGCGCGCCGACGCCGGCCGCGAGCTCGCCGATCCACCAGCGCGACTCTTCCACCACCGGGCCCTGCATCGGGAATTTCGGTTGCGCCCGTGCGTTGAAGAGGCCCCAGTAACCGCCGACCGTGCCTTCCTGCCCGCGCTTCCAGGGTTGGTCGAACGCCTCGATCACGTTGTACGGCAAGTTCACCGTTGCCGCGTAGCGCAGGAATTCGCGCAGGTAGCGCGCCTCGTTGATGACGCTGGCGGCGGCCCGCTGGCGCGGCCGGCCCGCGCTGGGCCAGCCGGTTTCGCCGATCATCACGCGCCGCCCGGGAAACGCCTGCCGCACCCTGGCATAGACCTCGGCCACGTGCTGCACGGCGCGTGCGGGCGCCACCGGCTTGTCTTCCCAGTACGGCAGGATGTGGATGGTGATGAAGTCCACCGATGCGGCCAGTTGCGGGTAGCGCAGCCAGAATTCCCATACGTCGGCGTAGCTCACCGGCACATCCACCGCGTCGCGTACCTGGCGTACGTAGCCGGCCAGCGCCGCCGGTGGCAGTTCGCCACGCAACAGGACTTCATTGCCCACGATCACGCCCCGCAAGGCCTGCGGTGCTTCCCTGGCCGCGGCGATGCCCAGGCGTACCTGTTCCGCATTGGCCCGCGGATCGGCGCTCAGCCAGATCCCCATCAGCACTTTCATGCCGTGGCGCGCGGCGATCCGCGGCACCGCGCTCAGCCCCTGTCCCTGCGAGTAGGTACGCACGCAGTCGAACCGCTGCGACAACACCCGCAGGTCGGCATCGATCCGCTGCGGGCTGATGAAGGCGTGCGGGTCAAGCGGCGTTTCCCCCGCTTCGCGGAACGGCGCGTAGGACACGCAGGCTATTCGTGCCGATGGCGCATCCGGCAACGCCACGGGCCGCCCCTTGGTCCACCAGCCCAATGTCACCGCCAGCGCGGCGAGCAGCAGACCCGACCAGACAAACACCTGCGGACGATGGCGGGGCGACGATGGGGACGGCATGCCGGTCCTTGGTGAGCTGGAACGTGGGTGTTGTGGGTGCGTCAGTCTAGCAGCGCCGACGCCGCTGCCCTCACGGCGGCCACGCGGGGCGCATCCACTACACTGGGGATCGTCCGAAGAGGAGCTTCCATGTTTTTGAGTGCAGCGCCACGGCGCTTTGTTTGCGGACTGCTGGCGCTGGCCGGCGTGCTGATGACCGTGCCGCAGGCACAGGCCGCAGCCTCCATCGACGCGCAGCGCGGCGCATTCAGGCAAGCCTACGCGGCCGCCAGCCAGGGCGATGCCGGCTGGCGCACGCTGGCGGCCGGCCTGCACGATTACCCGCTGTATCCGTACCTGCCCGCGGCGGCGCTGGAACACGACATCCGCCTGATCGACCGCGCCCAGGTCGAGGACTACCTGGCCAGCTACCCCGACCTCATTCCCGCCGCCGACCTGCGCCGCGATTTTCTGCGCGAGCTGGCGCGACGCAAAGACTGGACCGGCTTCACCGCGCTCTACCAGCCGGGTCTGGGCGACGCACTGGCCTGCGACGCGCTGCAGGCCAGGCTGGCCAGCGGTGGCGCGCTCGATTTCCAGCGCGACCTGGCCGCGTTGTGGGCCAAGCCCGACCTGCCCGGTACCTGCGATCCGGTATTGGGCGCCGCGCACGATCAGGGCCTGCTGACCACGGCGCGGCTGTGGGAACGGATCGATCGTGCCGCCGAAGCCGGCAAGGCCGGCACCGTCGCCAGCCTGGCGTCATGGCTGCCGGCCGCCGACCGACCCACCGCACTCCATCTGGCCCAGGCCTGGCGCGATCCCGCCGCTGCCGTGGCGGCGGCGACGGGCTGGACCAGCGGCACGCGCGACACCCGCGCGGCCACGCTGGCGCTGACACGGCTGGCGCGGCGCGACACCGCTGGCGCCGACACGGCGTGGCAGACGCTGCAGGACCGCTTCCCGTTCAGCGAGTCCCAGCGCCACCACATCCTGGCCGCGCTGGCGCTGTTCCACGCCACCGATTTCGACGACCGGGCACTGGCCCGGCTGATCGCCTTGCCCGTGGCCGCACAAACCGATGCCACCTACGAATGGCGCGCCCGCGTGGCCCTGGCGCGACAGAACTGGCCGGCGGTGATCGCCGCGATCGAGGCGATGCCGGCAACCCTGCGCCAGGACGGCGAATGGCGCTATTTCCGCGGCCGCGCACTGGCCGCGCAAGGGCATGCGGCCGAGGCAAACACCCAGTTCCGGGCGCTGGCGGACGAGCCGACCTTCTTCGGTTTCCTGGCCGCCGACGCCCTCGACCTGCCCTACGCCATCTGCCCGCTGACCTTGGCCGAGGACCGCGCGGCGCAGGCCTCGCTGTTGGCGCTGCCTGGCCTGCAGCGCGCATTCGAGCTGTTCGCGGTCGACCTGCCGAAACTGGCCCGGCGCGAATGGAACCGTGCCATGCAAGGCGCCGACCAGGCCACCGTGCGGGTGGCCGCCGCGCTCGCCAACCAGCGCGGCTGGTACGACCGCGCCGTGTTCGCCTTCAGCAGCGGCGACGCGCTGCGCCTGTACGACCTGCGCTTTCCGCTGGCCAGCCAGGATGGCCTGGTGCCCCAGGCCGACGCGGCCGGCATCGACCCGTCGTGGGCCTACGGCATCCTGCGCGCGGAAAGCGCATGGATGACCGACGCCCGCTCCGGCGCCGACGCCCGCGGCCTGATGCAGTTGCTGCCGGAAACCGGCGCGCTGGTGGCGCGCCGCAACGGCATGGTCTGGGGCGGCGGTGACACGCTGTACGACCCGGCCACCAACATCGCGCTGGGCACGCGCTACCTGGCCCAGCTGGCCGCGCGCTTCGACGGCTCGCCATGGCTGGCCAGCGCCGCCTACAACGCCGGCCCCAACCGCGTGGACCAGTGGCTGGCGGCGCGCGGCACGCTGGCGCCGGACCTGTTCATTGCCACCATCCCGTTCAAGGAAACCCGCGAATACGTGGCCCGCGTGATGGCCTTCAGCGTCATCTACGACTGGCGCCTCAACGGCACGGTGACTCCGCTGACGGCACGCCTGGGCGCCATTGGCCAGCCATACGCGGTGACCACCGCGAACACATCGCGCAAGACCATCAGCTGCCCGTCCGGCGCAGCCACGGCCCCGGCCACCGCCGCCACGTCGGCCGCCGCCTCCACGGGTGCACGCTGAGCATGGCCGCGCAGCGACTCGTCGTCCTCGGCGGCACCGGTTTCGTCGGTCGCCACCTGGTACCCCGGCTGGCTGCCGATGGTCACCGCGTCGTGCTGCTGAGCCGCAACCGCGAGCAGCATCGCGAGCTGGGCGTGCTGCCCGGCGTGCACGTGCGCACCGCCGACGTGCATGACCCGGCCACCCTGCAGCGTGAACTGTCCGACGCCGATGCCGCGATCAACCTGGTCGGCATCCTCAACCCGCACGGCATCCACAACTTCGAACACGTGCACGTGGCACTGGTCGAGAAGCTGATCGAGGCCTGTCGTGCCAGCGGCGTCACGCGACTGCACCAGATGAGCGCGCTGAAAGCCGGCCAGGGCCTGTCGCTCCACCTCAAGTCACGAGGCCAGACGGAAGCCCGCGTGCGCCAGTCCGGGCTGGACTGGACCGTCTACCAGCCCAGCATGATGTTCGGCGAAGGCGATCGACTGGTCAGCCGCTTCGCGCGGCGACTGCGGCAAATGCCCGTACTCCCGCTGGCGCGCGCCCGGGCACGGCTGGCACCGACCTGGGTGGGCGACGTGGCCACCGCGATCGCCCGCTGTGTGCGGAACGCGGCGCTGGGCCGCCAGCGCTGCTTCGAACTCTATGGCCCGGACGTGCTTTCGCTGGGCGAGATCGTGCGGCTGATCCGCACCGCCAGCGGACGCCGCACGCCGGTCCTGGATCTGCCCGACAGCCTTGGCCGGCTGCAGGCGCAACTGGCCGAACTGCTGCCGGGCAAACCTTTCTCGCTGGACAACTTCCGCTCGCTGCGCACCGATTCGGTGGGCAAGCACGACGGCTACGCAACGCTGGGCATCACGCCACAACCTCTCATGCCCTGGCTGCCGCGACTGCTGGCCGCGCCGGCACGGCAGCGGCGCCTGTCGGTCGCGCGTTCGCTGCGCCGCTGAGGCGGCGATCGCGCGGCGTGGCATGTTGTCGGCAACAACGACGGCCTCATCCGCGCCGGACGCCATGACGATACGCACCCGCGGCGCGTGGCAAGATCACGGCATGCACATCTATCTTGTCGGCGGCGCTGTCCGCGATGCCCTGCTGGATCGACCGGTGGTGGACCACGACCACGTGGTGGTCGGGGCCACGCCGGATGACCTGCTGGCGCTGGGTTACCGGCCGGTGGGCAAGGATTTTCCGGTGTTCCTGCATCCGGACACGGGCGAGGAGTACGCGCTGGCGCGCACCGAGCGCAAGACCGGCCGCGGCTATCACGGCTTCGTGTTCCAGGCCGACGCCACGGTCACGCTGGAGCAGGATCTGGCGCGCCGCGACCTCACCATCAATGCGATCGCCCGCGACGGGCACGGCGTGCTGACCGATCCGTTCGGCGGCGTACGCGATATCGAGGCGCGGGTGCTGCGCCACGTGTCGCCCGCCTTCGTGGAAGACCCGGTGCGCGTGCTGCGCGTGGCCCGCTTCGCCGCCCGCTTCGCGCCGCTGGGCTTCACCGTGGCCGACGAAACGATGACCCTGATGCGGCAGATGGTGCGCGATGGCGAGGTCGATCACCTGGTGCCCGAACGCGTATGGGCAGAGACGCGCAAGGCGCTGACCGAACCGCAGCCTTCGGCCTTCCTGCGCGTATTGCGCGAGGCCGGCGCGCTGCGCGTGCTGTTTCCCGAGGTGGATGCGCTGTATGGCGTGCCGCAGCGCGCCGAGTTCCATCCGGAAGTCGATACCGGCGTGCACGTGGAAATGGTGCTGGATGCCGCCGCGAAACTGGCACCCGGCGACGACCTGGTCGGCTTTTGCGCGCTCACCCACGACCTGGGCAAGGCGCTGACGCCGGCCGATACCCTGCCCCGCCACATCGGCCACGAAGAGCGCGGGCTGGCCCCGCTGCGCCAGCTGGCGGCGCGATTGAAGGTGCCCGCCGAACACGCGGCGCTGGCCGAGGCGATGTGCCGCGAGCATCTGAATGCGCATCGCGCGTTCGAGCTGAAACCGGCCACGGTGGCCAGGCTGCTGGGCTCGCTGGATGCGTTGCGGCGCCCGGCGCGGCTGGACGTCTTCCTGGCCGCCTGCATGGCGGACAAGCGTGGCCGCCTGGGCCACGAGGGCGACGCCTATCCGCAGGCGGATTACCTGCGCGAGGCCCGCGCCGCGGCGGCAGCCGTCAGCGCCGCCGGCTTCGTGGCGCAGGGCCTGGCCGGGCCGGCGATCGGCGCCGCCATGGAGCGGGCGCGTGTCGACGCCATCGCGGCGGTGAAAACTAAGCATTCGCCAAGCTGACCGCGCTATAAAGCCGCGGTTCTGATCGCCCTCCCGTGCCGATCGACCCCATGCCTGCTGGAGCTGCCCGTGTCGCCCACCTGTCCGCCCTCCCCGACGCTGCGCCAGCGTTTCCGTCCGCTGCTGTGGCTGGGCGTCATGTTCCTGGCGATCGCGTTCGTCACCCGGGTGGTGCTGCTGGCGATGTCCGGCCACGAGGTGCCGCCTACGCCGCGGAACCTGCTGTACGCGTTCGGCGTGGGCCTGGGCTACGACCTGATCACCTTCATCTACGTGGCCTGGCCGCTGGTGCTGTTGCTGTGGTTCGTGCCGACGCGCACCGGCCGCATGACGGGGCTGGCGCGCTGGTTGCTGTCCGCCGCCGCCGTGGTGCTGACCTGCGCGCTCTGCCTGGGCGTGCTGCATCTGGTTTACGACGCCACGTTCAAGACGACCTGGCCGGTGATCGTGCCGTTCCTGTTCGTGCTGCCACTGACGGCGTTCACCTATACCTCGCGGGTCGGCCAGTGGGTGTTGTACGGCTTCGCCCTGCTGTTGCTGTACGGGCTGCTGTTCGTGGCGGCGTCCGAGCTGGTGTTCTGGAACGAGTTCAGCGTGCGCTTCAATTTCATCGCGGTGGACTATCTGGTCTACACCACCGAGGTGATCGGCAATATCCGCGAGTCGTACCCGATCGGGCGCTGGCTGGCCTTGCTGGTGGTGCTGGCGCTGGGGCTGTTCGCGATCGGCCGGCGCGGCCTGCGCACGCGCGACGACGGCAGCCGCTTCTGGCAGCGCGGCAAGGTGGCGCTGCTGTGGCTGGTGCTGACGATCGTCTCGATCGCCGCGGTGAACGGCGGCATGAAGGACCGCAGCGGCAACAACTACGTCAACGAGCTGGCCGGCAACGGCATCTACCAGTTCTTCAACGCGTTCCGCAGCAGCCATCTCGACTACGCGAAGTTCTACCGCGCCCTGCCCGAGGACGAGGCGTTCCGCCGCGTGCGCGCGATGCTGAAGACGCCCGACGCCACCTACGTCAGCGACGACCCGCGCGACCTCACCCGCGCGATCCGCCACGTCGGCCCGGAGCGGCATCTCAACGTGGTGCTGATCAGCGTGGAAAGCCTGTCCGGCGATTACCTGGCCACGTTCGGCAACAAGGAAGGCATCACGCCGTACCTCGATTCACTGGTCGACCAGAGCATGTTCTTCGACAGGCTCTACGCCAACGGCACGCGTACCGTGCGCGGGCTGGAAGCGTTGTCGCTGTCGGTGCCGCCGACGCCCGGCGACTCGCTGCTGAAAGAACGCCACAACGAAAACCTGTTCTCGCTGGCGGACATCTTCAACGACCGCGGCTACCAGTCGGACTTCGTCTACGGCGGCTACGGCGAATTCGACAACATGGATTATTTCTTCGGCCACAACGGCTATCGCCCGGTCGACCGGCGCGACATCCCGAAGGGGGCCACGATCCACAGCGAGAACGTGTGGGGCGTGGCGGACGAGGATCTGTACACGCTGGCGCTGCACCAGATGGACCGGATCCACGCGGCGGGAAAACCCTTCTTCCTGCACATCATGACCACCTCCAACCACCGCCCGTACACCTTTCCCGAAGGCCGGGTGAAACAGGCCGAACACACCCGCGCGGGCGCGGTCGCGTACACCGACTGGTCGATCGGCGACTTCATCAGGCGGGCGCGGGCCAAGCCGTATTTCGACGACACCGTGTTCGTGATCACCGCCGACCACTGCGCCTCCAGCGCGGGCAAGACCAGCGTGCCGGTGAACCGCTACCACATCCCGCTGTGGATCTACGCGCCAAAGCACATCAAGCCGCAGCGGGTCGAGCGGCTGACCAGCCAGATCGACATCGCGCCCACGCTGCTGGGCCTGCTCGACTTCAGCTACCGCTCGCGCTTCTTCGGCTACGACGTGTTCCAGCTGGAGCCCGGCCGCGAGCGCGCGTTCCCGGCCACCTACGAAAAGCTGGGCTATCTGCACCATGACGTGCTCACCGTGCTGGAACCCGGCCGCAAGCAGGAGCAGATGAAACCGGATTACGCCACCGGCGACGCCACCGCGATCACGCCGCGCGACCGGGAACAGACCGCCCAGGCGATCGCCTACTACCAGGTGGCCAGCGACCTGTTCAGGCGCGGCGAGCTGGCGCGCCGGCCGGACGACGCCACGCCGGTGCAAGCGCTGCCGGCGACGACCGCCGCGGCGCCGGCGGCGGCCGACAATACCGTCAAGCCATAGGGCACGCGCCTGACCGACGCGACCGGTCAGCCGGCACGCTTGCGTTCGAAACGTGCCTCGATGCCCGCCAGCACGCGGGCCAGCGGCGTGCGCAGCAACGGCAACGCAAGCAGGATGCCGAAAACGTCCGCCAGTACATCCCAGACGCTGGCATCGCGCGGCGGATCGAGCCATTGTGCGAATTCGATGAACACGCCGAACAAGAAGCAACCCAGCATGATCCAGCCACGGGCGCGTCGGCCGCGATAGATATTGCTCCACCAACCCGTCAGGCCGCAGAAAGTGCAGGCATGCAGCAATTTGTCGCCATAGGTGAACGACAGGGTGACGCTCGGGTCCGGCATCAATGCCACCCACAAGACAAACAGCATGATCACGCCGCCCAGCGCCACCCAGCTTCCATGCCAGCGCAAGCGGTTGGACGTCTGGACGTTCATGCCGTGGCTCATAGCCGGCGGCCCTGGTCGGCCGCCATCAGCTCGGCGGGCAGCGCCAGCACGTCGAGCCCGCGCGCCAGCAGCATCGCCTGGAAACGCTCGCCCATCTGGTCGGGCAACATCAGGGTCTTCACCTGCTGCGACAGGCGGTAGCGCGCGTGCTCGTCCGCGGCCTGCGCCAGTTCACGCTCGAAGATGGTCTGCAGGCCGGCACCGATCAGGAATTGCGCCTGCGGCAGATACGCGGCCACGGCGAAGCCGGCGCTGTTGCCGGCCTCGGCCAGCGCGGTGAAATCGACCGACGCGGTGAGGTCGTTCAGGCCCGGCAGGTACAGCGGGTCGTTGTGCGCGTGGTGGCGGTAATGCGCCATCAGCGTGCCGTCGTCGCGTTCAGGTAAATAGAACTCGCGGCGCACGTAGCCGTAGTCGATGAACAGCATCAAGCCGGCCACCAGCGAGCCGGCGACGGCCTGGATCCAGTACGGCAGCTGCGGCAGGATTTCCGAGCGGTAACCGGCGGCGAACCCGCTGCCGATGTCGCGCTCCACATGGCGCACGGCGCCGCTGACCAGCACATCGGCGGGGCGGTCGACACGCAGCAGCCGGCCCTCGCCGTCCAGCGCCACGTATTCCTCGCAGACCTCGCCGTCGCGCAGCGTGAAGCGCGTGGCCGGCAGCGCGTCGATCACCTCGTTGGCGAACAGCACGCCGCGCCAGTCCTGCTCGGGCGGACGATCCAGCCAGCGCACGCGGGCGTTGAGCTCGGCAGGCAGGCTGGCGGCAAGGCGTTCGCGCTGGCGCTCGCGCAGGTCGGCGCTGGGCTCCAGGATCAGGTAATGCCGCGGCAGCGTGCCGCTGTCGGCGAAGGCCAGCAGGGCCGCCTCGGCGAACGCGCCGCTGCCACCGCCCAGCTCCAGAAAATCCGCCTCGTCACCCAGCGATGCCAGCGTGGGCTGCAGCGCGTGCACCACGCAGCGCGCGAACAGCGGCCCCAGCTCGGGCGCGGTGACGAAATCGCCGGCCGCGCCGAACTTGGTGCGGCCGGCGCTGTAGTAACCCAGCCCCGGCGCATACAGGCAGCGCTCCATGTATTGCGAGAACGGCATCGGCCCGTGCGAGGCGATCATTCCGCGCAACAACTGCAGCAGATCGTCGGAATGCGCGCGCTCGGCGGCACTGGGTTCGGGGAGTCGGGAGGGCATGGGTTTGCCGATGGGGGAAATCGCGGCAAGCATAACGGATGGGTCGAAACCACCACCTGGTG
>Ga0206102_1000652_pt1 | contig 10476 bp, 16 predicted proteins | sample 1B1Ametagenome_FD_148645 | JGI IMG/M metagenome (GOLD analysis project Ga0206102, IMG submission 148645) | Enriched microbial communities from leaf-cutter ant dump, University of Wisconsin, Madison, United States - 1B1A | ecosystem: Environmental > Terrestrial > Nest > Insects nest > Nest dump... | reverse complement strand
GTGTGTATTGCTGGTGCGGCGTAACCTAGTTTAAGGAGCATGACAATGAATGTGATTGTGATTGTGTGGGCCGCGTGCGTTCTGCTTTCGGGGTTCGTGGCCACGATTGCCGGGTCGTCCCCGAAGGCCGGTTACGTCGAGGTGACTCGTGAGCCCACTTCTCTCCAGCGTGTCTCGGATACGGCCCTTTGGGTTTCAATGTGTCTTATGTCCCTAGGGATGCTGGTGTCGTTTGTGTGGGTTGCTCTCTCCGTGTTGTTCCCCACGCTGTTCGGTTGATGTGAATTTTGTGTAGATAGGAGAAAGTTTTGGTTACGTCGATTGTTGTTGCGATTTGTTTCGCGTCCATCTTGTTTGCGGTCGGTGTGTTTCTGTTGGTGATGGTGAAGGTTAGTCCACATGACGATGCGCGTCAAGCAAGCTTCGGTGTAGTTATGGGAGTTGCGCTTATCACGCTTGGCGCAATAATGCTTTTTCTTAAGTTGGCTCCGTTTGATTCGAAGTATTATTTCGAGTTCGAAGAGTCCGGTGTGGTGAAGGAAGTCTCTTTGGCGCCGGGTTCAGAGTTGTTTGACCCTGACCCCACGTTTGTTGTTTCTTTGGAAGAGCTCGATGAGAGTTTCGTGTCGCGCGACCCTCGTTTCCGCAGCGTTGTCCCGGGGGACACCGTAACCGTGACATGTTTCCACGAATGGAACCCTTACGAAAACAGGGGCGAGGGTGTTTTTTGCGTGTTCCCGCATTAGCGTAAGTTCGCGTGAATGCAATAGCTTCGGTTTGTTCAAACTTTTGGGTAACTAGCTAAAGCGAGTATTGAAACGTGTTCCATATGGTGTCGAGCGCGTCGAGAATCGTTGTAGCGCGCAGTTCTCTTTCCGACTGAATGTTGCGTTGCGAGGCGGGTCGCGTCCGCTAGATCGCATTCTAGTGGAGTGCTTTAATGTTTTCTGTTGAATCGCAATGGGCGTGTGACGACGTTACGGGAGATAGGGCCCGGTGGTGGTTGTGCTGTGTTTAGTTAGAGAAGCACGTTTCGATGAGTTGAATAAGTTGGGTGCGGAATGTTTTCGCTTCGGCCGCACGGTTTCTCTTATATTCGTCTATTTTGACTTGCGTTTCGGATGCGACAGTGTCTTCAAGACTCCACGGCGGGGTCGGGTTAGGTTCTGAATAATTGAATCCGTCACGGTAGGTTTCGACAAGCTGGTTAAAACGTTGATTGTCGAAACGGCGCAGTTCTTCAGCGTGGTCACTGAAGACGGTGACCGTTGGGGCGGGTTCGTCAGCTGTTGCGAACTGGTTTTTTCTTAGGTGGCCCTCCTGGACGGCAGTTACGAAGCTTTGAATGTTTTGGAGGAACCGGTGCTTACGTTCATGTGGTTCATGAATGTGAAAAATGATGGCCATGAGAGAGTTCCTCTCGTTGTTTGACCGTGATGTGATTTTATCAATGTGAAGCACCGGGATCAGTGATTCTTTCTCAAAGTCTTTGGTAGAGTTTCACGTATGATTGGTTTTTCTGATTGGTTCACACCGTCTGCGTCAGTGAACCTCATTTTCTCTGTCATTGAAACTCGTCGATCCGTTGAGGTTCGGGCTCTTGCGGATGCTGTGGATGTTCATGATTTACGGGTTTTAGTCAAAGAGTCGGATTCATGGTGTCGTTATCTTAAATCGTTGATTCTAGAGGAAGAGCGCTTTGAGGGTCCTTTTGATTTCGACAGTGAATATATGCTGAAGCTTTATGATGATTACTGGGTCGCTGTCAATGTTCACGGTATTGCGCGTGTTGTTGAGGACGCTGTTCGCGAGGACCGCGTTTTTGATGGAACGTTCGTTCCGCGGGGTATGTGTGTTTTTGATGGCGCGCGTAGGCTCGTTGCTGATGAGCGGGGTTATTTTCCGTTCTCTGCTGATTCGCGTGTTGTGTTCTGCAGAATTCTGTTCTCTCCAGCCGTGAAGCTTTTCGAGCTGGTTTCGGATTCGAGCGGGGTCCTTCCCCTCCGCGATGTTGACGCGCTTGATGTTTTGTCCCCGTTGCGAAATGGGGTCGTCGCGTTGACGCCAAGTGTCGAGTCGACGTTAGAGCAATGGCGCGCGTTTTATGAGCAAGCGGTGCGTCGTCAGGATGTCTGGCAAAAGCGGTTGACTGCCTACACTGTTTTTGCCAGTGGTCGTGTTCATGAAGAATTGAAGTTGGCTCGTAAACTCGGGCGGGCCGAGTATTTGAGGCAGGCTTTCGAAATGTTTTTCGAGGAACTTGATGGGCCGTATGAGGGGCATTACAGAACGGTTGAACGTCTTGCGAATGTGCGCATGTGGGAGAAACTCGGTCAGTCAGAGTTAGAGGTGTGTGCGCGTGTTGATCGTTTTGCGGCGCGCCGTGATAACGCTTTAGCGCAATTAGAGAAATGGAAAACTTTCGCGCGGGTTGCTGAGTTTGCGATTCAACTGAAAGAGAGCTCCCGAGTGGGGGACATGGTTGCGGAGTCGGGGTCGCTGTTATTTAACCCGCCCTCTGCAGAGCCAGAAAGTTTTGAAGAGTTTCAAAAAAATTGTGTTCCGTATTCTTCGATGGTTTTCGCTGATGAGGCAAGGTTACTTCCGATGCGTGCGGAGATTTGGGTGTCGATTGGTAGGACGTGGAGTGGGTCGCCTGTTTATGTAACAGCGCGGCCCGTGCGTGACGCGGAGAACGAAAGCTTGTATGAAAGCCTTAATATGTATAGTTGACAGTCTTCGTTGGTCCGGGTAGTGCGTATTGTTCGCGCTGCTTCGCGGTGTATACGATTAGCAAAGTTTTTGGATCTCTTGCTTTTGCACTGCCATGTCGGTAGAATATTATTCTACTTAGTAATTGGAGTTTTCGATGAGCATGTTTACGGAAGCTGATTACCCGAAACTTTTAGAGCTTTTAGGGTTGAAGAAAACGGTCACGCTGGATTGCAGTCAACCTTTTGCTGACGATGACTCCTCATTCGTTTTGTTGTGGCTCGATGACGAGGGTTACACTTGGGGAAATTTCGATTGCGCCTGGCTGAAGTCCCAGGATGTTGATGAGGACGCTCGACAGAAACGTTACCGTAAGAGGTTCCGCAGTTTCGTGCAGAGTGACGGTGAAATTGGTCTAGAGTTCACGTATCTTCCCGCGATCCCGCCGCTAGATTACTATGACGAGGATGACTGGGAGAAACACGCCCGCCGTGTTTTCGATTTGACTCGACTATCTGAAGTGATGTCTTTCGAGGATTTCGCTCGTGACGTCAAGAATGAGGCGGAGTGGGTTGAGAATCTCTCTGGTTGGGGTGGGGAAACTTATGCCCTCGTGTTTGATGTTGTTCTCGCAGGTCATCGTTCCGTTGTTCGTGAAGAGTGGGACCCCATTTTGAGTAAACCGCTGTGGATTCAATACAAGGGCAAGAAGTATAACGTCTATGTGGGTGTGACTCAGGACTGAGCTGGTTGCGTCGCTTGTCGGCCGCGTGTATGATTGTTCTCATTCTTGAAGAGTTTGGGAAATGATTTGGCTGATTTACTGAGGCGGCGACGCGCCGCCGAGAAGCGCGTTCTTTCGAATCGAATTATTCGTAAAGCTTACAAAGAGAAGAACCCCGCGTGTGTTCAGATTCGGTTCCTCGGTGTGCCCGACGACCACGCAATCAAGTTCACGCATAATCTGATTAATCATTTGAAGAAAGATTACTTTGATGCCCCCTCGGCGCCGAGTGCCCATCAGAAAATCAAACGTTTTCTCAGATTCTCTCTCAACGAGAATATCCGCACAGCAAATAAAACAGCTTTTGATTGGCGCGAGCTGGATGAGTTCGGAGATAGAGCTAATCTGGATAAGCGGTCAAATGTTTACACACTGTCTTCACCTGGGTTGTCGTTTCATTCTTTAGCCAAATCTGTGGATGCGAATTTCTCCAATGTGACAGAACTTCTTGGTAAGCGCGTCGGGTTTGTTTATCTGAATCCCACTGATTCGTGGGTTCTGGCATCAGGTCGAGTGAACCGAGTGTGGGGAACGGGCTTTAGGGTTATGACTGATTCGGGAGAGCATCGAAGTTATTCGTTTGCGAAAACAGACAATCTCATTAAAATTCCAAACAAAGCTCCCGAATTCAAGGTTCTGACTGTTCATTGTGGGGAGTTCATGGAGTTCAAGTTAACGAATTTCAATGATGCGGATCCGCGGCACTTCTATGACGCGAGTAAACAGGGCGCTGATTTTCGTCGCCCTAACCGATCGAAATATGGGGTGTTGATTGCAGAGCAGAGGAAATTGGCCGAACTTTGGGAGAAGCAGTCTCTTGAAGAGTTCACAAGGGACGTTGCTCCTAAGAGCGTGTGGGGTTGAGTCATGGGTATTTTACTGAAACGTAAAAATCTGCAGCGAAACGTTCTACAGAAAGATGTCGTGCGCAGATCGTTCCACGATAAGAATCCCAGTTATATTCAGATTCGTCTTCTGGGGATCTCTGACGATGATGCGACATATTTCGCGCACTCTGCTAAGAATTCGTTGCGTGTAGATATTTCCGCTTCGCTGCATTGGGCCGTGTCGCGTTTTCTTAAATTCGACTTGTGTTCCGATTTGGAACACCGGACTTTTATCTGGAGAGAGAACGATTCATATAACTCGTGGACAGAACCGCCGCGTATCTTCACCGTATTCTCTGCAAAACGCGGATTGATTATCCCAGTGAACACTGAGTTGATTGACTCGTCAGTGATGGAGAAATTTTTGGGGAAGCGTGTCGCTTTTCTTTACGGGGGTCTGACTGACACCCCGCTCCTTTATTCGGGTCGTGTGAACAAAGTGTGGGACACGGGTTTTCGGATCATGACTGATGCAGGGGATTACCGCAGCTATTTTTACGCCCGAACGGAGGGTCTTATGAAGATCGCGGAACGGGCATCAGGTTTAAAGATTTTGACGTTTCGCGCTTTAGAAGAGTTCGTTGATGTTGAACTAGCGAATTACAGCACTGTTGACCCCGCGTTCTTTTATCGCGGATTAACCAATCTGCAGCAACTGCATTTGAATAACTTCATGAAGAGTGATTACTACGCCACCTATCTGCGCGAGGTGAATCGATTGAAGGACTTTTACAATAAGCGTGAGCGTGCCGAGATTTACCGCGAAATGAAAGAGAAAATCAAGTTTTTAGAAAAACACAATCTTTGACGCTATACACATGAGTGGCTATTTTGTCAACAGATGTTGACATTTCACAGAGGCTGAGCGAGAAAACGACGGCACTAAAACTGTCACTGTAGTTCATTGCCTAATTCTGTAGACAAGTGTATATTAGAATTAACGAACCTGATGAAAAGGGGTGAACGATGTCTCGCACTGACTACCAGTCTAAGGGAACCGTTCTCCTTAGCACTGTTCATGGGTCGCGTCTGTATGGGTTGAACCATTCGAACAGTGATGATGACCGCTATATTGTGACGGGCGGGTTCGGTAAGCGCGCTCGGCAGACTCTCGCCGCGAATGATGATGTGATTGTCGTCAGTTATGAAAAGTTCGTAGACATGCTTTACAACGGAACTCCACAGGCAGTTGAAGCGCTGTTTTCGGAAGTTGCCGATGTTCATCTGTTGACACATTTGCGGGACTCGTATCTGGCGAGCAACACACGTCTGGTTCACCGTTATTTGAAGACAATTAAGAGCTTCGCGCTGACTGATGTGTCTGATGAGCGCGTTGTGTTCAAGCGTCGCCGTCACGCTTTGCGTCTTGCCGACAATCTCAACGAGATCGTGTTGTCGGGTCGTTTCGATGTGCGTCTATCTGACTCGAAGGCTGCGCTGTTCACTGAATGGGCGCGAATGGATTTCGAGTCGTATATGACGCGACTGGAGACCATGCTTCATGTGACAGAGAGCGAGTCATATCTTCGCGGAGAGTGACTGCAGCGTGTCTTTAAAGTCGGGGAGATCGGTTTCGTGCCAATCTCCCCGACTTGCTGTTTAACGTCGAGTCTACGTTGATTCAGCGTTGCGAGATTGCGATCTCGCGCGCTTGCTTCGTGCTGTCGAATGTTGATGTGACGGTTTCGAGCGCGCCGTCCAAGCGCATTCTCGACATATTGAATAGACCCAATGTAACGAATAGGTTCCGACCGGACGGCAGGTTTTTCAGTAATATGTGGGCACGTTTTCGAGTAATGTAAGCAAATCGGGCGAGGTCTGAGAGTAACGGTTCAGTTCGTAAACGTGCTCCTCCGAGTCCCATGTAATGTGATACATTCCCGTCAGCGAGTCCTCTAGGATCCCAATCCCTATGGTTTCTGAGATCGCTGTCTGCGCCTTAAGAATTGGTTCCAGAATTTCTGCCGTGCGTCGAAGTTTCTCTTGGTCGCGTTGCGCTGGGACACTGACAGTGAAGCTCATTACAGGTGTGTCATAAGGGCCGACCCAGTTCGTTTCCGGGATAATGTATGTGTCAGCAAAAATCTTTTTGAAAACCGCGCTGGTTTTCGGGATGCCGCGACCGTGGTTCCAGCCGATTTCAGAGAAAACGGTCAACCGTTGAGGATCGCTGAGGTCTTCAAGTGTCAACGTTGCGAACAATTCAACAAGCTGTCCCGAGCGATCTTCCTCCAGAAGCTGAATCTGTGCGTCGAGTGAGTCAAGACGAGGTTTGATCTCGTTCATTAGCTCTTCACGCTGGCTGCGAAGCTCGTCAATGGGATCGGCGATTTCCCGCAGTTTTTTGTTTATTTCTTCAGTGTTCATGACTCTATGATAACCATTCGTGTTCGCTTAAACATCAGTCGAGAATTCTCTTGTATGCGCCGTCAATAATGCACACAAAGCGCGTGTGATGTGTTTTTCCTTTTCTCTCACGGGTTTTGTAGGTTACTCCGTTGCGATCCGAGCACTCTTTGAAAATTTTTTGATTGTCGTTGCTTGTTCCGAGAAAACCCGTGTCAACCTCGGTGATGCGGTCATTGTAAACATTCAGAATGGTTCCCCATTCGTTCACACAAACGGTGAGAGAACCCGTTTTCTTGTCTCCGAATAAACCCGAAGAGTAAACATATTTCTCGTTGCTGATTTTCGCACCTCGCGCTTCGCAACTCTCGCGCTCTTCGGATGTGACGCTGCAGGCAGTGAGCGAGAGAACACTGATTGTGACCGCTAGAATTGATGCGAAAATTCGCCCCGAAGATTTCTTCAGAATCATCGTTTCAATCCTTTATTCACTGATGGTGCAGTTGATCTTGTCCTTAGCGCCGTAAATCCACTCGAGGGTGCAAGCGACGGTTACCGTGTCTCCCTCATGCACCGAGAGGAATCGAGCATCGGTTGAGAGGATGCGGTCCTCCATCGTGTCAATGGCCACATTGAATGTTGTGAGAACGTCGTCCTCGTAACCGGCGCTTCGCGTCTCGATATCCGTGACAACCCCGGTGTGCTGCGTGATGAACCAATACTTCGGCTGAAACGGAGCGAGAATGAGAACCGAAACCGCGACGAATGGGATTACCACAACCTTCGTGACGAACGCGCCGAATCGGTCCTCCGATCGGTCCCGGAAATGTGCGATGACCGCGACCGTCGCCAGCACGATGTCGATTGCGAAAATGATGTAAAAGTGAAGCAAAAGCATTTCATACCCCTATTAGTAAAGTAAATTTTATATGAATCTTGCTTTTTAGGCAAACGGTTTGTTGCGTTCGTTGACGATCCAGACAATGTGTTCAAGCATGTGTGCTAGGCGACCCGACTGGAAAATGTGATTCGGGTTTTGGGGATCCATCCCGTATTCAATCAATTTGTCAATTGCCTCTAAAGCCTGGTCAATGAGACGCAGAAGATCGCGTTCTGTGTCTGCGGGGTATTTGTAGAGACGTCGCTCTTGGAGCTCCAGCGCGAGTTTCATAATCTCTTCGTAACGTGTTTCCCACGTCATGTTTTCCCAGTTCACGATCCTGCGCTTTCTGTTGCAAGCTTATTCAGGATCGTGTAGGCTTCGCCGAAGACGTAATGCTGGATCTGGACAAGATCGCCGACGGTGCCTGAAGCAATATCCGCAAGCACCTGGGGCACAACAGAGTTCGTGGGGTCAAGCGAAAGAAGGAAACCCGCTGCCGAAGCAAGATGGATACGTGCCTGTTGAAGTTCGTCGGGCGATTCAACCGCGAGGTGCGAATTCAGATTCGTAAGAATGAAGGTGAGTGAGCGGTCGAGCTCTTGAATGTTCATACAGTAATGATAACACTTCGGTGTAGGCAGAACAACCTAGTTGAGTTATTGCTATAATCACTTCGGTTATGTAGAATCGTTGTTATGTTCATGTCGCTCAAGAGGATTACTGATTCCTTAGAGAATCAGATCGTTTGCGAGAGCGTTGAAAATCTCTCAAGCATCAACATTCGGGAAACCTTGAAACGCACACGTCACTCTAACTGGCGCGTATTGCTGAAGTATTATCAACGTAAAGAGGAAGTCGCTTTCAAATACGTCAAAAGATTCGACAACGAATATGGCCCTCTCGTGGAGACGATGAGTGACACAAAGTCGGCGGATTTTGATGAAGCGATGAAGCGTTGTGTGGAGGATTTTGTCAAGTCTTTTACACATGACGATGAACACAGCCAATGGTTGAGAGAACGCGCACAGACTACTTTACTTCGGTTACGGGAAATTCAAAAAACAGCAGAAACGCGCGGGGAGATTCTTGAAGAGATCCAAAGACTGCGCGACATTCAGAACCACAATTATGTGGAGATCGCAACCAAAGCCTTGAAACTTTTGAGGCTCACCGAAGCTCTTTACGATGCGGGGCGCTGGTTCCGTTTTCACCGAAAGAAAAGAGTGGCGCGCGGAGTTCTCATTGTGAACCCATCGTTGGGTATCATAACTGCAGAGCCGAACGGGAAGATCCATTTGACTGCTTCCGAGTGTTATCAAGCTTCCGGAAGAATCTTTTGGATCGATGGAACTGATTTCACTGCCGAGTGATTCATATGGATCTATAGATAGATAGAACGTTTACGCAACCGAAGGAACAATGATGATTGACGATGAACGCAAATTCAAAGCGTTCTTTGATGACGACCGTTTGACACTGTTCGTGGAGGGACTCACTGATGACGGGCAGTTGATGCGCGTATCGTTCCGCTGGCGCGACGAGGATGCTCTCGACGGAGATCTTGAGCGAACATTGGCTCTCGGGGAGCGCATGATTCGAGAGGCACAACCAGCGGGGACCGTTTTAGGAAAATTGAAGCCCGGTGCGGAGAGTTGGACAAAAACATGGAATGTGTCTCGCCGTAAGAAATTCGCGCTGGCGGGGTTCACTGGTCACGAGTATGATGAGGCTGCTGTTCTTTTAGGTGGACTCAAAATCGTGTGGCCCATTTCGGATAGGGGTCATATTCGCTGGAACCGAATTCGGTTTGAGAAAAACGAGAGCCGGCCGCTGATTTTCGGTATTGGTGGGGCGAGGAAAGGGTGGAGTTTCTCCTTGCGTGACAGGAAGAACTCGCACTGATATGGTTTCTGTCGAACGTGTAGTTACAGGAGCAGCAGTGATTCAAGGTCGAATCAATGACGTTGTTCGACACCTAGACGAAAATCCTGTCTCTAGAATTAAACGCGCTCTGTTTACAGTGCGCACCCTTGATGATTCACAAGAATTGTTTACTGTTGTTGAGTTAGGGCGATTCGAACACCTCGCGGCTACCTCTGAAAGAGAATGGTTATCTATTAAAAGATGGCTTCAGCGTCGTTATGACCGAGTTGAACGCGAACTTATTGACGCGCGCATTTTCATTCACTCTGATGAGGGGCGATCACTTAAAACGGTTCATGATTTTGGTCGAGAAGCTACACACATCACCCATGTTTCCGAAGCTGAGTTATTGAAACGTTGGGATAACGCTCGTAAGGAGGTTCTGCGTTGTGTAGCAGAACGGGAGGCAATCGTTGAACTCCAGCGATTCGTGGACCTAGCGTTGAACCTGGTGCGCAAGAAACGCGCTTCAACTGTTGGGGTTATCCCAAGGGGCCACGCAACTATTTACGAGAAGGGTAGTCTTCAGTTCGCCGAAGGGGACAATGTCTCATTCAATGTTGCCGACGGGTCGTTCAAAGTTAGCGTCCTCGCTGTAGACATCGTGTTCGCACAGGGGAGTTTCCGTTTGTCTCCGCGCCCGAGCGCATGCCGTGAATGCGCGGAGGGGAGAAATATCCCGAACCCATCGAAAGTTGGTGACGTGTATGGGCATCATATTTTCTGAACGTCGTGTAACCGGATTCGAGAAAAATCACTTTTCAGGAAGCGGTGAACGATAGATGACATCATGGAGATGCTCGAAGAGTTGATTTTCGCGGAAGTTACCGACGCTGGTAATCCGCATCAGATAGATTTTCTGTTACTGGTGGGCCGACACGATTACATTACAGGAACGAGCCCCCACAACTGGGCAAATCTTTATCGTCAAGAGCAAATTC
>Ga0206102_1000651_pt1 | contig 10478 bp, 10 predicted proteins | sample 1B1Ametagenome_FD_148645 | JGI IMG/M metagenome (GOLD analysis project Ga0206102, IMG submission 148645) | Enriched microbial communities from leaf-cutter ant dump, University of Wisconsin, Madison, United States - 1B1A | ecosystem: Environmental > Terrestrial > Nest > Insects nest > Nest dump... | reverse complement strand
CTGTTTTGTAACGGCGCTCATTATAATTTGCTGTTTTAATTGTGATGATGTTGTTTCCCTCCTAATTTTCGAAGGTAGCGTGGAAAACCTGGTGTGCCTGCCAAGAATACTATCTATACGGGGCTCTAATGAATTCCATACAGGACCATTCCTTAAGTCGTTTAGAGATGCAAATCTTAAAAGAGCTTGCATTCTCATAAGTAATATATTCTTGTTAATATTTATATCCATTTTTTTAAAGATTGTTTCGCTTTCGCTTAAATACGAGCCAATGATATCTGCTCCACCAGCAATAAACCCGGCAATAACACCATTTAAATATTGAGGTTGAGCTTCTTCTTTCAACCATGGGTTAAGGTCGTCTGCACTTGTACGGGCTGCCAAAGTTAATGCAGCTCCAAATTTAGAAATATGTTCATCTAATACAGGATTAGAACGATGATTTTCAATTTGGGTTACCTTCAAAGCTAATTCAGTAAGAAGCACCTGGCTGGACTTAACTTGTTGAACTTCTCTCATTCCTGTACAATATTCAAGCGTTTCTTTGGCTAAATATCTTAATTTGCTAATCTTAAGGGCTAAATATTCAAGGTTAATTTTCCTGGCAAATATTTTGAATCGGGGTAAAAACCTATGGCTATATTTCTTGATTGAAAGCCCTCTACCTTCCTTAAGCCTGGATATTAATTCTTGGAAATCTTCCAATTCTTGTAAGATTTCATCAATCCGGCCTTTTACATGATTTAAATCGCTTGAGTTACGAATACTTTGCGCTAATAAGCTGTTTAATTCTTCCAAAATAGGTGGCTTATTATCTGAACCTTTAGGTTGAATCCTTGCCACCAGTCTCTCAATTTTTTCGACTTCAATATCGCTCTGATTATTATCAATAAGGAGATGGTCTGATTTATCTACGGGAAGGTCATTATTGGTTTTCTGGGCTCTGGGAACAGTTGTGTAGATGTGACTTTTTATGGTAATCATTTCTGAAACAAGGCCTCCTTGTAATGTGTATGGTAATATACTCTAACCCAATTCTAATATAATAATATTAAACTGCATATAGCGAACTCTCACTTTACAATATAACCACTCAAAGTCCTTGAACCCTGCCATAGGAGCTATTATTCTCTTTATCTTGCAATGGTTATGTACCAGAATATTATTACAATGTCTGACTCTAGTATAAACCGGTTTTGGTAGAGACTACAAACTTGAGGCTAATAGGCCTACTCCAGATTTCTACACTGCCGATAAGCATTAAAGTAGGCGTATTTCTCCCTTTTAATTATGCAAAACTGTAACTGGCGAATTAGCACTATGATTTGTTCGTCTAACCTGTTTATTTGTTCAGTTATCTGTTGCTGTATTTGTTTATGTTTACTAATGTCTTTAAGCGGTTGCTGTAAACTTGAACGGATCTTCTTAATCTCATCGATGCTCATAAATTTATTAAAAAAGGTATTACCATATGCCTGTTGTTTACATTGCGTATGGTGTAAATGTAAATCTTGAATCAAAACCTGATAACTTGCTATTTTAGATAATAATTCATTCTTCTCCTTTTTCAGCCTGGAGATCTCAAATGAAATTTTTTCCTGTTTATGGTGATACAGCTGTTCTAACTGATTAATTTTCAAAGCTTCCATTATATTTTTACTTTAAAAAACGTTATGGTTAATGATTGCTATGGCTGGCAACTATTCTTTTAAGCTCAGTGCTAACCGTAGCCTCGAGATGTCTCACATGATTAGTTACCACCTGCTTTAATTGGTTAGTAAGCTCACTTGAAGATGCTCCCAGAACTTGTATGATCTGCTTGAAATTATCAAGCTGTTGATATATATGCTGTAAATGATTACCTATTCGCTGATGCTCCTGATCTAAATTAGTTGAGCTTTGCTTAAGTTTCATATTAAATTGTTCCAGAGTTGCTTGCAACCCTCCATTTACTTGATCCAATATACCTGATGTATTAGACATAGTTTGTTGCAAAGTATCTGTTATTTCTAATACTTTGGCTGATTTTCCAGTAAGGGCGGTAATTAGTTCTGTTAATGAATTTTCTAGAAGAGCTAATAGTTCTGAATTTTTCTCAATATTTGTTTCAAGGTTTTGTTTATAAGCAATCTGCCAGTCTACTACTAAAATCGCTTCAGCTAATTTATCAATAGCTGTAGTATTTTTATCTAAGTTCTCCAGAAAAATGGCACTACTATTTTGGGGATAGGCAGTAATGCTCATCCATTTAAAAATAATGGCAATCAAAATAGCTATTGTTGAAGGAATGAAAGCCAATTTTAGCCCTTCTATTAAAGAATTTAAGCTATTGCTATTAGCTGGGTCAAATCTGGTTAGCCCAATACTTACTCCGACAAAAGTACAAAAAATTCCACTAGTAGTAATTAATGAGGGCGCATTCTTACGCCAGTTGTACTTATCTTTACGAAAGGCAATTATTAGTGTCATAACCATAATTATAATGATAGCTGTTATGAGTATTATTGTATCCATTTTTACGTAAGACAGTAACTTTCCTAAATTAAATGGTTGCATATTCATAGTTGTCCTTTTAATATGACCCTAAACTCTACGCGCTGTGTCTTAGCTGGATCTGCTTCTCTTCCCGTTTGTACAAGTGCATGAGATGAAGAGAATCCATTAGCTGTAAAATAATTTCGTAAATACTCTTTATCCTTGTCAGCTGGAGTAATTTGATGTAGATAATTTAGGACGTTAACTGCCCTTTGTTGAGACAGCTGCATATTTAATAAATAAATTTGCTCTGGATCATGCATATTTCCCCAGAAATTAGAAGAAAAACCATTAATCCGGATTTCAGTAATATCATTACTGTGTTCTTGCAGCAATTGTAGGTAACGAGGCAAAAACTCTTGCAGAATTTCTTTAAATTCAGTTTTTAAATCAGCACTACCCGTTGCAAATAAAACTTCGGGTGCATCAAAACTAATACTTATATCTTGCGATTCAATGGTAGCCTGCCATTTAAGAGTATCTGTATTAAATTCTTGAATTAACTCATTACGAATCTGTTGCGATAAAGTAAGATTCACCATTAGGAGCTGACTAGATTCTGTGTAGTGTTCTTTTAATTTCTGGATTTCTTTATTATATATAATAATATAAGAAGCAGCTATTAACAAAAAAATTAACATTAACCCAGTCATAATATCTGCAAGAGGAATCCAGTAATCTTCATTTTCAGTATCAAATAATGCCATTTATATCTTACCTCCTTAAAAACATTCAAATATAAAGATAAAAGATAGTTCTCAGTTTATACTCAATCAGGTTGAGAAAGCATGCTGGATGTAAGTGACGCGGCTCACAGCTAGTAAATAAGGAACAAAACAACGCCCCCGGATTAACCTTGAGATGATGAAGCTCCTCTAAAATTGAGTAAATCTTTAAATAAATTAGCCCGAAAATATTCAATATTTATTCGGAGCGTCCATAGTTTCGTAGTACAAATACATTCGTCTAATAATAAATCATTGTTAATTTCCCAAATAACCTGCTGGATATGAATAGCATCCAAATCCTTCTTGATGAATTCTAAGGCATGTTCATGCGCTGTAATTTTAATAATTTCAGTAAGTGCATTCTGGCTTAACTCATTCCTTATAATTTTATGCATATTATGGGGGTTAGTCTCGTTTAACCCCATTTTCACTAATATTCTATAAACCAAATTATAGATATCGGTATTTAAATTTTGTAAAAATTGTTCCAGCCCATTTTTAAGGGTCTCAAGAGCATTCTGGTTTTCAACAGTTAGTTGATCTACGGTTTGTTTATACGCTTGATTTTTTATATTTTCTGCTTCAAGTACTGCTTCATTTACCTGTCTTTTAGCCTCCTTCTTTAGAGCATCTGCGTATTTCTCGGCACTTTCAATTAATATTAAATCTTCTTCTTTAATGATCCGATCAAGTTTCATCTGATTAAGCTTTAATATCTTCATATCTCAATTACTCCCAGTGTATTGAATTTAATGTAAGCTTCCACCTCTTGAAAAGAAACTACATGCGCAAATGGTAAATCTTTCTCAAGAACTGAACGCAGGTAACGTCGAATATCCATTTGAGTGATAACAACCGGCATAATTTTCAAATGGGAATACTGTTCAAAAAACTCTTGTGTTGCACTTACAATCTTAACCGTCTGATTTGGATCAATTGATAAATAACTTCCCCCTTCATTAAACCGGATTGAATCTCTAAGCATATCCTCTATATCTGGATCGATTAGAAAGCAAGGAAGAATATTTTTACCTTGGGTATATTTATATGCAATATACCTGCCTAATGCTTGTCTCACATATTCAGTAATAACCACTGTTTCTTTTTCCCTTTGAGCCCATTCAAGTAATGCATCAAGAATTACTTTAAAATTTCTGATTGAAATACCTTCTGCGACCAGCCTCTGGAAAATTTCGGTAATTTTATTAAGTGGCAACATACGTAATAATTCTTTAATTAACTCCTGGAATTCAGACATTTTATCTAACATATTCTTAACCTCCTGCATTCCGAGAAAAGCGGCAATACTTGACTGAAGTTGTAAGGATAAATGGCTAGAGATAAACTTATCCAGAGTTAAATAGGGAATATCAAATTCCTCACAATGTGCAGCTTTATTTGCAGGAATCCATATACCATGTTTAACTGTACCAATATCTACTTCATTTATAATATAATCTTCACCCACTTCTAATCCCGCTAAAATCTCCGGGCTGGTATTTAAAATTAGGATGTATTCCGGGTATAAGCATGCCTGAGAAATTGGGACTTCAAATAAATGTAGCTCGTAACAGTTTTCATCCAGGTTTTCACTATACCGAATTACAATCTGTGGAATTTCAACACCTAGGTTTCTCATAATTTCCTGGTGAATATAAATCAGAGAATTTTTTATTAAAGTGCTACAATGAGAGTCTTTAAGATGGCTGGAAACATTAAGAATTAACGGCTGCAATTTCCAGCTAACACCGTCAGGTTTAGCAGCCTGGTCAAATGCTGATTCCTCAATTAACTGGGTAGTATCTGAAGCAGGGATAGAGCTTTTCCTGTTACGTTGTTGGAGCCATAAACCAATCCCTGCCAAACTAATGAAGAAAATCAGGAATATAGTACTTGGCATACCGGGAACTAGGGAAAGCATAATGAAAAGAATAGATGCAGCTAATATGGCTTTAGGATTTTTAAAAAGCTGACTAAGAATGCTTGTTCCCAGGTTTTCTTTTTCTTTACTATTATTGTCGCTTACTTGAGTGATCATTATGCCTGCAGTCATCGAAATCAATAAAGCAGGTACTTGTTGAACTAATCCATCACCGACAGTTAATATTGAATAAACGCTTAATGCTTCAGTAAAGCTAAGATTTTTCTGTAACATACCGATAACCAGGCCGCCTAACAGATTTACAACAATATCAATAATACTTGCAATCGCATCCCCTTTTACAAACTTCATTGCACCATCCATTGCCCCATAGAGTTTGCTCTCCAACCCTAATACATTTCTTTGACGATGCGCCTCATTCATATCAATATTATTGGCCTTTAGATCACTATCGATTGACATCTGTTTTCCGGGCATTGCATCTAATGAAAAACGTGCAGCTACCTCAGCAACCCTTTCTGAGCCTTTAGTAATTACTATAAAATTAATTAAAGTGATAATAGTAAAAATAATCACCCCAACAATTAAATTGCCTCCAACTACAAATTCGCCAAAGGTAGAGATAATTTGCCCGGCATCTCCATCCAGTAAAATTAATCTACTTGATGATATTGTGATCCCAATCCGTAATAGCGTTAGTACCAATAAGATGCTAGGAAAAGAAGTTATTTCCAAAGGAGAATGCATATATATTACTACCATTAAAACAATAATTGTTATGCCAATGTTAAACCCGATTATAATATCCATAATAAGATGGGGAATTGGGATAATAATCATAGCCAAGGTAATCAAAATCAATACAACAATGGATATCTCTTTATGTTGTCCTAAACGACCTAAATAACTAATCATAGTGTGCTCATATTAAACTATAATATTAAAAGTATTAGGTAGATAAAGCTCAAAAGATTTTAAAACCGAACCTTCAAGAGCGCTAAGAGGAAATTTTTGCCAATATTTAACCAAACTTTGGGAAATTTCTTCGGCTTTGAAATTAAATAAGGAATGCAACCGTAAAAACATAATCTGGTGTTTACTTTGATAAATCAGCTTAAGAATGTAATAAGAGCTGAGTTGCCAGCAATTAGGGACTAGCAACAATTCTGAACAATCAAAGTCTATAGAATCTACAGTACCAGTTAATTCGCGCATGGCTAATTGAAGCTGAGTTTTGCTGACATGCTGAAGAATGCAAGTCAGTTTTCTACCAGAAATTGACAAAGAGCGATCATGGTTTAGCAATATCAGGATAGCTAGAGTCAGTACAACTTGAAGTTGGTTGCGCGGCAAGCTGATTAACCGTAACCAAAGATCATTAAAATTATAATAGCCCGGCTTATTAGCCGATAGCCCACCGTTGGTATTAAAATCATATATATTTCTCTCAAGTTGTAACAATCGTCTAAAATGTAATAATTTCATAGCTAATACAATAAATATAATTAAAGTTCATATTCCATTAAATACGCATCCTCATTAATAAGGTGGGTATAATAGTCTTGTCGGATATGTATAATCCTAAATCCAAGTTTAGTATAAAGAGATAGCGCAGGAAAATTAGTTGTTCGGGTCTCGAGTAAAACATATCTGGCATTACTTTTCCTAGCCTCAAGCAAGACCTCATTTACTAATTTTGTACCTAGGCCTTTATTTCGGAAAGTTTGATTTACTACACAGTAAATAATCCTTACTTCATCAAGGCAAAATAAATAAATGATGCAGCCGACTGTCACATTTGAAGAATTTGCTATCAATAATATGGGAATCTCATACTCAAAAGCTTGCTGGAATTTTTCCATTGTCCAGGTATCTATCGTCAATGTATTGTTTAATTCTAATAAAATGTCTAAATCATCTATAGTAGCTCTACGAAAATAATATCTTTCCATTTTTACTTCTTCTAGGTTAATCAAATTTATTAATATACTCAATCTGTACCTGTGGAATTCTAGCCTCATTAATTGGCAAGGCTTGCTAACTGACTTACACAATAGTCAAAATTAACTTGCTCATAAGTACTCTGCTGTAAAAATTTATTGATCGCTCGGTTTTTTTTAATTGCCTCATCTGCAATAGGATCATTACCTTCTTTATACTCCCCTACCCGAAGTAGAAATTCTAACTCTTCAAATTTGGACAAGAGCATCCGTACCTTGCGTGCATTAAGCATATGGGAGGAGCTAATAATCCTATCTGCAACCCGGCTAAGACTAGCCAAAATGTTAATAGCAGGAAAATGACCAATCTCAACTAATTTCTTACTTAGTAAAATATGACCATCAATAATGGAGCGAACCTCATCTGCAATAGGATCACGTGTGGTATCTTCTCCTTCCATTAAAACGGTATAAAAAGCCGTGATTGTACCAAGCTCGTTATTACCTGCTCTCTCCATTAAACGGGAGAAAGCAGAAAAGACTGATGGAGGAAACCCGCCGCGAGCAATCGGTTCTCCAGCAGATAAGCCTACCTCACGTTGAGCACGGGCAAACCTGGTAATTGAGTCGACAAACAGTATTACATTCTTGCCTAAATCCCTAAAGTATTCTGCAATAGTCTGTGCAACGTATGCTGCTTTAACTTGCTCAACAGGAGGGCGTTCTGAAGTAGCCACAATGATTATGCATTTTTTACGGGCTTCCTTATTTAAATCTAATTCAATAAACTCATTAACTTCCCTACCGCGCTCACCAATTAAGGCTATAACTATGACATCAGCTTGAGCATTCCCAATAATCATACTTAATAATGTAGTCTTACCCATACCAGGACCGGCAAAAATAGCTAAACGCTGACCTCTACCGCATGTAATAAACAAGTCAATAGCTTTGACACCTGTTAGCAGCGGTTCAATAATTATTTTGCGCTTCAATGGGTCCGGTGCATGGTTAAAAAGAGGATATAACTGCTCATTAGTTATTTGCTCCGGTTTAGTAATTAGATTACCTAGACCATCTACTATTTGGCCAAGTAAGAAATCCCCAACTTTAATCATAAATCCTTCTGAAACCTTATATACTATCGCTCGTGTTGAGATATTATCAATGCTCCCAAAGGGCAGCAATTTGATTTCATCATTTTCAATAGCAACTACTTCTGCAAATAACTTTAAAGAAATTTCCTGGTCAATAATTTGACATAAATCTCCAACTTTCGATTTAGGTAAAATAGCTATAATAATGCAGCCCATTGCACCAATTACCCTACCTTGATATTCTACGATAGCAACGTTGCGACTCCGATTTTCTATGACTTGTAACGTATTACTAATCATATGAGAGGCTTTATTAAACTTATCGGTAAACATTAATATGATTTCTGTATAACAGCGACAACCTCAACCCGTTCTGGAATAAGGCCAGGTACAGCATTGCTTACTAGAGATTTTATTTTGTTCACATAAAGATCAACTCTAGCACCTTGTTGAAATTTAATCAGAACCGATGCTGAGGACTTGGGCTGTTCAGGTTGCCATAAATTGTCATTTGATGCAGGAATATTAACTGTAGTTTTCACGGATATCACTCCATTTAATTGCGCTAGCATTTGAGAGATTTCTTGGTCTAATGCAAAAAGAAACCTGCTATGTTCTTCTAATGGTGAAGAAATAAAACTATCTTTTTTAAAAACTTCTCCAAGGTTTGTATACTTGCTCCCAGGAAGCCCATTATTTTGTAATAATTGTAGGGCCGCCAATTTTTTGCTTCTAGCAACAAATAATGAATATAAACCGTCTTTATTTACTTTTTCTTCTGTATCAATGCTATGGCTTTCAAGCAAAACCATAATCTGCCGGGCAGTATCCTGGTTTGTATCTTGTACCAGCATAACTTTAGTATTGTCACAGCCTGAACTTATAGCCAAGAAAACAGATAAAGCAAAAGCTTTAATATATTTTTGGTAGTTGAATAATAAATTTAGCAAAAACATTATGGAATAACCCGCCTAAATAAACTGACAATATTAATAATGCTGCCATACTTTTAATCGGCATTGAAATCATGGTCACATTTAACTGTGGAACAAATGAACCGATAACCCCAAAAACAATATCAACTAAAAGTAAGACAAAAACTATTGGAATGGTCAATATCCCTACCCAATAAAAATACTCTTTAAATAAATTAATGTATTCATCTATATGCTTACTATCAAATACTGGAAAAATATTATTTACCGGCACAAATTTAAAACTGGCAAACAACATATCAAATATAAACACGATACCATTATTAAGTACAAAATAAACAATAAAACCTTGGGTAAGCAATCTACTAATTGATGAGTCAGGGTTTCTAGTTAATTGATTAACTATTGCTCCCATTTGTTCCCCACGCTGAATATCAATTATTTGTCCGCAGGATTCGATCAGCCAAATAGGCAATCCGAGAAAGTACCCCAGAATATAACCATATACGAAGTTCGCTATTAATAACGCTAACTTACCAAAAACATCAGCCCCAATCTCATATCCGCTAGCTACGGGTACTAGTAAAAATGCTAGAATTAATGCAATACAAGTACGTAATAACAAACTAAAATAACCGGAAGCAAATAAAGGATGGATAGTAATTGCCCCAAGTATCCTGGCAAATATAAGTAGAACTATCCAGAACTGCCTGTCCATGAATAACATAAGTAGATGTGTACTAACCATACCTTATTCTCTGACAAATTTTACTGTTTTTATTCTAACCATTTTATGCACCAAAAATGATTGTTTTGATTTAGATGCAATTGTACCTGAACAATTTTTTTTAAAAAAGTAACGTTTTTGCTACTCATTTCCTCTTAACCCCATTCTAAAGTTATTTTAAAAAAAATTAAAAGCCAAAATTATGCCTAATCTGATTGAAGCTAATGGTAAACCAAACGCCATGCTCGCCGCTTGTAAGTGACAAGCAGGAAGCAGAATAGCGTCCCAGAAACTTCAACAATTTGAGTATATAATGAAAGTCAGGAAAATTTAGTTCAGAATATATGCAGATATATAAAATCACTGCATAGGATCAGTAATTCTTTTCACCCTATAGAAACCTGCTCCAGAATACTATTACAGTACTTTCCGTAAAGCTCCGCCTAAATTTTTGGGGAAGATCTTTATTTACTAAATAAACAATAATTTGCTATCATCTTGTTTAAAGGCCTTTAGCAAAGCTAGTCAAGTGTTTGATAAAGCTTAATGTGTATGGTAGCGGTAACATTTAAATAATTAATGAAGTTCTTTAGCAAATGGGTTCTATAATTTCGAAGCAATTAAACATTTCATG
>Ga0206102_1000646_pt1 | contig 10553 bp, 11 predicted proteins | sample 1B1Ametagenome_FD_148645 | JGI IMG/M metagenome (GOLD analysis project Ga0206102, IMG submission 148645) | Enriched microbial communities from leaf-cutter ant dump, University of Wisconsin, Madison, United States - 1B1A | ecosystem: Environmental > Terrestrial > Nest > Insects nest > Nest dump... | reverse complement strand
CTGCAGTAGAACGACTTAAAAAATTTGCCGAACCGCTGGCCCCAAATAAAGAAGAAGAACCTCCAGAACCAAAAGTTGCACCAGCATCAGCACCTTTTCCCTGTTGAAGAAGCACCAGCACAATCACTGATAAAGCTGAGATTATCTGCACAATCCACAATAAAGTTTTTATAATTTCCATACAATCACAAATTTATAAAATTAAATTAAATTCAGAAACATAACACACTAGGCATTTTCACAAATTGCAGTAAAATCTGCTGTTTTTAGTGAAGCCCCACCCACAAGTACACCATTAATATTTGGTATTGAAAGGATTTCACGTGCGTTTTGACTAGTTACACTTCCACCATACAAAACAGCTATTTTAGCATACGGGAACTTTTTTTGCATGTAGCTATGAATAAAATCGGCAACTTCCTGAATTTCACGGATCGTTGGAATCTTACCCGTACCAATTGCCCAACAAGGTTCATAAGCAATAACCATATCTTTAATCGAAGGGATTTCACCAAGCCCTGCCAACTGCTCCTCTATATATTCAAGGTAATTTCCAGACTCCCTGTTATTAATTGCTTCACCCACACATAAAATTGGAGTAACCTGACTCTCAAAAGCATTAATAACCTTATGTATCAAAATAGTACCATTCTCACCCAGCAGACTACGCCGTTCCGAATGCCCGATTAACACATAATCAACTCCTGCATCGCGCAACATGCTACCGTTAATCTTTCCCGTATAAGCTCCACAATCTTTATAATGGCTTAGATCCTGGGCCGCTATTTTCATCTCTGAATTATTAAGTAAAATATGCTTGGCCCATACAATATACAGGTATGGCAATGCTAAAATTACATTGCTCTTGTTTGTTGCTATATGATTAGCATAATAACTAAGATCAGCATTTACTTTATTAAGATCTCCGTTCATTTTCCAATTAGCAATCACTAACTTGCTCATTTCATTACTCCCCCAAGAGTATAATCAAGCTAAATTTTAGCATAAAGCATCAATGTAAAAATCCGAAATATTAATTTTTTCCCGAAAAATCCAGTATAATAATCTGATTAAAACAAACTTTAAGGCAAAGCAACTATATGCAAAATAATTTACTTTTTGAACTTCTGCCCTTAATCGGCTTTTTTGCCATTTACTATTTTACCAAAAATATTTTTCTGGCAACCCTTGTGTGTATCATTTTAAGCTGGATACAATTAATTTTGTACAAAGTACTGTATAAAAAGATTAGTAAAAATACCTGGCTAAGTACATTACTAATTACCATTTTTGGTGGATTAACTGTAATTTTGCATAACAAAACCTTTGTAATGCTAAAACCAACTGTTCTATATTGGATAATGGCAATATCTTTATTTGTCTCTGCAAAGCTTGGGAAGAATGGTATAAAAATGTTGTTAAGTGAACAGATCCAACTTCCGGAAAAATCATGGGAACAGGTTAATTTATTGTGGGTATCCTTTTTCATAGTCATGGGAGCTCTCAATCTATTTATCGCTTTTACTTTTAGTGAAGATATTTGGGTGAAATTTAAAGTATTTGGAGGACTTGGATTAATGTTATTTTTTACATTAATAAGTGGTTTATTCATTTATAGCAAAACTAAGGTTAATACCCATGAACAACGCTAAACTTAACCCGGTATTTCAAAATCTGGAAGTTGATTATCTTTATCATCTGGGCTTTGATTCCAGTATGGATCTCCCTGGCATGTTTGGAGATATAAAGAATGTAATCTTTACAAGATCATTTAATAATGCCGATACAATTGCTAGCGAATTTACTAAAAAATTTTATAAAATAAAAGATATTGATATACACTGTACGACAATTGGTAAAAATGAGCGCTATCATATTCATAAGGTTCACAACAGTCTAATCATCTCGCATGGAATAGGCGTACCATCACTACTTATATGCCTAAATGAAGTAGTTAAGCTATTATGGCACAGCAAGGTACAAAATCCTACATTTTTTAGGGTCGGGCCATCCGGTGGGCTTGGCGTCCCCCCTGGAACAATTGTGATAGGAACATCTGCGGTCGATAATACACTACAGCCAGTATTTCAATCAGTTGAATTCGGGCAAATACATGAATACCCGACAGATTTTGATATTAATTTCGTAAAAGATTTTACTAAGTTTAGCCAACACCCATCCCTTACCCCCGGAAAAATCATTGGCGGCATGGGCTATTATAATGGTCAAGCACGCTTAAATGGAGCAATGCCCTTAAATTATACTATTGATGATCAAAAAAAGTATCTAAATAAGGCATATGAAGCTGGTATACGTAGCTTTGATATGGAAGCTACGGGGTTCGCAGGTTTTTGCAATCAATTAGAAATTAAGGCTTGTGAAGTAAATGCAGTACTGGTAGACAGGTTTAATTCCGATCAGATAGAAATTAGCAAACAACAACAGATTACGTATCTAAAAGAAGCTGCCCATTTGATAATTGATTATGCCATTAATAATAAGTGAATGCGTGTATCTTCCTTCTAATAAAAGATAAGAATATTGACAACGGCAACAAACTAATGCCGAATACAATATTGTATAACCAGAGCTAATAACAATTGGAGCATGAATTTATGCAAGTTAATGCATTACTTGATTCTTACCATGAAAAATACTTGTATTTACTTGAATTAGAGCTTACTAACGAAGTTGTAAAAAAACTTTCCGGGATCCGGTATGTCTTAATGCAGGGAAGTAGTACCAGGGCAAAAATTCTTGCCCGTAAACTTGCAGAGCACTTTCTCAAAATCAAGCCAACATATTTTGAGCCACAAGATATAACACCAACCAGCCGTTACAAAATTTACCGGGTAGGAAATGTGCTATCCGTATCACATGGAATGGGTAATACATCGGTGATTGCATTATTACATGACCTAACTAAAGCACTTTATTACGCTGGAAGTACTGATGTTGAATATATTCGTATTGGAACATCTGGAGGTATTGGAGTTGAACCTGGTAGCGTTATAATCACCCAAAAAGCCTACTCGCCAAATCTGGTTGATTATTTGCCTATACCTTCATTAGATAAAACTATGAACGCCCCAACTGCATTTGATGAAAAATTAGCCAGAAACATTTATGATGCACAACCTAGGGGACTCAATTTTGATGTATTAATTGCAAATAGTATAGCTGCAAATGATTTTTACCTTGGTCAGGGGCGTTTTGATGGTGCGATTGCCCCCAAATATGATCTGGAATTCAGGTCAAAGTATTTTAAACAAATCCAGGCATTAGGTATCCGTAACTTTGAAATGGAGTCAACAGGCTTGGCAGCATTTTGTAATCAGGTACAAATCCCTGCCACAATGTTGGCTGTTACATTATTAAACCGGCTCCAAGGTGATCAGGTAACGGCCTCTACTGAACAACTAGCTGAATTTTCTGATCGCTCGCAACTTGTAGCAATAAATTACCTTAATACAAAGACAGACATCGCATGATTAATTTTACTTTGACTGATTTAAAATACCTTATTGCTTTATCTGATGAGCAACATTTTGCCAAAGCTGCACAAAAATGCTTTATTTCACAACCAACTCTATCCATTGCTATCAAAAAATTGGAAGACAACCTTGGTATTAGTATATTTGAACGTGAAAATCACCGTGTCCTAATCACACCTGCGGGTGATGAGATAATAAAACAAGCCCGAAAAATAATTTCGGAAGCACAACACTTACTTGATATTGTTGAAACTAATCAAAATCCATTTAAACAACCGATCCGGCTAGGAGCAATCTTTACTATTGGCCCATATGTATTTCCCAGTCTGATTCATTCTATTATGCAGGAAGAACCTAGGCTTCAACTTATTGTTGAAGAAGGTTATACAGATAATTTGACAGCCAAACTAATTAATGGTGAGCTTGATGCACTTATCCTAGCTACAGAAGCCCAGCACCCAGAATTAACACAAATTAAGCTGCATGATGACAGACTATCAGTTGTCTGTTCAAAACAACATACTTTGGCAGCCGTTACTAAAATAGCACCTGAAGATCTAAAATTAGAACGATTTTTATTACTTGGGCTGGGTAATTGCTTTCGCGACCAGGTGCTGCAAGTATGTCCTGAATGCAATATGAATAATCAACAGAGTTCTAGCCTGATTACAGCCAGCTCGCTTGAAACAATCAAATTTATGGTAGCAATGAATATTGGAATTAGCATCCTTCCTGCATTAGCTCTTAAAAATCTGCCAACGGAAGTAAAAATCAAGCACTTGCCGAAACCTGTACCAAGTAGAACTCTTAACCTGGTTTACCGGAAAAATTTTACAAGAATAGATTTATTAAATAAAATTGAACGAATTTTACGTAACCAATTTGCAGATAATTAATTACATAAAGCATCTTTAGCAATAACTCTGTCATCTTGAAGTACTCGCTGCCGCTTATTAATTAAACTAAATCCCATGCTATTTAGCCACCCATACAAGGTAGTCAGCTTGGCTTCATAATGTTCAATCAAGTCCAGAGTTTTAACCTGATTGCTATAGCCGTTTAAACAACTATTTTTTAGCTCATGTAATCGATCTAGTTCTTTGATAAGGGGAGTAACACTTAAGTTTAGATCAGTTATATTGACTTTACCATTCTCAGACATTTGATTAATTTTATCCCAAGTATTAACTACTAAAATATCCAGGCGTTCAGATTCAACCAGAGCAATTGCATTATTATAATAATGGCTAAAAACAAAATATTCATACAACTGACAGATTATCACCCCAGTTAATACACATAAACCACGGTTAACAATGAAAGAAATCTCATTATTAATTATCAAATTCATATAATCAAAGTTAATGCATAACATTATACTAACAAACAAGATAAAATAAGTATATTCCTGTAACGCGGTAAACGCAACACCATAAATAAGCAATAATGCGAGAAATACCAGAGAGTCTGGTAAATAGTGAATTAGAAGCCACAACAAAAGACTCAATAATAAACCTGCCAGGCTACCTAACACGCGTTGTCGTGCTTTATTAATGGTAAGCCCAGGACTAAATGGACCAATAATTGCCAGAACTGAGATTGGTATCCAAAGACCATCATCCCATTGACTAAATTGATAAACAAAAATAGCTGTAGTTATCATAATGACAACATGAACAATACGAAGCTGAATTAACTGCTCGCGGCTAAGCATAACCTGTTCCAATCGGCCTTAATATTGCCGTATATACGATAATGTTGGGATAATAAATTGCCATTAACATTTATTATGTTTACTTGTGGAATGGTATTCCCAAGGTTTATAGCCAGGTAGAGTAAATCAATATCTTTACGAATCACAACAAGATCATCCGGATGAACTCTTTCCCTAACCAGCATGTCTGCCAAATAATAATGATAATAACTTAACCATTTAGTTAATTTGGTAGCGGATCGTAACTGATCTTTCTGTAATAAGCCTAATACATTAACTGCTGCCAGATAATGTTTAAAAATTACTCTACTTTGCTGATTATCACTATCCTCCAGCATCTGACGCATGCTTTCCAGGCTTTTAATAACGCTACTGCGCCACACTCGATGGTATAAATTTGGAAATAACTTGTGTGCCCAGAATACAATTAAAGCAAACTCCCAAATAAACATAAGCTCATTAATGATGATATAAAAATTGCCAGTATTTACACCTTCTAATGCCATCAGCCCTAACATAAGCAATACACTTACTATTGGAAAAAGCTGAGGTGCTTTTTTAAGCAAGCTATATAACAGGTAACTCCAGCCAGCAACAACAATAATAAACCCTATTTTAAAATAAGCATAGCTGGAAAAAAGCCCAATAGTAATTGAAATCAGCAGTATATACACTAGGTAAATCAGATCTTTTTTCTTATGCGTATTAATTGCCGGCATTTCGATTATTAATACCCCAGCTCCAGCAACCAACATAATTAATGAAGCTAATGGCGGATGCAGCAATGCGTTGGCCATAAATAGAACAACAGCAATATAGGTAGCTTTAAGCCCTAATAAGCGTGAATACCAATAAGGATCACATTTATCTAACCAGTTATTTAGCTTTAACATAAACATATGCACTCATACCTGGACGGAGGGGATATTTATCATTTATATCAATTACCTTAATTTGAACCGGTAATCGCTGAGGCAAATTCAACCAATGGTTAGCAGAAAAAACTAGCTGAGTTTCCTTTAATGGCATAATATGCTGTCTGTCTACAGACCATTTATCTGACATTACTACCCCATGAAAAACTTTACGTCCCAAATAAGCTCGCGGAAAAATAAACACTTTATCACCAGCATGAACGCCTGCCAAATCAGTCTCATTGAAATTTGCCTGAATATAAGTAATAGCAGTATCAACAAAATTAAATAATCCTTCATGCGGTATTGCAGAAGTCCCAACACCAAGATATAAATTCTGGATGTAACCATCAGCTGGGGCCTTAACAATAGTATCAGCCACATCTAACGCAGCTTTAGCCGTTGCTACTCGCAATGTTTCAATGCCTACATTTCCTTGCTGCAATTCAATTTTTTCAAGCTCAACCTGTTTCTTAAGGCTGGCAACCACATCTTCCTGTGACTTAATATTATATTCCAGCATTTTTAATTCCAGCCCAGGTACACCCTTACTTACTGATTTATCACTTTTCTGCTGATATTCATAACGCATACGGGCAAGCTGATCCTGAGCAGCTTTAAGGTTAAGCATTGTTACCTCAATTCGCTTCTGAATCACATCAATTCCAATTTTTGCCTGCTCATATTGAGCTTTAACCCCTTCATACTCCAGATGATACTTCTCAGGGCTAATTTGTAAAATTGGATCCCCTTTTTTTAGCATTTGACCATTTTCAACAAATAATCTGGAAATGTGCCCGCCAACCGACGATGAAATGGGTGTCATATTCTCAACTACAAAAGCCTCATCTGTAACTGTAAATAAATAAGTTGTAAAATACCCTACAGCAATTAATCCGCCAAGCAGAAATACAGCCATCGCAAAATTTAATTTACGGCGTTTTATTTTCATTCATTCATTTCCTAATTATTTGCCCTGACAAAAGATGACTCCACATCAACCATGTACCCCCCGCCAAGGCTCTGATAAAGAACTACTAAGGAAAGTAGCTGTTGTAATCTTGTCTGTGTAATATCGATAGTCAGAATATCATATTCAATCTTATTACCAACTAACAACATATAAGTAGTAAGGCCTCTATTATACAAGGCTTGTTTAACAGCTACTGCACTTTCAAGGCTCTTATATGCATTAATATCAGCAACCATTTTCTGATTATATCCAATGTTGTTGGTTAAGGCATTATCTACTTCATGTAATACCGTATTAACTACCTGCTTATAATTAGCAAGGGCGGCCCTGAATACAGCCGTATTAGTGTCTATCTGCCCAAAAACCCCTGGAGAAATAGTCCAGTTAGCATACGCTGCGTAATAATTTTGCTGATTACTATTATTATTGCTTACAGCAGGTACAGTTCCAGGAGCATTGAAAGTTTGAGATCCGGCACCCTGCGCAAAAAAATAATTAAGATTAACACCTGGCAGCAAGGCACTTGACGCAACACTAATACCTTCATTAGCGGCTCTTAGCTGTGCTTCAGCTTTCATTACATCCGGACGGAAAGCTATTACTGCAATCGGTAAATTTCCAGGAATGATCTGATTTGGATCAATTTCGGTAAGCTTACGACCGGTAGTTACATTACCAGGAATCTGATTAATTAGATAACGTAATGCATTGTTGGAAGCTGCCAGATTTTTACGAACTATTGCTAGTTGCCCTTCAATTAATTGCTGCTTACTTCTTAATTCATCAACATTAATACTATTAGCAATGCCTTGCTTATCCAACGCCATGGCAATTGTTACCAATTCTATCGCATCTTTATTTAACTGTTCAAATTGGGAAATTAATTGTTCCTGGGCAAGAATGGTAAAATAGGCTGCTGCAACTTGCCCAATTACTGCCAAACGAATACTTAATTCAGCATTTTTAGCCACCTCAACATTATAACCGGCCTGTTTCTGCAAAGTATAATTGGTAAAGAGATTAATGGTATAAGATGGCAATACAGCAAAAAAAGCACCTGTATTGTTAACAAGACCCAAATTACCAACAGGAGTGAAATTATTCTGGGTATTACCATTAATATAGCCACCAAATAAATTAAGCATGGGAATCCAATTTAATTTCACAGTTAATAGTTGCCCTTGCGCAGCTTCCAGATTAGTCTTGGCCATCTCAATAGTTGTATTATTTTTTAACCCACTCTCAATATACTGATTTAATATAGGATCATTAAATTTCTGCCACCATGCAAGATATGGAAGGCTCTCACTAATGGACGAAACATTCTGTCCTTTAGCAGACCATGTATTAGGAATCCTAACTTCCGGTTTATGATATTCGGGAGAGAAATATGAACAGCCCACAATAATACCAGCAGCAATGATCACTATAAAAACTGTTTTAACTTTAATCATCCACTATTACTTAACATTAACAATTCTAAACAACATCAAGGCGACTAAACCTCAACATTACCAAGCAAGTCGCTACTGAGATCAACAAAGTACCATAACCAATATATTTGTACAAAATGGCACCAGCCACACTGCCCACAAAGAACCCGGCAAGTAAACTCAAATAAACAACTATACGCCATTTTTCTACCTGATTGCCCCGTAACCAATGACCCAGTATGATTCCCAAATCTGTCATGGTTCCTGTCATATGGGTGGTTCTGATTATTGACCGTCCATAATATGTGGTTAACCCATTCTGAACCCCCATTGCCAATGCCAGAAAATATTTGGTCCATTCAACCCCTAAACGTAACCCTAAGCCACCACATACTATGCATATTATTTCCAGTATTAAAGCAAAATTATAGTTGCTTCCCCGTTCAACGTTATCAACCGGAATAATAAGTCCGCTTATAGTTGACCCTAGCAAAAATGCCATTAACGCCCAGACAAATCGTCCAAATCCGGAAAGATCACTATTTGCCAGAGCCTCTGCAGCAAAAGAAATATTGCCTGTCACATAACCTACTGAGTTATGGATAAAGCTTACAAAAGTCACCATACTTACCAGCCCACCATTAAAGGAGAGCAGGGTAACCGCCCTATAAACCCAGCCCCTTTGTTGGGCTATTGTTTTTTTCATCGCTCTTTGTGTTAATAATTAAATAAAAATTGAGTAAATGATTGGCAGATAACTCTAATGCCAATCCATTGCAGCGAAGAATCGTTGTCTGCATAAAGAATAACTCGACAATTATAACTCTAAATCAAAATCTTCACCCCAAATTTTATAAGATCTATAATTAAAACCAGCTATCAGCTTTCATATTGCCCTCCACACACAGCAATGTTGATAGAAATATAGGCTAAATGAGTATAGAGTTAAACTAATTTACTGCAAAACCGGAACATTAATAGCAACATACTATCAGTATAATAAAAATGATTAATTGGATTTATAATCGCCTTTCAATTAAAATGTCTCCTGTAAGCAAAAGAACAACCAAGGTTCTTGAAACAATAAATTAACTTTTAAGGAGTAACATCATGTTATCAGTTGGAAGCAAATTTCCTGAATTCAAATTAACCGCTGTTAGTGGAACTACCCCAGATAGCTTTAGTGAAGTAACACTTGAAACTTATGGCAAACAATGGAAAATCATATTTTTCTGGCCAAAAGACTTCACTTTTGTATGCCCAACAGAAATTGCCGGTTTCGGTAAACTTGAAAATGATTTTAAAGATCGTGATGCTGTATTAGTTGGAGCATCAACAGACAGCGATTTTGTCCATGCCGCATGGAGAGGAAGCCACAATGACCTGAAACCACTAACCTTTCCATGGTTGGCTGATATTAAAAAAGAATTATCCGTTAATCTGGGAATAATTAATGAAACAGCTGGTGTTGCTAATCGTGCAACTTTTATCGTGGATCCAGACAATATTATCCGTTATGCAGAAATGACTGATTTAAGTGTTGGGCGGAACCCAACAGAAACTTTACGGATACTGGATGCACTGCAAACTGATGAATTATGTCCATGTAACTGGCATAAAGGTGAAGCAACACTATAAAGATAAAAAAATATGAGGAAAAATAATTCCTCATATCACCAAAAAGAAAGGAAGTTATCATGAACTTTGAGAATATTTTAAATGCTATTCCCGACTATGCCAAAGATATTAAACTAAACGTTAGCAGCCTAATAAACAACCATGCAGCGCTTACTGATAGCCAGTTTGCAGGTAGCATCCTCGTAGCCGCTATCGCTTCCAAAAATGGCGTTCTGACAAAACATATCCGTCAAGCTATAAGTAACTCGCTTAATGAGACAGAATTAAACGGTGCATATGCTGCTGCATCAATTATGGCAATGACAAATATTTATTATCGTTTTACCGATTTAGTCAGTGATCCAAGTTATGGAACCATGCCTGCAGGATTACGTATGAATATTCTTG
>Ga0206102_1000645_pt1 | contig 10561 bp, 8 predicted proteins | sample 1B1Ametagenome_FD_148645 | JGI IMG/M metagenome (GOLD analysis project Ga0206102, IMG submission 148645) | Enriched microbial communities from leaf-cutter ant dump, University of Wisconsin, Madison, United States - 1B1A | ecosystem: Environmental > Terrestrial > Nest > Insects nest > Nest dump... | reverse complement strand
TGTTTCAGGCCCGAGCGGACTTCGGCCCAGTCGCCTTCGATGTAGCCCAGCGCCAGCGGCGCGCGCACGGCCTTGCCGTCGCGCACGACGAACACGGCGGGCGAAGTCTCGTCCTCGAGCAGGGCCGCGCGCGGCAGCGCCAGCGCGTCGGCCTTGCGCGCGTAGTCGATGCGGATGCGGCCGAACATGCCGGGCTGCAACGTGTTCGGTTGCTGCGGGCCCGCATTGTCGAACGCGCACACCACGCGGAACGTGCCGCTGCCCGCATCCACCACCGGCGAGACGCGGTCGACGGTGCCGGCGAAACTCTGGCCCGGAAGCGCATCGACCTGCAGCGCGACCGGCAACCCCGCCTTCATCGTCGCCAGCTCGCGCTCGGGCACGTTGAGCGTGGCCTCGAGGCGATCGGCGTCGACGATGCGGAAGATCGGCGTGTTGATCTGCACGAAGTTGCCGGTCTTGATCGAACGCGAGGCGACCACGCCGGAGATCGGCGCGCGCACTTCGGTGTACGACAGCTCCAGCTGCGCGAGGCGGTTGGACGCGCGCGCGTTCTGCAGGTCGTATTTCAACTGGTCGATGTCGTTGGCGCTGACCAGGTTCTGTTCGGCGAGCTTGAGCGAGCGCGCGTAGTTCGCCTCGAGCTTGCGCACCTGCGCGGCGCTCTGCGCCTCCTGCAGGCGCGGGCGGTCCGAATCCAGGCGCACCAGCACCTCGCCGGCGCGCACGCGCTGGCCTTCCTCGGCGAGCACCTGCAGCGCGACGCCGGAAGTCTTGGCCACCACCTGCGCATCGGCGCGCGGGTCGAGCGCGGCGGTGCCGGCGTAGCTGGCGGCGATCGCGCGGCGGCCGAGCGTGGCGACCTCGACCGGCACGGCCTGCGGGCCGGCATCCGCGGCGGCGTCGCCGCCCGGCCCGCCCGCGCTGCCGGTGCTCACCTTGCAGGCGCCAAGCGCCAGCACGGCCACCACGCACAGCATCAGCGGGGCCAGGCGGCGGCGCACGTCGGGAAGCCGGCCGTGGAGATGGTCGGTCGTACGGGTCATGGGGGGAGGCTCATCGTGGGGGTGTTGTAGCAAGGTATATCACCAGCAGCGAAACGCATATCCGCCAGAGGTCATGGTCCCGCGCCGCCCCCGGCCTTTGGGCTTGCCGCCGCGAGGTGGCTATACTGATGCGATTGCATCCGCGAACGAACCGCGAATGCCACCCGAATCCCTGTCGAATGCGGACAATTCCGATGATCCGATCGTTGTTCCTCGCCTCCTGCCTGGCTTTCGCCGGCACCGCCGCCGCGCAGGAGCAGGCCGCGCCTGCCCCGGAAACGGCACCGCAGGCCGCCGCCCCGGCCGCTTCCGCCACCGCGTCGACTCCCGTCGGCGACGTGACCCGCGGGCGCCAGCTCACCTACACCTGCCAGGGCTGCCACGGCGTCACCGGCTACAAGAACGCGTACCCGAACTACCACGTGCCGAAGATCGGCGGCCAGGCCGCGCCCTACCTCGTCAACGCGTTGACCGAGTACCAGCAGGGCATCCGCAAGCACCCGACGATGCAGGCCCAGGCCGAGAGCTTTTCGGCGCAGGACATCGCCGACATCGCCGCCTATCTTTCGAGCCTGAAGTGAGCAGCCCCATGACGAACCGCACCGTCCTCGCCGTCGCCCTGCTCGCCGCCAGCGGCGCCCTGCTCTCCGCCTGCAGCCCCTCGGGCGAAACGCCGGCCGAGCATTCGTCCGCCGACCGCGCCGAAGGCCACACCAGTTCGTCGGCGGGCATCCCGGCCGGCAACGCCGACGCCGGCGCGCAGCTCGCGCAGGCCAAGAACGCCAAGACCGGCCAGGCCTGCGTCGACTGCCACGGCGCCGCCGGCAACGCGCCGATCGACCCGACCTACCCGAAGCTCGGCGGCCAGTACCACGACTACATCGCGCAGGCGCTGCAGAAGTACCGCGACGGCGAGCGCCAGCATGCGCTGATGGCCGCGCAGGCCGCCGACCTGAGCGACCAGCAGATCGCCGACCTGTCCGCCTATTTCGGCGCGCAGCCGTCGCAGTTGCGCGACCTCAGCGACCTTTGAGGAATAAAGGGGCCAGAGTTGTTTTCCGTTTCAAACGGAAAACAACTCTGGCCCCTTTTCATTTTTCCTGCAGTTCGGGCTTGTAGGGGACGTCGGGCGGCTTGCGCGCCGTCGCTTCCTGGTCCTGCATGTCCGGATCGTCGATGCCGCAGCCGCCACCGAGCTGCAGCAGCGAGACCACGCAGTGGATCTTCTTCGAGGTGCCGGGAATCGGGATCTGCACTTCGCGGATGCCGCGCCGCACCCATTCCTGCAGCAGCGTCCCGCCCGGGATCCAGTAGCGGTCGAACACGGTCGCTTCGTAGGGCAAGGGATTCTTGCGCTTGAGCCACGTCCCGGCACGGTCGAGGTCCTGGATCTCCTCCTCGACCATGCCCGGCGGCAGGCCGCCGCCCGCCGCGGCGCTGCTGCCCGGCGGCAGGCGCGGTCGCCCCTCCGCGTCGAACAGGCCCGGCTTGCCCGCGAGCGCACCGGCGCGCTCGCGATCGGAAATACCCCAATCGTCGCCGGGCTTCGCGCTCGTCCATGCGCCCGGCGCCGCGTCGGGCCTGGCCCCTGCGCCCGCCCCCGCAGGCATGGCGGTCCGCGCGGCACCGGCACCGGCGGTCGCTCCCCCGGCATTCGCCGCAGCCGCCGCGGGCGCCGTGCCCGTGGTGGCTGCTGCCGTTGCCGACGTTCCCGCAGCTTCCGGGGTCGCGGATGCCGCACCGGCCCGGCCCGCCAGCGATTCCACGCGATCGCGCAAGCCGGGCACGCGCGCCGCGGCCTGCGGCAGCGAGACGCTGCGCTCCGGCACGCCGGCCAGGGGCGGCAGCGCCGCCGGCAACGACTCCGGCGCATCCCGCCGCGCCGGCGCCTGCAGCACCGCCGTCGGCAACTTCGCCTGGAGTTCGCGCGCGCCTTCCAGCGCTTGCACCGGGCCGGGCAAGGCTTCGGGCGCGGTCGCCAGCGCAGGCGCGCGGATGCGCGCTTCGGCCACGTGCGGCACCAGTTCCTTCGCCGGCTGCAGCGGCACCTGCACCGGCAGCGTTTCGGGGGCCTGCGCAAGTTGCGGCGCCGGACGCGGCGCCGAAGGCACCACGACTTCGAGTGCGGCGGTCGGCGGCAATTCGAAGGCGGGTTCGGGCACCGCGGTCTCGGTGACCTGCACCGGCTGCGCCGTGGCCGGTGCGCCGGCAGGCGCCTGCGTCGCCGCCGGCGGTTCCGGCTGCGGTTCGGACTGCGGCGGCGGCGCGGTGGCGGAAGCGGCGGCGGTCGCCGTCGCGGGGCGCTGCGGGCGTTGCGTCGACGCCGGCGTTCCGGCGCTGCGCGATCCCGGAGGCGCCGGCGCCGCGGTCGCGGCCGCCACCTCCGCCGGGCCCGCCGCCGCGCCACCGCCCTCGGTGTCCGGCGTGCCGGTACCGATGAACTCCACCTGCACCACGTCCTCGCCGGCCTGCGCCGCGGGTTCGCCGCCGTAACGCGCATATGCCAACCACAGCAGCGCGATCGAGAACAGCAACTGCAGAAATGCCGCGATCGCGAACGCCACGATCCGCTGCCCGCGTTCGTCGCGCGCCGCCGGCGACCATTGCTGGCGCCAGAGCGCGGCGAACGCCTCGGCCCCGCTCAACTGCGGCAGGCGCGGAGGCGGCGCGCGCAACGGGCGCCGCGCGAGCAGCGCGACGAACGCATCGGCCGGCGCACCGACGATGCCGCCCATGCGTTCGCGCAACGAGGCGAACCATGCCTGCCAGCCCGGCGGATATTCGCCCGGCGGCGTCTCCGGGCGCAGCGAACGCCGCGCCCGGCGGCGCAACGCTTCGATCAGTTCGGCGGACGAGAACACTCGCGCCGGAGTCCGTTCACGCCTTGCCGCGCGGCACGTACGGCGCGTCGCCGGTGTCGTGGTCCGTGGCGTCGCGCACCGCGGTCACGCCAGGCACCTTCGCCAGCAGCGTCTTCTCGATCCCCTGCTTGAGGGTGACGTCGACCATGCCGCATCCGTGGCAGCCGCCGCCGAAACGCAGCACCACCACCCCGTCGGCGGTGACTTCCTGCAGCGCGACGTTGCCGCGGTGCATGGCCAGCTGCGGATTGATTTCGTGTTCGATCATCCAGTGCACCCGTTCGACCAGCGACGCCGAAGCGTCCGGCGCCTCGCCCTTGATCTTCGGCGCGCGGATCTGCAGCTGGCCGCCCGTGGCCTGCTGCGCGTAGTCGATCTCCGCGCCGTCGAGGAAGCGTACGCTGGCCGCATCCACCCACAGCGTGAAGCCCTCGCAGTCGATGGCCCACTCGTCGCCGCCCAGGTCCGCCGGCTCGGCGAATTCCAGCCGCACGTCGGCCTTGGCGGTGCCCGGCATGTGCGCGGACAGGCGCACGCCGAGGCCGGGCAGCCCCTCGCGGTCGATCAGCTTGCGGAAATGGGCCTGCGCGGCGTCGGAAATCTGGATCATGCGGCTATTCTAGCGGCCCCCCATGGGCTGGAGCCGACCGCCATGTCCGATCTCGTACCGCTCGTTCAGGCCCGTTGCGTCCCGCGCCGGGGCAGCGAACACCGCCTCCCCGCGGCGCGCATGCGGGAATTGCTGCCGCAGGTTCCCGGGTGGGACGTGGCGGAGGAAGGCCGCGCGCTGGTGCGCGAATTCCGCTTCCCCGATTACTACCGCACGATGTCCTTCGTGAACGCGCTCGCGCACATGGCGAACGCGGAGGATCACCACCCCGACCTGTCGGTGCACTACGACCGTTGCGTCGTGCGCTACAGCACGCACGACGTCGGCGGGCTCTCGGAGAACGATTTCATTTGCGCGGCGCGGGCGTCTGCGCTTTATCCGGGGTGAATCGGCCGCGCAGTGAAGTCGGCCGCTGGCGCGGCCTGTGAAGTCGCTCGCTGCGCGAGCTGTGAAGTCGGCCGCTGGCGCGGCCTGTGAAGTCGCTCGCTGCGCTCGCTGTGAGCGGGCGCTTCGCGCCCTTGTCAGTAAAAGCTTTTCGGCCGCGAAGCGGCCCTCACAGGGTCGCGCAGCGACCCCTCACAGCTCGCGCAGCGAGCGACCTCACAGGCGGCGCAGCCGCCGACTTCACAGGCCGCGCCAGCGGGCGACCTCACAGGCGGCGCAGCCGCCGACTTCACTACGCGAGGCGGTCGAGGACGGCGACGAGGTCCGCCGGCAAGGGCGCATTGAGCACATAGGGCGTCGCGCCGTCGTCGAGGGCGAACTCGAGCGAGGCGGCGTGCAGGAACAGGCGGCGCAGGCCGGCCTGGTCGCGCAGGCGGCGGTTGACGTCGGGGTCGCCGTACTTGTCGTCGCCGGCGACCGGATGCCCGATGTGCTTCGCGTGCGCGCGGATCTGGTGGGTGCGGCCGGTCTCGATGCGCACCTCGCAATACGAATGCCCGCCGCGGCGCTCGAGCACGCGGAAGTGGCTGAGCGAAGGCTTGCCGGCCGCATCGACCTGGACGTGGCGTTCGCCGCCCTGGCGCAGGCCCACGTGCAGCGGCGCGTCCACGCTCATCACCCCGTCGGGCATGCGCCCGACGAGCAGCGCGAGGTAACGCTTGCGCAGGCCCCTGCCCCCGCCCGGCGCCGAGTCCTCGCGCATCAGCGCCTGCAGTTCCGACAGCGCCGAACGCTTCTTCGCGACCACCAGCACCCCGGACGTGTCGCGGTCGAGGCGGTGCACCAGTTCCAGCGACTGGTTCGGCCGCAGCGCGCGCAGGGTCTCGATCGCACCGAAGGAGATACCGCTGCCGCCATGGCTGGCCACGCCCGAGGGCTTGTCGACCACCAGCAGGCGGGCGTCCTCGAACAGGATCGCGGCCTCCATGGCGTCCAGCAGACCCCTGGCCGGGGTGCCGCGGGCCTCGGCGGCCTCCAGCCGGACCGGCGGGATCCGGACCTCGTCGCCGCCTTCCAGCCGGCGTTCAGCCTTGGCGCGACCGCCGTTCACCCGGACCTGGCCGGAGCGGACCAGCTTGTAGACCAGGCTGCGCGGGGCGCCCTTGAGCTGGCCCAGCAGGAAATTGTCCAGGCGCTGGCCGGCACGGTCGTCCGGCACCCGCACGAGACGGGCGCCGGGGGAACGATCGGGCGGTTCGGGAGAGGCCATCGGACGCCTTGATCTGCTACACTCGCCGGGCGAGATAAGGGTTTGATTTCGCAGGGAGTTGCCCCTCGCCGCATTGGCGGCACGGAGCGGGCGCGGGCCGAAAGCCCTCCTCCCTTCGATCTCCGGCTGCAGCGCGCGACCACCGCCCCCGGGGCGGCCATGTTAGCGGCTCGTCGGCGAATCCGGCCATCGCCCGGCGCGTCAGAACCGCCGGCGCTGAACACGACCCGTGCGTCGCGCATGCCAGTGCGACGCCGGCCCGCAACACACAAAAACAGAAGCAAGCGCTCCCGCGGCCCGCCGTGGTGTCGTAGCGCTGGAAAACTCGAAGCGTCGCCGCGCGATCCCCGGGATCCGCGCAGCGGCGGCCGGCGGTCTCCAGAGGCGAAACGCCCACGGCGTCGTCGCGCGAAGCAGCGCGCGAGGACGCCACCATGAAGAGAATGCTCATCAACGCGACGCAGGCGGAAGAACTGCGCGTCGCGATCGTCGACGGCCAGACGCTGTACGACATCGACATCGAACAACCTGCGAAAGAACAGAAGAAGTCCAACATCTACAAGGGCCGCATCACCCGGCTCGAACCCTCCCTCGAGGCCGCCTTCGTCGAGTACGGCGGCGAGCGCCACGGCTTCCTGCCGCTGAAGGAAATCTCCCGCGACTACTTCCAGTCCGGCGTCGACCCGAACAAGGCCGGCCTGAAGGAGCTCCTGCGCGAAGGCCAGGAAGTGGTGGTCCAGGTCGAGAAGGAGGAGCGCGGCAACAAGGGCGCGGCCCTGACCACGTTCATCTCGCTGGCCGGCCGCTACATGGTGCTGATGCCCAACTCCCCGACCGCCGGCGGCGTCTCGCGCCGGATCGAGGGCGAGGACCGGGCCGAGCTCAAGCGCGCGATGGACGCGCTGAACATCCCCGACGACATGGGCGTGATCATCCGCACCGCCGGCGTCGGCCGCGACGCCGAAGAGCTGCAGTGGGACCTGGACTACCTGCTGAGCGTGTGGAAGGCGGTGGCCGAGGCCGCGCTGAGCAAGCCGGCGCCGTTCCTGATCTACCAGGAATCGCGGCTGATCATCCGCGCGCTGCGCGACTACATGCGCGCCGACATCGGCGAGATCCTGGTCGACACGCCGGAGATGTACGAGGAAGCGAAGGAGTTCGTGCAGCAGGTGATGCCGCACAACCTGCGCAAGCTCAAGCACTACACCGACGACGTGCCGCTGTTCAACCGCTTCCAGATCGAATCGCAGATCGAGGGCGCGTACGAGCGCGAGGTGCGCCTGCCCTCCGGCGGCGCGCTCGTGATCGACCAGACCGAGGCGCTGACCGCGGTCGACGTGAACTCGGCGCGCGCCACCAAGGGCGGCGACATCGAGGAAACCGCGTTCAACACCAACCTGGAGGCGGCCGACGAGGTCGCGCGCCAGATGCGCCTGCGCGACCTCGGCGGCCTGGTGGTGATCGACTTCATCGACATGTCCTCGAACAAGCACCAGCGCGAGGTCGAGAACCGGCTGCAGAACGCGCTGCGCTTCGACCGCGCCCGCGTGCAGGTCGGCCGCATCTCGCGCTTCGGCCTGTTGGAGATGTCGCGCCAGCGCCTGCGCCCGAGCCTGGGCGAGTCGAGCCAGGTCGTGTGCCCGCGCTGCGAAGGCCACGGCCGCATGCGCAGCATCGAGTCGCTGGCGCTGTCCATCATCCGCGTCGCCGAGGAGCACGCGATGAAGGACAACACCGGACAGGTGCTGGTGCAGGCGCCGGTGGAGATCGCCAACTACCTGCTCAACGAGAAGCGCCGCGCGCTGAGCGAGATCGAGAAGCGCCACGACGCGCCGATCGTGATCGTCGCCGACGAGCAGCTGCACACGCCGCACTACGAAGTCACCCGCATCCGCGAGAACGAGCTCGGCGAAGAGACCAACCGCCCGAGCTACCAGCGCGGCACGCCGCGCAAGCTGGCGACGATCGCGCTGACCAAGGCCAACCTCAACGTGCCGCCGCCGGCCGCGGTAACCAACGTGCGTCCGGCATCCCCGGCGCCGATGCGCGAGCCGCGCGAGGAAGCGCCGGCCGCACCCGAGTTCACGACGCCCTCGCCCGCCGCGGCTGCGACGCGCGGCGTGGGGCTGTGGGACCGCATCCTCGGCTTCTTCGGCGGCGGCGAGCCGACCGTGCCGGCGCGCAAGCCGCAGCAGCAGGGCGAACGCGGCCGCGGCGACCGCAACGAGCGCGGCGGACAGCGTCGCGACGGCCGCGGCGGGAATCGCGACGGCCGCAACCGCGACGGCCAGCGCCGCGACGAGCGTCGCGGCGGCGGCCAGCAGCAGGCGCAGTCGCAGGGCAACAAGCAGGACAAGGCGCGCGACCAGCAGCAATCGAAGAAGGACAAGCAGAAGCAGCCGCAACAGCAGAAGCAGGCGCAGCAGGGCCAGCAGGGCCAGCAGAACGCGCAGTCGCAGGGCCAGCAGTCGCAGGGCCAGCAGCAGTCGCAGGCGCCGCGCCCGCCGAAGCAGCCGCGCGCGCCGCGCGACGTGCAGCGGCAGGCGAACGCCGAAGCCGCCTCGCAGGCCGCGACCAATGCCGCCACGCTGGCCGCCGGCGCCGTCGCTCCGGCGGTCGCCGCCGCGAACGTCGCGGCGAGCCAGCCCGATGCCGTCGCGCACGCCGATGCGCACGCCGCTCCGCGACAGCCGCGCCCGGCCGACGCAACGACGCAGGCCGACGCGCCCGCCGGCGGCGAAACCGCCGGCGGTGCCGGCGAACACGCCGATGCGCAGGGCACCGAGACTGCCGGCGAAGGTGGCGGTCGCCGCCGTCGCGGCCGTCGCGGCGGCCGTCGCCGCCGTCGCGGCAACGGCGAGAACGGCAACGCGCCGGACGCCGGGAACGAGCACGACGATGCGCTGTCGGGCGAGGTCGCGCTCGCCGACGGTTCGCAGCCGGAGTTCGATTTCGACGACGATGCGACGCCCGCGCCCGCAGCCGCGCCTGCGTCGACGCAGTCGCCGGATCCTGCGGCGGCAGCCGCGGCAGCGGTCGTGCCCGCCGTGATCGTGCCCGCCGTCATCACGCCGGTGGTGACGACCGTCGTGATGGAGGACGAGCAACCGGCCGCAGGCGATGCGATCGAGGCGCCGGCCGCCCCGGTTGCGCCGCCCGCGCAGGTCGAGCCGGTGGCGCACGCACCGCACGCGGGCCTGTTCGATGCGATGCCGCTGCCGGCGGCGCCGGCGCCGGTCGCGACGGATGCGGCCGACGACACGGCCGAAGGCGACGACACGCAGGAACGCGACGCGTCGTAAGCGCGCGTCGCCCTACAGCGGCTCGGCCAGCCCGTGCCGCCCCGCCATCCGTGCCAGCGCGATGCTGTCGCGGATGCCGAGCTTCCCGAACAGGCGCGACTTGTGCGTGTTCACGGTCTTCGCGCTCAGGCTGAGCCTGCGCGCGATGTCCTCCTGGCGCATCCCGCGCAGCAGCAGCATCGCCACTTCCAGTTCGCGCGCCGACAGCGCGTCGAACGGCGTGCCCGCGCCGGCGACTTCGGCCAGCGCCAGCGCCTGCGCGATCGCGCCCGCCAGGTAGCGCCGCCCCGATGCGACGGTGCGCACCGCGCGCACCAGCTCCGCCGCGTCGCAGCCCTTGCCGACGTAACCGTCTGCGCCGGCCTCGAGCAGGCGCCTGGGCATCGGCCCGTCCTCCAGCACCGACACCACCAGCACGCGCGTGCCCCAGCCGGCGCGCGCGATCCGCGACGTCACTTCCAGCCCGCTGATGCCGGGCAGGTGCAGGTCGCACAGCGCGACGTCGGGGCGCAGCCGGCGCGCCATCGCCAGCCCGTCCTCGCCGCTCGCGGCTTCGCCGGCCACCTCGATGTCGCCCGCGTCGGCGAGCAGCAGCCGCAGCCCGCTGCGCACCAGCGCGTGGTCGTCGATGATCAGGACGCGGATCGCCATGCACCGAGCCTAGGCGCGCCGCCCCGCGCGCCGCAACGCGAGACCCCGCGTCACTCGCCGGCCACGAGCAAACGCTCGCGGGTCGGCCCTACAATGCGCGCAGGGAGAGGTGGCCGAGCGGTTTAAGGCAGCGGTCTTGAAAACCGCCGTCGTGGCGACACGACCGTGGGTTCGAATCCCACCCTCTCCGCCATCCCCACACGCGGAACCAGGAACCCCCATGCAATCCAGCGGCGTGCAAGCCAGCGGCAAGGTCGCGATCGTCACCGGCGGTTCGCGCGGCATCGGCGCGGCGGTCGCGCGCCGCCTCGCGGCGGACGGCCATGCGGTCGTCGTCAACTACGCGGGTTCGGCGGCCGCGGCGGAAGCGATCGCTGCGGAAATCGCGGCGGCCGGCGGCCAGGCGATCGCGGTGCAGGCGGACGTGGCCGACGCCG
>Ga0206102_1000644_pt1 | contig 10571 bp, 7 predicted proteins | sample 1B1Ametagenome_FD_148645 | JGI IMG/M metagenome (GOLD analysis project Ga0206102, IMG submission 148645) | Enriched microbial communities from leaf-cutter ant dump, University of Wisconsin, Madison, United States - 1B1A | ecosystem: Environmental > Terrestrial > Nest > Insects nest > Nest dump... | reverse complement strand
TACGATACGGATATGATGGCGTAGTTCCCGGGGGAACCTCTACAGAGTTCGCGGCGATCAATTCACCGAGACCATTCCCCGAAAGTGTTGAAGCGATCAAAGTGATTCCACCATGATTCCAGTCGATTACTGAAGTTGCATTCCTGTCAGCGTATTCAAACATGTTGAACAAACCTTGAATCAACTGTTGGTCATAGCTCTTATAGATATCTGATGCGGCATCATATTCACGCATTCCCAGCACCATATCCGCTTTTGAGGTCGGGGTTCCCGATTTCAAAGGATCGTAATAACATTGCCCCTTCGACCGCGGGATGTCGTAAAACTTAGGGTCACCGTTCACAAAATGATAGAATTCACGCCCATTGTCTTCGGCCCAGGCAGCGAGTTTACTCGCGAACTTGGGGCTTCGTTTAAAGTCGATGACAACAACGTCTTTGCCCGTTTCGATGTCAGCGTAAATCAGATTCTGCATTGTAATGGTGTTATGGGTTGGGGTGAACGTTTTCCCAATCAGGAACAAGTGACTCGGAGAGTCAACGGTGAAGCAGAAATAATCATCGGGATTGTCGTCAATTTCTTCAATTGTTTCAAATTTGATTAGATTGCGGGTGGGGGCCTTTTTTCGCGACAATTCACCAATTGTCATGCTGAAGGCACTGGTTTTCTGGCGAACGGCACGGGTGTTCGTGAAACGGAAAACATACGCTCCGCCGTGATCCTCAATTTTTGTTGCCTGTAAACCAAGAGAGAAAACAATTGATTGAAGATATTCAGCGACATGGAGCGCCGGAAGGGTCATTTTTGTTTGCCCATCAACACCGTAACTGCCCGCCACGGTTGTCGCGCCCTCAAGAACGCGCTCGCGGGCGGGAATTGAGGTAAGGATGAAATCCATATGCAGTTGACGGAAACTACCATCGGAATCTAGCCAACCCATTTTCTGAAGATCGTCAATGAAACTGTCGTAATCTTCCTGCAGAAGTTTTGTGACCGAGTTTTTCTTCAGAATGCGACCGTGATCTAAAGCCCCACTCGCAAGCCAGGCCCCCAACAATTTGGTGTTCACCATAGGTTTGTCGGTCCCCAGCACAGGTTTCTTCAATGCGGATATGTAATATTTTTCGGGATTTTTAGCAATCTCACGCGTGGCGAGAGTTTTCGCCTCCATAGAACCGCCGGTTTCCTTAACGGTCCACAAGTGATCCCCGCAGGCTTTTACCATCTCACCGTTGGACAGAGTAATTCTGTAATGGTCTGGTGTTTTTGGTTGATACTTCGCGGTAACTTTTGTTGGGTTCCCCTGTTCGTCAAAAAGTGTGTCTCCAACCCGAACACGGCCCGCCGTTTTGAAGCCATCCTGCGTAGCAATCCACGTATCAGCGTGGATTGCTTTCCCTGAACCCGAAGCCCCAGTCATGAATGTGTGTTTACGTGCCTCTGTGTCGTAACGGAAAACAACCTCGTCGGTTTTTTCATCGAGACCCATTGGTGCTTTGTCGTTTTCAACAAAAAGTGCGTTCTTTAGCTTTCGGATATTTTTCTCACGACGGAAATACTCGGCCGGAGTGCGACGATACTCGAAATTATAGCGCCACGAACCAGCTAGTTGTGTCAAGTGTGGGTTATTTTTCATCTGGCGTGCGGAGTAAATCGAGAAACCCCACCCAACGGGGGCACCAAGAACAAGAGATAGGCAAATCCATATAGGAACGATGTTTAAAGCAAGCTCAAGAATGCGTTCTCCGTCAAGAGAGCCCTTAGCGACCAGCTCTTCAACCCCAGTAACTGTTCCTTGAATCAGAAGGAAACCTACAAGAATGGAAATACCGGCAATTATCGCACCAAACATTCCTATCACGGATGGACGCAACCGTCCCCAACGTAACATTCCCCATTGAATACCCGCGAGTATTCCACCCGGAAGAAAGATAAGTCCAAACAGAACGATAAGCGGCCAAGGCGACCTATTCCCTACGGCTTCCTTTTCTTCCTCAGCCATGGTATCCCTTTCTTGTGACTGAAGTATATATCACTGATTGCTTACTTCCAGGCGTCTGGATTCTTGGGCGTGAACACAGGCGGTTCAAATTTAGGTAATCCCTTTTCACGGAACTCGACGGCTTTCTGATTCAATGTTTTGACGTGGTTCGCTAGCATGTCAATGTCAACCTGAAGTTGCGTTGGTGTGCGCGGTTTCACCCAGAACGGGTAATTTTCGTAACCCTCTTCGCGAACCTTTGACTCCCCATTCACGACAATGATTTCACCGTCACGGAAATTGAAAATAGGTGGCTCAGCGGGAATGTCGAAATCGCTTTCAAATGATTCGTCTGTAGCGAAAGGAATAACATCGGTGGCACCCGAGATTCCACGCATTTTCGCGGCAATCAATTTTCTTAGCTCGTCGTCTACGGTGGATGTTGTATCATCAACAATGAGACCGTAAAGTTTCTCAAGTAAAGCTGCGCGTTTCGCGTTCACTTCGCGGCGTTCTAGAACAAGAACCCTTACGTTGGCTTGAGCTTCGTCGTCGAGATCGCCAAAGTGATTATATTTCTCTTTCACAACAGTGCTAATCAAGAAATCTTCAATTTCAGTCAACTTTTCTTCAAGTTCGTGATTGTCTTCAACGATGCGAAGGGCCATATCCAGATCTGCAGAAACAACGAACACACGTTTAGTCAGATCTGTCAGATCTTCTGAAATGTGTTTTGTTAATTTGAACAATTTCTCGTAACTCATGGAGACAACAAAATCGGAGGGCAATTCCTCAAAATCTTTCGGAATGCCAAGAACAATAGCTTCATTCGTAACGAGCTCAAGAAGTTTCTCTAGAATTGACTGCCAATTAAAACCAGCTGACTGATCCCACATGTCCTCTAAAGTGCAATCAACATCCGCGGCGCCCATAATGAAACGCGCTTCATATGTGTCATCAGCAACAGTTTTTGAAAGATGTAGTGTTACGTTCGATGAAGGAAAGTCAGAGATCCCCAGCATCCGTTTCAGGTTTTCCCTTGTTTTCACAACGTCATCCGCAATTTTCTCGAGTTTCTCGAAAGGAAAACCCTGGTTACTTAAAAGCTTGACAGCGGCAGGAGGTTTACTGGCGACCTCCGTTTCAATTGAAACATAAGAGTCAAAATTCTCTGTCACGTAAACAATCGCCTCTTCGGTGGAGTCGCGAATCGCTCCCCGAAGCACCGACGTGGCGGCGCTTGCGCGATCGGACACGATGGATAACACATGCTCATTCAACGGTGAGTCATGCGACAACAATTGAACCTGACTTTTAACCTCTTCAGGTAAATCACTCCAGTAAAGAAAATTGTGAAGCTCTACAGGCCGAGCGTTGTCGCGCGCCAGAAAGATTTTTCCGCGCATCGTCAGAAAAACAATTGACCTGTCTTCAGAAAAGTTGAATGTGATTACCTTATAGTCCTGAGAACCAACACTGGCTTCACCATGGATGGCTTCCATGAACGTCTTATAACGTATGGTTGAGAGCTCAGGCGCGAGAATTCGGTCTCTCTCAATATCCTGTGTGTTCTTGCGTGCCATTCCGAATCGTCTTTCTTTTAAAAGGGGTTTTCGTCCTAAAGTTATATCAGACCAACACGGGTGTTCTCTAAAGTTTGCGCTCGTTTCAAATAGAGACGACAAAATGTTTCCTCTAATGACATGAAAAGTTCACCAACTACCGTCACACTGTCGAGACAATCGAAAAGTGTTTCAACATTTACGGTTTCATCACCATGGTAATCTACCTGAATAACCGAATAATTACGGACACCGTTCATCTCTAAAGCATAACGGCGGCCATTCATCATGAAAACTGTTCGCACTTTTTGCTCAACCGCAGCGTTCGGTTGCCCCAAAAGCAATTCGTAATACTCTTCGGATGAAATATCCTCTCTCGGGGAGAGTTTCTCTAATCTCCACCCAGAAGAGAGAACTTTGAATTCCGCTTTTGCCCAACGTTGATCAGGCTCTGACTCTTTCTTCATGAACCGCGAGGAGGAAAGCAATTGGATCAAGGTTTTCCCCTCATCTTTAGGGATAAAGGTCTCAGTGATCAGGAACTCTTCAACATCATGTGCTCGTTCTTTCAAATCAGCAGCAAGAACCGATGGGTCGATCTCAACAAGAAATAATCTACGCAAATTAGACAATTCCCTCAAGCATGTTCGCTTCAGATTCAAGAGCTTTCTCAAGAAGCTCGATTTGATTTCCCTTAGAATCAGAGAGAATCGAATGAACACGACCATAAACGCTTGAATTGTTTCTCTCTCGAACAAGCTCCATGTAACGCTTGAAGATATATTCAAATTGCTCCCGGAAATCGAATTTTTCCATGTGACTCAACGTGAACAATCGTGAACTTGAAAGATAGCCGACGAGCTGACTCTCAGAGAATGCTTCAGGGATGATTGGCTTCGCGAAGTCGTAATTAACAAGCTCGTCAATCGTGGTCGCAAATTCGGAAGGAAGTTTTGCTTTGTTTTTTGGCAAATACTGAACAAGTTCGTTTTCACGCACCGCTAAAGCAATGAAACGCGCTGCAAGTTTATACGCCTCATCGGTTTTGATTTTCTCTAAAAGATCAACTGAATCCTCAACCTCAAGGGCGGTTTCTGAAGTGTGAATCTCTTGTGATTCTATGGTGGATAACTCAATCGGTTCTGCAGAGTTCACCTGCTCTTTCACAACCGAAACCTCAGAAAACGTGTCAAGCGCCACCTTGCGGATGAATTCTTCTCGAACAGTATTAGATGCAATTGTTTTCAGCACCCTGGCGGCGTATTCAAGATAACTCGCTTTGCCAAGAGGGCTCGTCATGTCGTAATTTTCTTTCGTTACGTCAAGAACGAACTCTACAAGAGGAACCTGCTTGGCGACATGCTCTTTAAAGGCGTCATTCCCGTTTTTTAGTCGAAAATCGCAAGGATCTAGCCCCTCAGGAAAAGAGACAACCCACGATGACGAGTGAATGCTTGGAACATTTTTGAACACACTGAGTGCGGCTTTCACTCCGGCAGCATCCCCGTCGAATGCGAAAACGAGTCGACCCTTGTCACCCACGAGTCTTTGCAGAATTCCACCTTGCTGTTGCGTGAAAGCGGTTCCCGAGGACGCAACAACCTGCGGCAAACCCGCCTCAATAAACGCAGCGACATCGAACTGCCCTTCGGCGATGAAAATTTCTTCAACCGAAGCGGCGGCCGCTTTGGCGTTCTGAATATTGAAAAGTGCGGAAGATTTATCAAAAAGAGGGCCAGCCTGGCTGTTCACAAACTTCCCGCGTTTGTCCTCATCGAACAGTTTACGACCCGAGAAACCGATGGGTTTCCCAGAGATATCCGTAATGAAAAACATTAACCGACCTGACCAGAAGTCAGAGAATTTTCCGCTTTCCTCCCATTTTGAAACGACACCTGCCTGAAGCATAACATCCTCATGGAAACCCTTGGCTTTCAAATGATCGTATAACGCGGTGCGCTTCTCGGGAGCATACCCGTAAATCATTTTCTTTTCAGAAAGACCTCGATCAGTGACCTGTAGTCGGGCGCGGTGATCCTGTGGCAACTGAATGTAATTCTTTGCGAAGAAATTGGCGGTTTCTCTCAAACACTCGCGAAGTGATCGATAATCAACCCCATCGTCCTTTTTCTCTAACTGTAGAGAAATTCCTTTATCTTCCGCCAGTTGCTTCAAAGCTTCCATGAATTCTAGGTGGTGCGAATTCATGGCAAAACGAATAAGATCTCCGGAGGCGCCACAACTGAAGCAACGATAATTCTGGAATTGATCAGATACCGTGAAGGACGGATTTGAGTCCGAGTGGAACGGACAAAGTCCTTTCCACTTTCCTCCCGACCCGCCTGTCAGTTTAACGCCGCTTTGCTTGATGTAATCCGAAATTACATAACTAGCTTTGACCTGCGCGACCGCGGTTTTTAAATCAACACTCATATGAGAACTCTACCGAAACAATGATCGTGAATGTTAGTTACCGAAAACCTCGTTGATTTTTGCTTCATTGAACCCTGACCAGGCTCCGCTCGGAGTCAATACGACGGGGGCAGAACGGAAACCCATTTCCTTGAGTTTTGTGAGGTATTCCGGGTTGTCTTCGATGTTGATTTCATCGAACTCCACATTCAAGTCTTTCAGCTTTCGTTTTGTTGCGTCGCATTGCGAGCAATTGTTCTTTGTAAATACGATTGTCGTGGCCATTCGTGGTTCTCCTTTATTCAATAAGTTTGTTCTAACCAAAAATCAATCCTGAATGAATCGAAGATAGTGACGATACTCGTCTATAGAATCCAGCACATCCGGTAAGGCGCGATGCTGCCCCCTTTTCCGAAACATGGGTGCAGTTTTTGACTCTTGAAGAACAAGAGATAACGTCGTCACGTCCACCGAGCGATGACTTATGCGACGGTAAAATTTTGGAAGATATAGCTCTGAGAACCGACGATCAAGATTCAGCGAATTTCCACCAAAATAAAAAAGTGAATCCTCGCCGAATTGTTGAACAATCGTGGATAACTCGTTGTCGATATGGTCGGGCTGTTGGGCCTCCATGGTCCACAGATCGTTCCATAAACCTGATTTCTCGTGCATCTCTTTCACGAATGGTTCACAGGCAATCATGGCCTTACTCACATCGGGTGTAGCAACCAGAGATGTGTAAGGTTCAGTCAATAATTCACCGTTGAAATCCGTGAACGCGACGGCGATCTCAAGGAATGCGTCGATTTCGGGGGATGTTCCATTTGATTCAACGTCAACCCAGGAGATGATCTTAGACATTTATTTCGCTTTCTACGCACTCGCCTGAGGGGCGGGTTGTGGTAGAAACCTCAAGCTAAAACTATATCGGTTTATGCGAAAATCCGTTGATTCTTATTCAAGATTGCGCTTAAGTGAGGACACGAATTTCTTCAACTCTTCACTTGTGTAACCCTCTTCGGATCCACGCATAATAAGATTCAAAACCGCAAGATCTTGGAACTGTTCGAAATCGGCACCGAGACGAATTTCTTCCATAGCATCAAGAAAACTCAAAATAAGCAGGACAACGAGAGTGTGTCGCTCTTCATTAGATGGATTCGTGTTGGATATCTCATTGGCGCGCTCTTGAATAGCAGCGAAGAGCGCGCCAATGGATGAGAGTTGCGAACTCATTACTTGGTTACTCCCGCAAGGATAGAGCGAAGCTGAACCCACGACCAATCGAGGTTTGAAACGAGTTGATCCTCGTCACGGACAAAATCCTGCCCCGCGGATTGGGATACAACCTCTTCATCAAACGGAATTTCGGCGATGGCCTGGTGCTCGAAAGGCGAATAATGCTTCAACCGGAATAATTCTTCACCCTTGGTGGCCGAAGCGGTGGTTTTTGTGGCTGCGGATTTGTCGTTGTATGAAACCTGAGCACATTCGTTGGCCGAACGCAAAAGAAGAGGTCGAACGGAATCAAAATCCGTTGGTTCCTCAGGAATTTCATCAAGAGGGATAAATGGGGCGTGGATCCATGTTTCGCGCGCTTCGGATACTTCAAGGGCTTTACGAACAAGAGCCGCGAAAGCTCGAATTTCAGGTTGAGCCAAATCGTGATCGCGTAATTCGAGGAAATTGTCCCAATAGGAAGCTGTGATGATTTCCTCGAATGGTCCAAAGTTCTCAATCAAACGGTTGAACTGTTGCTTGTGTGTTGAAAGGTAGCCCTCTCGCGCGTCGCCGTTCGAGTCGTAGCCATTCGCGTAATAATCGTCAAGGATTTCTTCCCATGCAGCAGCGACTCCAGAGGCATCATCGAAACCATTGCCGTAATTGTCAAAGATTTCGGGCCCAACAATAAGCTCTAGAACCGAGGCGACCGCGCGATCCCGAGCTCGCAACCATGCAGCGATTTGCTTTTCACGACGTTCGGGTTCAGAGAATCTTCCACCCATACCCTTCTGATTCACGGTGAACAGAGGAATCGTGGGATTCTCCATGACCTCTTTAATTGTTGCCTTCACCGAGCGGGCTCGTGATGATGCTGCATTTCGGGAAATAACTCGATGCCGTAACGCTTCAGCGTGGACGTAACGAGGATAGCGCACGATGAATGTGCTTAGACGAGAGAAAAGACTGGGCTGGCCCTGCGAAAGAGAGTCCGCAACGACAATAAGTGAGTAATCCTTCAACCTCTCGTCACGGTAACTGAGTTTAATGAACTTCCGCCCCGTGTCAAACGGAAGGTCAATCAATTCAACAACAATGTCAGTAAAGTCGGGGACATGGGGATCAATCATCGTGTGGTTCCTCTCACAGTATCACAATCTTTTATCAACTGTTTGAGGAACCACACGAGAAATTGTAGATGACGATCTAAGATCCCGATGTATGAGAACACATGTTCGAACGAACTGTGAATCCAATGCGCTTAGACTGAATTCTCAGCGTAGAGAGAACCATTCATAAGCCGTTCCGCGAAATCTTTAATAATCATTCTCGTGAAGGCACTGTTTTCCCTAATTGGCGCATTCATATGACTTGTGTTCAACGCCGTTCTGATGAGAGCAGCGTCACGATTGTCTAGAGCGCTGATTGAATTAATCACGTTGAGAATCTCTGCCATTTTTTCAATATGCTCATCTTCACCGTGACGTGTGACCCACTCTTGCTTAGCAAAAATTGACGAAATAGTGCTCTCTGGGAACTCTCCGTTGTTCAGCCGAATAACAGAATCAAAAATACGGTGCTCTGTAGAGGTCACTGGCAGCGCTTCACGAACGATCTCCAGTGTCCTTGGGTCCAAATTCGCAAGAGCGTCTCTTGAAATCCGGGCAAGGAGATAGTCATCACTCAGCTCTGCCAGAGCTGACAGAAGCACTGTCCCATGGAACCGTCGGTTAACAGCAAGTTCCTCACCTGCCTTGTGTCGGACATTCATGTTCGAACCAAAGAAGAAACGATTCTTGTAGGGAAGAACAGCTTTAGCTAGAGGAGCCCGCAGCATTTGCGAGAAAATGTAAATAGTTTTCCCGTTGAAATCGTGCCCCTCATTCAAAGCGCCTATCAAAATGTATCGCCAATCGTTACCAATGAAGATAACGCTGTCGTCATCGCGAAGCATGTCTCGCAGACTTCCTGGATAATGATACACTGAACTCCGCGCTAGGTAGGCCTCATTTGTCTGCTCGGGAGAAACAGGAGTCATGTAAGAGAGAGTCTCGCTGAGGATCTCGTCCAGGTTTGCGTCATTCTTTTGTGCAGCTCGTTCTTCGCGGCGCCGTTTGATATGCGGCACCATTTGCTTTTCGAGCTCACCCACGGGGACGATCTGGAAGCGGTCCCCCAGTAGCTGCTTAGTGAGTTTCACCTCTTTTTGATTCAGACGAGAGGAACTCTTTCCAGTGAAAAAGAGAACCTCCTCGATGTTTTCTCGGGCGTCAAACATCGCAAACCGGTTGCGAATAAGACGCTTGTATGTCGCGAGGTCAACATCCGTGACGAGAGTCATTTTGAATGATGACTTGAAGAATGCGAGAGCACAAGAAATCAAAGATTGTGAAGGCTCCAAGAAATTCTCAGTGAGAGCCCCAATGCGCGCTACGACATCCGAGATCAGGGTTTTCCCGAACAGATTATCCTGAGACGACGCTCTTACATAATTAAGAATCTCACCGTTCTTTAGCCCGAGACCAAACGAGATGTGTGTCGTTCCTTCAAAACTGTTTGCGAGCGCGATGTTGTAACCATCCTTGCTCTCAAAAAGAGAAAGAGGACCGCTGAAAATAGGCGAGGTCTGCCACTTGTGTCGAACATTGACTACACCATTCTCGAAATCAATGACGTTGCTGGGAATATATCTGTCGAACATGGCGACATCTTCACGATCAAGTGATCGAAAAATTCGGAACGCATCTTCGATGAAGTTAGACTGTGAAATAACGGAGTCCGTTACATTCTTATTGACGAGCTGGAGCCTCTCGTTCTTTGTAATCGAGTCACGGCTGCTGCTGAATTCAACAAGTGCGGGCACCAAATCCACAATGTAGGTGGGCATTTCGTTGTTTTCGAAATCGTGAGGACTTCCCGACGCAGGATAAAGCCACCCAGCAAGAACGTAACTCATCTCGCGATCAAAAATCTCCTGAGAGTTAACATGCTTGAAGAATTGAGCAAGCTGTGAACGCTGAACATGCACCGTCCCCTTGATTTCCACATCGTTGTCACGATAAAGAACAACGGTTCCGAAAGGTTCGTAAAGGGCCGTCCCCGAGAAGAGCTCACCGTCGATAATGACGGGGGTGTTCCAACTGAAGTTACGATAAACGTCGATCACCTTGTTTGCGCGATCCACGTCAATCGAAGAGATAGGAATCTTTACAACGGTTCCGGAAGGAGCACCCGTTTCTTTCGAGAAATTGATGACGGTTTCAACGTCCCCGGCCCCCGAACGCTGCATCGTGAATGATGTAGTCACTCCCTCGTGGGTTGTTTCGACGTTGAAATGGTTTGTGTAAGCGAGAGGTGACTTCCCGCCAAGTCCGTGGCTCCCAACAGCTGAG
>Ga0206102_1000640_pt1 | contig 10590 bp, 9 predicted proteins | sample 1B1Ametagenome_FD_148645 | JGI IMG/M metagenome (GOLD analysis project Ga0206102, IMG submission 148645) | Enriched microbial communities from leaf-cutter ant dump, University of Wisconsin, Madison, United States - 1B1A | ecosystem: Environmental > Terrestrial > Nest > Insects nest > Nest dump... | reverse complement strand
CTTCCCAATGGCCCATTAGCATCTGAAGTAAGAGAACGTGGCGTATGACTCTTACTTTTCAGTTGAGTTTGATATTTACCTAATGACACAGAAGAACTGCTATTTGTTAATGGACTAGATCCTACCCCTGCATTACAAGCAGACAAAATGCCAATAACAGAAATAGAAATAGCTACCTTTTTCAATTGTAAGTTCATAGAATAATCTCCGTTTTGAAATTTTAGTTTTGACAAGCCAATAATCCATTAGCCTTCACGGTTGCCTTGCGTGATGCACACGAATTCACATCAATTGCTGATGGTGCCTCTTGATCCAAGCTATTTTTGCACATAGCCGTAATTCTATGCCCATTCGTGGTAAAAGCGGAATCAGTATCACATTTTTTAAACCAATCACCACCCACTATGCGATTATTTTGACAATAGCTAATTTTATTAGACGTAAAGTCTTTCGCATTAAACTTATCACGAATCGTGAATGTTATTCTAACTCTTGCATCGTTTGGAAAAAGCCCGTCACTCTGACCTGGGTCAATGTGTGCACCAGCATACACATCGGTATTAGCTAAATAACATTCATCATAATCTTTTTTCTTACTGAATGATGCCTTTGAAATAGGGTCAAGGCCATTAATCCATTCTCCAGGGTTGCCACCATATTCCTTATCATAGGACAAGCTAATATGTCTTAGAGTCCGAAAATTTTTAGAGTTGCCGGGATGCTCTAAATCTTGAATATTCATTGCAACACTCCAATCGTTTGGAATAAAACTCCCCTCTTTAACAGTCGCAAAATAATTCACTCTACTTACCTCTTTATATGACGATCCTCCACTTCCGCCATTACTTGCTACATCTATGGTAAAGGCCTCTACGGTTGGTAATCCATCTTGATTTTGAGGTTCAATCTTGAATTGATGATGCCTAGGACATTTGCTGGAGTCACTGCACACAGCTCCTCCCTTGTCGAAATGACTAATATCAATACTATGACATTCACCATGACCCAACGTATTTACCTTACCATCAGTCATGGGTACTTTTAAAGTGTAAAAATTTCGCCCTTTATTATCACCCGTATAATTGCAAATTCGAACCGTATAATCATCATTTGTTAGGATCCCAGCGAAAACACTTGAATTAACTAATGCCAGAAAGCATAACGCTAACATTTTTTTATTTAAATTATTTTTCATAATATTATTCCTCAATAAATATGTTTTTACTCTAAGCAGCGACTGTCTCGCTGCTACTCATTCAACTCTGCCCGAGCAGATATTTCTTACTTAAAACACTTTCTTAGCAACATCAAACCATGCACTTTTTCCTACACGGGTAGCCCTAAACGTACCAACAACTCCACTATCTTGCTTAAAATAAATTCCGTTATCTTTAGTCTTTACCCCGCAAACCATTATTTCAAACGCTAATGGTTGTTGAAAATTAATAGCGTTACTTACTGATACTGTATCCTCAATAAAAACTTCATCAATATGGATACCATCAAATTTTTTTGTCCACTGCTCACATTTTTTTCTACCTGCTGCATCTTCACCATCACAAGCTTGAATTTGAAATATAGGAGGATTGTCAAGTGTATAAATTTCACGATCATTACTCACTAAATTTGTTGTCCCTATTAATGTAATGATCGGCTCCCCTTTACATCCACCCTTTACTGTGGTATAAGGTGTATCTCCTATAGCAGCAAAAGAATATGAAGACATCACATACGTAAATGCTAACAATAATTTTTTCATTTTATTTTTTCCTGTAAAATTTGATTTATTAAATGTATTGCCACAACAAGCTAATGCCACTTATTTATGACCTGCTTTATATGCATGCCGTATTCTACTTTTAATAACTCATTCAATCTAAACAACGTTTTGTAACAAAAATGGCAATAAATACACAACCATTGCAACAACATGGGTTAACAATATCTACATACAACTAACCCATATAATTTTTAAGGGGTATAAAACCTTGCAAATCTAAAATTTCTCTAATAACGAGCTACTGCATTTTCCCTTGGGTCAGCCTGTTCATACTAGCAAATAAGCACCCCCTCCCTATTACAAGAGCAAGCCCCCAATTTCTGCTATGCAGTTAAACTTAGAACTGAGTACCATAGTTTTTTCAGGGTTTCAATTCTTGCAATAAATGTTTATAATCTATAATTAGAATTGCTCCTAAAAGGTAGAATAATGCAACCATCCAAACGTGCGATCTTACAATATTTTGACGAAAACACAATAATAGAGCATATGATGTACTATACTAATGAAGAACTTGTTATTATGGATTATATCTTTGAAAATATTGATAGCCTGAAAAGACAGGAATACCAGAATAGTATGATAATAGAAATAAGCGATGCTTTCCTGCAAACAAAGTTGGGAAATAAGACTGCTTATAATACTGTCATAGAAAAATTAACTCGGCGCTTGTTGTTTCGTTATACTATCTTCCGTAATGCTAACTATGGCTTTGAAAAGGCATTACCATTATTCAACCGCATTGAGCTATTACCTCATGTTCTTCGAATTGAAATTGCAAACATCTATTATGCAATAATTCAGGATATCAAACAAAAACACCCGCAAGAAAGATGGCATTATGTACTACGCTTTAACTCCAGTGTTGCAGCGAAAATGTATGCCTTTTTGTTAAAATACCTTGATAAAGGCTTTGTAGAAATTAGTATTGCAGATTTAAAAACAGAATTGCATTTAAACCACAAGTACAAAAATGTTCAGAACTTCAAACAGAGAGTTATTGAAACAGGTGTAAGAGAGGTTAATCAGTCGACTGATTTACATATAAATTTTAATGAATTAGGGATAGGTACAAAATGCATGTACTTTGAGATAAAGTCATGCATATTATAAAGTATTCTTTTATTGTGAAAAGCGGAGATCAAGTATTAGTCAAGCCGGCGATGTATTAATTTGAGTTATTAAGCTGATAGTAAAACCATTTTGGTTACAATAAATATTAGCATAGCCGGCTTTTTCTTTACCACCTATGCTTCCCTGAAAATAATTAATTAGCCTAAACTATAGGTCTTATTATATTTTAACATTTACATTGCCTGTAATGGGTAAGCTTTAGGTTCACTTTTTTATAAACTATTAATGTTTAAAATGACGGATTCCGGTAAATATCATCGCAATTCCATGCTCATTACAAGCATCAATTGACTCCTGATCCCGCATTGAACCACCTGGCTGAATAATTGCCTTGATCCCAGCTTTAGCACATTCATCCACGCAGTCACGGAACGGGAAAAACGCATCTGATGCAAGTACACCACCATTCTTGGCTCGCTCAATTGCCTGAGCTGTTGCCCAGATACGGTTAGTCTGCCCTGCTCCAATACCTTTGGCTATACCATCTTTAGCTACCACAATCGCATTGGATTTAACATGTTTAACTACTTTCATTGCCATAGTAAGATCAGCAAGATCAGCTTCGGCTGGCTTGACACTGGTAACAACATTTAAACCCTCGGCAAATTTACTGTCACTATCCTGAACCAAGATACCACCATCCACAGTCACGTACTCAAATTTACCTTGTGGTTTAACCGTATCAATTTTAATTACCCGCAGATTCTTTTTGGTTTGCAACTCAGACAGTGCATCAGCGGTAAAGGCTGGTGCCATTACGATTTCAAGGAAGGTATTATTCATTTCTTTAGCTGTAGCCAGATCAACTTCTTTATTAATTGCCACGATACCGCCAAAAATTGAAACCGGATCGCTAGCATGCATTTTGCTATAAGCCTCCCCAATCGTTGTTCCAGTCGCAACACCACAAGGGGTTGAATGCTTAACCCCACATGCTGCAACCTCATCAAATTCACTGACAACTTTCCATGCCAGATCCATATCCCGGATATTATTAAAAGATAACTCTTTACCATGCAGCTGGTCAAAACCTTTTAAAACTCCGGCCTCAGTTGTTGCTACATAATAAGCAGCTTTCTGATGCGGATTTTCACCATAACGTAAATCTGCTGCTTTCTGATAAGACATATTCAAATACGTTGGGAACTCTTCATCGCCAAGTAGAAATTTACTGATTGCCGCATCGTAAGCAGAAGTTAAATTAAATACCTTCCCGGATAATTTCTTGCGGGTTGCAAAACTGACATCTTTAGTAGTGGTTAGCTCTTCCCGAATATTGATATAATCAGCTGGATCAGTAATTACGATTACATCTTTAAAAGCTTTGGCAGCCGAACGCAACATAGTTGGTCCACCAATGTCAATAAACTCAACTTTTTCATCAAAGCTAATGTCTTTTACTACCTCATTAAAAAACGGATACAGATTAACAATCACCATATCAATAGTCTCAATATTATGGTTAGCGATGGTTTCCATATGTACAGGATTATCACGGACTGCCAATATGCCACCATGCACATTTGGATGCAAGGTTTTTACCCGTCCATCAAGCATTTCAGGAAAATTGGTAACTTCACTAATATCCGTAACTGCCAAGCCTTGTTCTTTTAGGAACTTATATGTTCCACCCGTAGAAACCAGCTCGACCCCTGTAGATACCAGAAATTTGGCAAAATCTGCAATTCCATTTTTATCATAAACACTTATTAACGCTTTTTTTAACATCAACTATTCCTCAAGTTTAAATTTTTAACTAATGATAATTTTTTCTTCAACACCAAATAACTTAGCGACATAACGCGCCAAAATAAACAAATAATCAGATAAGCGGTTCATATACCGGATAAATGAACTATCTATCGGTTCAATTCCGGCAATAACAACGAGCTTTCGTTCAACCCGGCGAGAAATAGTACGAGCAACATGAATTTGCGAAACGGCAAGATGGCCAAACTGATAGATAAAATTCGTCAATACTGGCAGCGTCGCATCCATTTCATCAATCCATAATTCCAGCTGGCTGACGACTACAGTTAAATCCAGATTAAGATAGCGCGGCGATTTGGCGATAGCAGCATTAAGTTTAAATAGCTGATCAATTATTTGGCGAATTTGCTCTTGTGAATGTTGATTGTCCAATAAATCATAAACTACACCTAAATGAGCATTTAATTCATCACTATCACCAAGCAGGTCAATCAACATATCTGCTTTGCTAACCCGGACACCATTAAATAATGAAGTTTCTCCACCATCACCAGTTCTGGTATATATTTTCATAACTATAGCTGATACCCTCTATTTGCCAATCCCTTAAATGAGGTAACTATCAGTATAGTTATCATACCTTCAACAGCTTTTCAATTGCAGCAATAAGCGTCGGGTGCTCAACCTGTTGCACTCGTTGCTGCAAGGTTTCAACATCATCAGTAGTAAGAACCGGTACTTTAGCCTGGATTATAATTTCCCCACCATCAATTTCGCTGGTAACCAGATGAACAGTACACCCTGACTCTTTTTCCTGATTGGCTAATACGGCAGCGTGCACCTTATTACCCCACATTCCGGCACCACCGTATTTAGGTAATAATGAAGGATGGATATTGATGATTTTATTTTGCCACTTATTGATGAAAGTATTATCCAAAATGGATAAAAAACCAGCCAGCACAATTAAGGCAGTACTATCAGGAATCAGTCGGTCAATTTCAGTGGACAAATTTTCGCGATAGACTTTCCGATCAACAAGGTGAGTCAATACACCTGCGTTTGTGGCACGTGTAAGGCCATAGCATTCCCGGTCCGCAATAACACGGAAAATACTACAAGCTAACCGTTTATTAGCAATTTCATCCAGAATAGCCTGTAGATTTGAACCAGTACCGGATACCAGAACTACTATTTCAGGCATATTTTCTCAGTACCTGTAGTAATCATACCAATTAGCTCTGGATGTTCACCGTGTTCTTTAAGCACTTTAATTATGCCATCTGCCGATGCAGGATCAACGACTAAAATAAAACCAAGTCCCATATTAAATGTGCCATACATTTCTTCATTCGGAACTCCCAATTTTTCAATTAACTGGAAAATCGGTAATGGCTTAATCTTTTCTTTTTCAATAGTAGCACATAACCCATCTGGAATAACTCGCGGAATATTTTCATATAGTCCGCCACCAGTAATATGTGCCATACCATTAACCGGATATTTTTCCAGTACCGCCAGTACCGGTTTAACGTAAATTTTTGTAGGCGTAAGTAAAGTTTCGCCAATCGGCTGCCCTTCAAACTCAATAGTTAAATCTGTAATTAATTTACGAACCAGGGAAAATCCATTACTATGCACACCACTACTTGGCAAACCAATAATAACATCACCTTCACGGATTTTATCACCAGTAACAACCAGCTCTTTTTCAACAACCCCAACTGCAAAACCAGCAATATCATATTCTCCCGGCTGATAAAACCCTGGCATTTCTGCAGTTTCTCCACCTACAAGTGCCGCACCGGACTGAAGACACCCCTCGGTAACACCACTAACGATTGCTGCTGCTACCTCAGCCTCCAAGCGTCCACAAGCCAGATAATCAAGGAAAAATAAAGGTTTTGCGCCATGACACAAAATATCATTAACACACATGGCTACACAGTCAATTCCTAAAGTATCATATTTATTCAGACTAAAGGCGATCTTAAGCTTGGTGCCCACGCCATCAGTACCAGATACCAATACCGGATTATTATATTTGCCAAGTTCATACAATGCACCAAAGCTACCTAATTCGGTTAACACGTTTTTGTTATAAGTTCGTTTGACCATATCTTTAATCAAACCTACACTTTTATAACCTTCTTCCTTATCAACTCCGGCACTTTTATAAGTAACCATTCAAATTCCCTTAATATAAATTATATTCACAATCCCATATACTCATAATGTTCCAAGATAATAACAAGACGTAAGCGCCGCTGCTTATATTTTAACAAGCAAGAAACGAAACAACACAGTTAGGGCTTGAAGCATATAGAGTATATTTATTGTTGTTCGATATGGGCAATAGGATAACTTGCCGTAAAGCACCCATCACAAAACTGATCACTACCCAATATTTTGCGCTGATTTTCAAGTGATAGAAAATCAAGGCTATCAGCATTAATTTCCCGGCAAATCTCTTCAGCTGTCATTTTGCTGGCAATTAATTCTTCCTTACTGGAAATATCAACTCCAAAGAAACATTCGCTTCTAACCATTGGAGAAGCCAACCTGAAATGGACTTCCTTCGCACCAGCATCACGCAATAATTTAACCAGCTTTTTGGCAGTTGTACCACGAACCAACGAATCGTCAACCAGAATAACCCGTTTATCTTTTATTACCTGCTTTAAAGGATTTAATTTTAATTTTACGGCCTGTTCGCGTAAACTCTGATTTGGCAAAATAAAACTACGCCCCATATATTTACTACGGACTAAACCCATAGCATAAGGAATACCACTTACTTCCGAGTAACCAATTGCAGCAACAACACCAGAATCTGGCACACCAATTACTACATCCGCATCAACCGGACTCTGGCTATATAATGCCTGCCCTGCCTGCTGACGGATATTGTAGACATCCAAACCATCCAAATGGCTATCTGGTCGCGAAAAATAAATATATTCAAACGAACATGATGCCCGACGGGTTTCTCTGGTATAGCGTGAAGAATGAATACCATTACTATCAATGATAAAGATTTCCCCGGGTTCAATATCCCTAACTAACTCAGCACCAACAATGTCTAAAGCACAGCTTTCAGATGCAAAGACATAAGTATCACTATCCCGCATTTTGCCATAACACAAGGGACGAATTCCGAGCGGATCACGCACGGCTATGAGCTTATTACCAATCAGCATCACAAGAGCAAATGCACCACGGATAGTATTGCAGGTATCGGTAACTGCCTGTTCAAGCCCCATCCAACCCCGTTTAGCCAGAAGATTAAGAATTACTTCGGTATCACTACTAGTCTGAAAAATAGCTCCATCCAGTTCCAGGTCTCGTCTTAATGAATTGGCATTTACTAAATTACCATTGTGGGCTAATGCAATTGCTCCAAGCACTGATTGCGCAAATAGCGGCTGGGCATTAGCTAAAGTTGAGCTCCCGGTTGTTGAATAACGAACGTGTCCGATTGTTGCATTACCGATTTTGCCTGCCAGATCATCAGGATTAAATACTTCATTGACAAGGCCCATACCTTTAAAGGTCTCAAGATGTCCGTAATTGCCAATAGTAATCCCGGCACTTTCCTGTCCACGATGTTGTAAAGCAAATAAACCACAATACGCCATATAAGCAATAGCAGGAACCTGTTCTCTTGAATAAACGGCAAATACACCGCACTCTTCTTCCATCTTATCTACAGGAAATAAATCAGCATCAGCAGAAACAGGCTTGATAGAGATAATTTTATGATTCATGATTAATTGCTTACCAGACGCTTAAGAACTTCCTGATATGCCTCCTCAACATTGCCAAGATCACGACGAAAACGGTCTTTATCCATTTTTTCACCACTTACACTATCCCATAACCGACAGGTATCCGGGCTAATCTCATCTGCCAAAATTATCTCACCACTAGCAGTCCTGCCAAACTCTATCTTGAAATCAACCAAGGTAAGATTACGTTTAGCAAAGAAATCCTGCAGAACAGTATTGATTTTACGAGTTACTGTATAAATTTGCTCAAGCTCATCATAAGTTGCAGCTTTTAATGCTACTGCATGATGATCATTAATTAATGGATCACCTAATTCATCATTCTTATACGAGATTTCCAGGATAGTATTTTCCGGCTTTGTCCCTTCAGTAATATTCAAACGTTTGGCAAGACTACCGGCAATCAGGTTACGTACAATTACCTCCAAAGGAATGATAGTTACCTTCTCGCATAACTGTTCACGATCACTTAACTGCTCTTTAAAATGCGTACGAATGCCATGTTTTGCCAATTCAGTAAAAATTGCCTGAGTAATCCGGTTATTGATGGCACCTTTCTCAGCAATGCTACCTCTTTTCTGGTTATTAAATGCTGTTGCATCGTCTTTATAATGTACAATGATCAAATTAGGATCATCCGTTGCATAAATTTGTTTGGCTTTGCCTTCGTATAAAAATTCCCGCTTTTCCATTATCATACCTTCCTAATTATAATAATTTATGCCATTAGTAAAAATATCCTGATTTTTATCACCAGCAATATTTTTATATAAGTTATTCCCTTTACGCTCGGAATGCCCCATCTTCCCAAAGATACGGCCATCAATAGATGTCAATGCCTCAATTGCGTAATCAGAACCATTAGGGTTATATATTCCATCAAGTGTTGGGTTACCGTATTGATCTACATACTGGCAAGCAATCTGTCCATTTTCTGCCAGTTGCACTGCCAACTCACGATTTATCACCAGACGACCTTCACCATGCGACATAGCCACCTGCTTGATTTCCCCTAACTTAAAAGAACTTAACCATGGAGAATGATTATTCACAATCTTGGTTGTAGAAATCCGGGAAATATGCCGGCCACTTACATTATAAGTTAGTGTTGGGTTATTTTCGGTCAAATCAGAAATTTTAGCAAATGGTAATAATCCTGACTTAATCAAGGCTTGAAAGCCATTACAGATCCCCAAGATCAAACCATCTCGTTTAAGTAATTCATGTACGGCATCACGTATCCGTGAATTACGCAAAATAGTAGCAATAAATTTAGCTGAACCATCCGGTTCATCCCCAGCACTAAACCCGCCAGGCAGCATTAATATTTGCGAATTGTTAATCAACTGGCTAAATTTTTTAATTGATTCTTCTATATGCGCTGCTGATAAGTTATTAAAAATCATGGTTTCAGGCAAACCGCCAGCATGACTAAAGGCACGCAAGGAATCATATTCACAATTCGTACCAGGAAATACCGGAATAACCACCCGTGGCTTAGCAAATTTCACACCTGGTTTAAAAGTCTTTTTGGGAGTGGTCAATTGTGGGTTAAAGCCATCATCAAAATTCGCGTTAGTTACTGGAACAGATAATGGAAATACTGGTGCCAGTTTAGCTTGCCAAAGATCAACTAACTCGCCCAAATTAGTAGCCATACCGTAAGCATTTACTTTAGCTTCACTACTAACTCTGGCAATAAGTTTAAACTCCTGGCTACTAATCTCGCCAGCTGCCGCAAAAACCAGCCCACCATAATAAGTATTAAACAAAATACTCTGCTCAACATCTGGTTCTAAATCAAGACCAAGCCTATTGCCAAAACTCATTTTTATTAATGCTTCGGCAATTCCACCATAACCGATTGCCATAGTAGCATTGATTTTACCCTCAGCAATCATCTTTTCAACCTGTTCATAAATAACCAGTAATTTTGTACTATCCAGTGTATCATCAATAGTATAGCCTGGAATATAAGCATAAATAAAATTGCCTGCTTCTTTAAATTCCGGTGAAATAATTCGGCTAGCCAGAGTTGGAGCAACCGCAAATGAAATTAATGTTGGCGGTACATGAATATCATTGAAAGTACCACTCATTGAATCTTTACCACCAATTGCTGCCAATCCCAGTTGCTGCTGGGCTTTATATGCTCCTAGCAATGCACTAAACGGTTTA
>Ga0206102_1000639_pt1 | contig 10620 bp, 4 predicted proteins | sample 1B1Ametagenome_FD_148645 | JGI IMG/M metagenome (GOLD analysis project Ga0206102, IMG submission 148645) | Enriched microbial communities from leaf-cutter ant dump, University of Wisconsin, Madison, United States - 1B1A | ecosystem: Environmental > Terrestrial > Nest > Insects nest > Nest dump... | reverse complement strand
AGGTTACGTAGTAATTAATAACCCAACCAATATGGCAGTAGGTAACCTGCATTATAACCTGAGTAATCTGGTTGGTGGTGCAACCGGTGCAGAGATAGAATCTGCCAGCGCAGCTAACTGTGCAATGGTAGCAGCTTATAGCCAGTGTAATATAGAGATAATGGTACCAGCAGGGGCTGTGGCAGGAAGTCTTGGGTTTAACGTAGGTAACAGTAACAGTTTACCGGGTCAATCAATCAAAACTTCAACATTGCCGGTTCAAACAATAGGAGTGGAGCAATCAGCATATAATAGCCTAAATGGCGCAGACGGAATAACATTAAGTTATTATAATACAGTAATCAATGGTACACCATATATACTAGTAAGTGGTCTGGTAGCCTCAAATAATGCTGGCAACTTCAATAAAGTAGTACTGGTAAATGATAACGGAACAGAAATAGCCAATCAGATGGTAATAAGCGGAACAATAAATAATACCCAGGGTTCAACCTTCAGTATATTATTACCAGTACCATCTGGTAGCAATGCCACACAAACAATCAAGGTACAAACCCGGCAACAGGCTAGTGATGATACAGTAACAGCAGTATCAACAGCAACTAGCAGTAGTACCCTGACAACGGCATCAGGTATCGGTATAGCCGAAATGCTGCCATCAGCGGTATACCTGAGTGCAACTAATCCGGAACAAATCATAACTTTTAGCAATATTGGTGATGCAGCAGCACAATTACAGCAGCTAACATCAAATAATCCAAATATAGAAGTAGTATTTAATCCATCCAGCTTGACAAGCGGAGCAGTCACAACGGCCATCTTGAAACTAAGAAATACGGCAGTACCAGCAACAACTGGAAATGTAACCCTGAGCTACGATAATGGCCAGAATGAAACAGTTGTCAATGGAACAGTAGATCAAAATGTAAATCTGGCACCTAGTCCGGCTCCGTCACCAACGCCGACACCACCACCCGGGCCAACTCCAGTACCCACCCCATCGCCAGCAGCAGGCTTAACTGTAGTATTTAGCCCAGATAATGATTTTTTTACCACAACAGCAACAGGGACAGTAAGCAGGCAATTAACCCTGACTAATAGCGGTAATACTACTGAAAATAATATCATATTAACATTACCCTCTAATTTTGCTATTAATGCCGGAAGTGATCCTTCTACCAGCTGTATAGTGACAGGTAACAGTATCTCTAATGATCTTACCACAGGTATCGGTTGTAGTGTAACAGTAACTTATACTAATAATGCAGTAACTACCCAAAATAGTGACAAAATTGATATTGCCTATAATTATAATAGTGGTAACCCGGCACCATTAGCACATGCAATAGTTGATTATAAAGTGAGCCAGTCAACGGCAAATCTGAGTATTACAACAACTCCAGCCTCAGCAAGTTATGGTTCTATTGTTAATAATAATATTCAAACCAGCTCTTCAATAGCATATATAGTTACCAATAGTGGTGATGAACCCGCTACTAATCTGGCATTCAGCTTTGGAGGAACAGATAGCAGCCTGTTCTCGTATCTGACACCAGCGCCAGCACCAGCAGGAAACTGTATATCTGGAGGCACCTTAAGTTCAGCCAGTGGCAGTAATACTTGCATAATCAATGGTAATCGTACCCGGTTTGGTCCGGTAGCAAATGGTACAGCAACAGGCAGCAAGAGTGCCAATTTTAACATCGGATATACCCCTTATAATGGTGCAACTGCTACCAGTACTGCCAGTATAAACATAAATGGAGTGGTAACCCAGGCACCAAAAGCAGGATTTAGTTATACCATTTCAAATAATACCTTTACCGGCGGAACTGGAACTGCGGCAAATCCATATACTGGATATACCAATAATGCGTATACGGCAAGTATAACTTATACCAACCATACATCGGTAACAGCTACGGGATTTACAACAAGCTATAACAATTTGCCAGCAGGATGGAATATGACAACCCACGGCTGTAATGGTGTCAGTATGGCAAATTATGGATCTGGAACCTGTACTGATATTTACACGCTAAATTCGGCAGCAACCGGGGTTACTTCAATTAACTTCGCAAATGTAACAGCAGACTGGAATGATAGCAGTGGGACATACAGTAATCAGGCCATGGCGGGTTCTACAGTATATACCTTACTGACAACCCCACCAGTCCCCACAATTACAATAGGGAGTATTAGTGGCAATACTCCTACAAGTGTAATGGGAACTACACCAATAGTCTTCTCTGCAACGATAAATGGCACTAGTGGCGTTACCTCAACATTAACAGCAACACTAGCTAATTCAGTAACTGGAACAATAGTATCAGATCCAAGCCTATGTACATTGACTGTAGGCAGCACAAATAGTTGCAGCTTTAGCATAATCCCATGGTATACCAGTTTCAGTAATAGTACGGTAGGATTAGCCAATCATGATCCATTTACACCAACAGATACCACTATTAGCCTATCAGCAACTAATGGTGCAACGATAAGTGGAGTAACAGGTAATGTCATTAACTATAATGTAACTACTCCGTATATATACCTGCCAGCACCAGAAGAAGGAGCCGTCAGTGCAACCAATACTGGTATTACCTGGGGTAGTGGTGGTACGGTAAATACTCGTTTTAGCCCGGGAACTCAGCAGGATGGCTCTACAGCTTGTCAATCGGGTCAGGAGGTAGAAGTAGATAACCTGACCGGTTTAATGTGGGTTAAGATGCCAACATCTACTAATTATACTTGGGCAGATGCACAAACAGCTCCGGCAATTCCGGCAAGTTATTGCGGATATACTGACTGGCGATTGCCAACAATTAACGAATTGATAAGCCTGATAAATTATGCTGCGGGTCAAAGCAGTGACACTAATAATAATACTCCAGCCAAATGGCTTAATAATAATGGTTTTAGTAATGTTCTGGATATCTATTGGTCATCTACCGCTTACGACACTAGCAATGACAATATTTGGGTCATCTATTTCAGTACTACCTATACTATTCCAGCCGATATAATTAGTAACACCTTACATGTATGGCCTGTGCGTGGTGGACAATAACAGGTTATTTGATCATTGCAGATAAAAAAGGAGTAATAAATGAAACATAAAAATATTAAACTGGGAATGTTATTCAGCTTTATAGCTATAGTAAATGCCGCTAACATTGCCTATGTGCCACAAACAGGACCGGGAGCTTCAGCTAGTGCAGGTAGACAATGGCCAGCTACCCGTTTTACAGTTAATGGTGATTGTATAACTGATAATCTGACCGGTTTAATGTGGGCAAAAAATGCCAGTTTGCTGGGAACGGGCAGCTGGGGGGATAGTTCTACTAATGGTACTGTTCAGTATAAGATAACACAAATGAATACTAATAGTAGTGCTACCGGCTATCAGCTATGTGGCTATAATGACTGGCGCTTGCCAAACATTAATGAATTGGCAAGCCTGATAAATTATGCTGCCAGCAAAAGTAGTGATACGAATAATAACACTCCAGCTAAATGGCTTAATAATACTGCTGGATTTAGCAACATTCAGGATATCTACTGGTCATCCACCCCTGCCCTTGGTAATAGCAAAATCGGGCTCGTCGGTTTTAACATGGGCTCTCGTAGTTACTACAATCCCAGCTCAGCCTTCTATGCCTGGCCGGTCCGAGGTGGAAAATAATCACAAAAGCTATAAGCAGGCAAACCTGCTTGTAGCTTAACAAGGAATCTTTGGAAATAGAACTTCAAATAGACATGAGAATGATAATAAAAACATTATCTGAATAAATAGGTTTACCCCCAGTGTAACCATAAAGTAAACTTATTCACTCAGTTTTTAGTAAAGAACCCGGGATTTAATAGTCCCCGGAATCTTCTTCAATTGATTAATAACTTCTTTATCATATTCAAGATCAATATCACTAATTACATAACCAACCTGTTCATTAGTTTTTAGATATTGACCAAGTACATTGGCTTTATGACTTGCCAATACATTATTAATCTGTGCCAGAATACCAGGCACATTTGAATGTAAGTGAATAAGGCGGTGCGCTTTTTTCAGTTCCGGCAATTGTATATTTGGCATATTAACGCTCTGGGTGCTATCTCCTGCATTAATATAATTAATCATACGGCGGGCAACAAATTCACCAATATTTAGCTGGGCTTCTTCGGTACTACCCCCAATATGCGGCGATAAAATAACATTATCAAAACCACGTAAAGGATTAATGAATTCTTCCTGATTGTTTTTAGGTTCATATGGGAATACATCAACCGCAGCACCCAAAATTTTGCCTGACTCCAGCGCAGTTACCATCGCATCAATATCAACCACATGCCCACGGCTTAGATTTATAAAGATAATATTATCTTTCATTAAACCAAATTCATGCTTACCAATCAGATTGGCATTACTCTTACGTCCATCAACATGCATGGTAACCACATCAACTTTTGATAACAGTTCATCCAATGTATTGCATTTACCAGCATTACCTAATTGTAACTTCTCGGTTACATCATAATAGTAAACCTGCATTCCTAACGATTCAGCCAATACCGATAACTGTGAACCAATATTACCATAACCGACAATACCCAGTTTCTTGCCGCGTAACTCATAGCAGTTCTCAGCTGATTTATCCCATTTACCCTGATGCATCAAAGTATTTTTTTTGACAACTTTACGCATTAGCATGATAATTTCGCCAATCACCATCTCTACAACACTACGAGTATTACTATATGGTGCATTAAATACACACACCCCCTTTTGTATTGCATAATCAAGATCAATCTGATTGGTACCGATACAGAATGCGCCAATTGAAACCAGACGCTCTGCGGCATCAAGTACCCTTTTTGTAACCGTGGTTTTAGAACGAATACCAAGAATGGAAACATCTTTTATCTTTTCACATAGTTCGTCTTCATTAAGACTACCCTTCAGACATTCAACAGTATAGCCTTCCTGTTCCAGCATTCTGATACCATTAGGATGTACATTTTCCAGAAGTAAAATTTTAATCCGGTTACGTGGATAAGAAATCGCACGCGGAAAATCATGCATATAAAGAAATTCATCAAAATTCTTGATTACAATATCCGCTTTTGCAATCACAGCTGCACGTTCAACATTTTCAGTAAAGGCATAAAAAGTGCCAGCAGCGCCAGCTTCACGAATTTCATAATCAGTTATACCATCGCCAACTGCCCAAACGGTACCATCGAGTGCCAGATTATTTACAACTTTAACCTTACCCTTATCCTGGCATAAAGGATTACTGGTATCAAGGCCGTTAATATTGCCATTGGCATCATAAGTAAATGTATTTGCAAATACATGGCTATCACTGATTCCAAAACTGCTTACCACCGGTAAAATATACTCTTTAAATCCGCTACTAACAATATAGATATTATTAGCAAATTTCTTTAAAAATTCAGCATTACGTTTAAATGACACACTTATTTTGCTTTGCAAAATTGGAATTAGCTGTTCAATATGGCTTTTATTCGCAGCAAGTAGCTGTACCCGACTATTAAGGCTATCGCTTAATGAAATTTTACCTTCCATTCCCTGAGAGGTAATAGTCCTGATTTTTTCTACAACTGTTTCACTATCCGGATGATTAGCTAATGCAATTGCTGCAAGCTCATCTAAAGCCTCAACCTGAATAAAAGTACTATCAAAATCTATAATTAAATATTTATTATTCACAATCCAATCTTTCCAATTTAATTTATATACAAGATTAACTTTAAACCTGGACTAATACCAGATTTATTTCCTTACTCAAAAATGATAAATATAAGATTACTGACCAACTACAGCAGTTTTCAGATCCTTATCAACCGGACTATTACCAAACCAGATCTTCAGAATCGCCGTATAGAAATCACTACCACCACCAATAGCAAAACCCAATTTACTGCCATTAACATAAAGCTGCGTACCGCTTGCAGGTACATATTCAAACTTGATAACATCGCCATCATTAGCTGTACCAACGCTCTTCATTAAAGAATCAAGCTGATTAACCTGTGGTTGTAATTTTGCCAAAGTATCTTTGGAATTATTAGCTTCCAGCCCTTCATGCAATGCCTCAACAAAAGTTTTAGCATCAACTTTACGTAACATATGAATCTCAACCAGTTCAGGACCATTTACAGTTAATAATTGGCTTGCCGAGTTACTTTTTTGTGGGACATACAAACCAAGAGCATAAACTTTAACCAGAAACTTGGTTCTTAACCCGGCACCGTTTAATACCAGCGGCTTTCCTGCCACTGTTGTATTTGAAGAAAATTTGGTTCCTGCTACTTCAACTACACTATCATCAGCTATAGCACTAGCCAGATTAAAAGCTAAAGCAACACCAAGTATTAATTTACCAACTCTTTTCATAGCCATCTCCTCATTAAATAGTTTGTTGTTTAATGCCAGTAACCATATTATTTAACACTTCAATTGGGTGTTGAATAGTCAAGTTTGCCAGATTATTCGCCTGGCTACGACAGGAAAAGCCGCTTGCCAGATTAATGACTTCATCATCTTTAGTTGCCGTATCTTTCCAGTTAAGCGCAAACAGTCCTTTTGAATTAGATTCATTCTCCTGCAGATGTCCATATGTACCAGCCATTCCACAACAGCCAAGATTTTTAATTTCCACACTGCTACCGGTTTTAGTATAAATCTTTTGCCATAATAAAGCTTCTGATGGCGCTACTGCCTGTTCAGTACAATGCGGCAGGATCCTGAATTTCACAAGACTATTTCCTGATATTTCAAAATCATGTTCTGCACTTAATCGGGAAACCAGTTCAGCCAAAGTCAGAACCTGCCCGTTAAACGGCGTAGCAAATTTCTTAACCTCATCACGAAACATTAAAGCTATTGTATTTTCCAGACTAACAATCGGGATATTTGCGGCAAATAATGGGTTAAAGAGATTTGCAAGCTTATGGCTATTTTGCTTAAACTCATCCAGAAACCCGCCAACAATTAATGATTTACCACTAGCCTGGGGCTTAATAACATATGGAGTATATCCTAGTTTTCTAGTTAATTCAATCGTTGCCAGCAAAACCCCATTATCAAGTAAGCCAGTAAAACTGTCAGCAAAAATTACTACCGGATTAGCTTTAAATCTGGCAATTTGTTCAACGCTGGAATATATTTCAACCTTATTCTCCTGAAGAACAGCAGTTAATGATTTCTGACCTGGCTGTGGAGCATGACTAATGCCGACTAATTTAGGTAAACCGCTTTTAATCACCAATCGCCATAAAAAAGAAGCTCTGGCCGCATAAGGTAAAATGCTTTCTATATGCCCCATCAAATAATCACGCAACCGTCTTTTCCTATACAATTTATAATAATTATATAAAAAATTACTACGTAAATCAGGAATACTAACCTGAGTCGGGCACTTACCAGTACAACCTTTACAACCCAAACAGCCACTTAATGCATCAAATGCCTGGTCTGCTGCCAGTTTATGTTCATCGTTGGTAGAATGTGATTTTTTACGTAGCCATTCTTTAACCAGAGTTGCCCTTCCCTTTGGTGAATGAATCCGGTCTTTAGTAATCTTATACGAAGGGCACATTACATTATTCGGTTCTTTATTAAAGCACGCTCCGTTGCCATTACAAATCATTGCACTGCTAAACTGCTCCTGGATTTTACCCGGAATATGCTGATCAAACTGCCCACGCATGGGAATTGCTTCGATTCGTTGTAGTGGCGCCTGATTTGGATCAGTCAGTTTACCAGGGTTAAACCGATTATCCGGATCAAACAGCTGCTTTATTTTACATAGTACAGGATATAAAACAGGCCCAAAGACATCAGGAACAAACTCCCCCCGATAACCCTTACCATGTTCACCCCATAAGATCCCCTGATATTTATTCAATAAACCAATCACCAATTCCGTAATTGGACGGATTTGCTGCCTGTCATCATTTTCCTGCATGTCAAGCGCCGGACGAACATGAATACAACCCACATCCACATGGCCATACATCGCATAATTTAATTGTTGCCTATTAAGCTCGGCTTCGAGATCAGCGACAAAATTAGCCAGATTATGCGGAGGAACTATAGCATCTTCAACAAAAGCCACCGGCTTACGTTTACCCGGCATTTTTCCTGCCAGACCTACAGCTAATGAACGAATTGACCATAGTTGGGTAATCTGGGCACTATCCTCAATAACTACATAATTAGCAGCCCTACTATCCAGAGCCAGCTGAAATTTTGCTACTTTGGCATTTAATTCATCAATGCTATCAGCAACAAACTCAACAAAATTGGAAATATAAGTTTTGCCTTCCGAATTAAGCATTTTGGCAAGTTGTGGCCAATTAGGCAGGCTCTGTGCACTTTTCTGCACTTTTTCATCAATTGCTTCAATAGCGAGGGGATCAAACTGGATCAAAAATTCAGCATCACGCAGTGCTTCAACAAAACTTGAATAATGGACAACTATCAAACGCTTGAATTTCGGGATCGCCAACAGTTTTAGTTTAGCAGCACCAATAACGCCGAGAGTTCCTTCCGAACCGGCAATCAGATAGTTAAGATTAAAATTACCATCCTGATAGCATTGACGGATATTATAGCCGGATAAGGGACGTTTTACAGGTGGAAATATTTTTTTAATTTCATCCTGAAGTGGAGTTAGCCATTCAGTTATGGTAGATTCTATTACAGATAACCTGGAATTAGCACGATTTTGATCAATAGTATCAATAATTGTACTGTCAGCCAGAACCATTTTTAGCCCAAGGACATGATCTGCCGTTTTACCATAAATCAGGGAGCCTTTACCGGCAGCATCTGTTGCAATCATACCGCCTATTGTCGCACGATTAGATGTCGATACATTTGGGGCAAAAAATAATCCATGTGGTTGCAAAAAACGATTCAAATCATCAAGAATAACCCCTGGTTCAACTGTAATGGTCTTGTTTTCAGGGCTAAATTCAACGATTTGATTCATAAATTTGCTGAAATCAATTACAACACCATCAGTTAATGACTGCCCGTTAGTCCCGGTGCCACCACCCCTGGCACAAAAATATACTCCGGTAAATGGCGCCTGATTGGCAAATTTGACTAATAACTCCAAATCAGCAAAATTGGCAGGAATAGCAACTGCAGCGGGCATAACCTCATAAATACTATTATCCGTAGCATTTAATAATCTGGTTGGTTTATCTATATGAAATTCACCACTAAATCCATTCTGCAATAAAACTGTTTGCAGTAAATTTGCCAGACTTCCTACAGGCTTTTGCATATTGATGCTCTCTTTATCTGTTATACTTGAAATACTCAATTAACCCTAAAAACTGGCCCCTCAGAATTTAAAGACAATGAGTCATATTAACCCATTATTATAATATATCTTGCAGCGCAACATAAACATGAATACACATTGCATCTCTTTCTTCACAAAAATAGCAACCCTCTTATTGCATCGCAAAAAATTCTCACGATGAAGCGGCATAAATACCTGATAAATGGTATAATTACGCATTTTTAAAGCTTATTTTGCTAAATCATTTACAATAGGACAAGTCACTGTGGAATTAATAAAACGCTATTACACTGTACACAAATTTGGCGGATCAAGTGTTGCTAATGCTGAGCGCTTTGTCGAAGTTAAAAAAATCCTGACCGGATCTAAAGAAGTAGTTGTAGTATCTGCAACCAAAGGTACTACCTCAAAGTTACAAACCTTACTTGATGCTGCAAGAGATGGTTCAAGCTGGCAGGAAGAATTAACCAGCATAGAAAAATCACACCATACAATTATTGAGAATCTGCTGCCTGCTAACAAACAGGGTGAGTTAATGCAGGTTCTGGCCCATGACTTTGCAACTATTGCCAACGTATTTAGCACGGTCAGCCAGATTGGTACTTATTCTACAGAAATTCAGGATTTTATCCTTGGGTATGGCGAACAATGGTCAGCCCAAATCCTGACAGCATACCTTGCCCTTAGCACTAATGCTCTATATTTAGATGCAACCAAAGTATTATATTCATATAAAAAAGATGGCGTAGTCTGTATTGACTGGGAACGTAGTGAACAGGCATTGATAGATTATTTTCAGGATAAAAAATTTGACCAGCTGGTTGTTACCGGGTTTATTGCCTCAACTCCTGAGGGTAAACGTACTACGCTTGGCCGCAATGGCAGTGACTTCTCCGGTGCAATTTTTGCCAAACTCTTCCATTCTATCGAATTGATTATCTGGACAGATGTTGACGGCATTTACACAGCGCATCCTGCAAAAGTCAAAAATGCTTTCTGCATTGATACATTATCATATAAAGAAGCTTTGGAATTAGCCTATTTTGGTGCTAGTGTATTACATCCAATGACCATTGCTCCGGCACAAGATGATAATATCCCAATCTATATCAAGGATAGTTATAATCCTGCTGCTCCAGGAACATATATCTCTCATACTTCAACAAAATCTGAACATGGTATCAAAGGTCTTACGTATGTAGATGATATTGCTCTAATTAATATTGAAGGCGCAGGTATGGCTGGCGTATCCGGTAGTGCTGCGCGGATTTTCCAGGTT
>Ga0206102_1000636_pt1 | contig 10665 bp, 5 predicted proteins | sample 1B1Ametagenome_FD_148645 | JGI IMG/M metagenome (GOLD analysis project Ga0206102, IMG submission 148645) | Enriched microbial communities from leaf-cutter ant dump, University of Wisconsin, Madison, United States - 1B1A | ecosystem: Environmental > Terrestrial > Nest > Insects nest > Nest dump... | reverse complement strand
AGCCATAATTTATAGACATTTTTATTGAAAGTTAAGTCTTGAAATTTAAATCGTGACTTCAAATATCGGGACTACTTCGACATCTACTATCAACTCTGAAGAGCCTATATTAATACCGTATTTCGTTACGATTTTGACGGTTGATGGGACCCTTAAAAAATACGATTTCTCCAAAATCAAAGTGGAATTTTTCCGACTCTTCAAAATCAAAACGAAGCCCTTAGGAAGACCCTTAGAGGATTCTCTTAGAATAAACACAATAATACATAAAAAATACGAAATTTTATATGCATTCTAACTGCTTTCAGACGGTGGTTGATTTTGATTGTTGACGAAAGGTTTTGAAATTTTAAAGGATCATCGTGATGCTAATCCGAAAACCCTCTTTTCTCCAAAATCACAACAAATTTTCTCAGACCATCAAAATCATCACGAAATACCGTATAGGGTTCATAAAAGTCAGAAACTGACTGAGGGAGGGGGGGAGGTCTGAACATTATTTCAAATACTGACTTTCTCCGAGGGGGGAGGGGGTTTAAAAAAAAGTCAGATCACTTCTGACTTGGGTATTATGAACCCGTCCCTTATAGAAGACAAATAATCTACCGTCAACTCTCTAATTAAGAGCCCCCTAAAAATTAATTATTGTTGAACCCTGGAATCTTAATAAAGATAAGGGGTCTTAATTGGATAAGGAAAATTTTCTTTGATTTTGGGGGATCTTAATTAGATAAGACAACAAAATCTTTTTTATTCAAACGGATTAGCAAATTTTTATTTAAATTATGAGTATATAAGCATGTTTTCAGCAATAAATGCTTCTAAATCTGCTCAGTGTTGTCCCTGCTTTCATATTCTCAAAAACCAGCTTTTTTTTAGCAGGCCTTTCCTTCATGATAGAGCTCTTATTCATATCTTGATTTTTTTTACCTTCAATATAATTTTTATTGTGGGGTTTCTTGGCTTCGAATCTTTATCTCTTCAGTTATTAATTACTTTGTACAAAAACAGAATATTCACTCTTGACTTCCCCTGACATTTACATTTCTAATCTTTCGAGTCAATGTTGATAGATATCTACAACTCAGAATTTTGATTTCACTTATTTCGTATTTATTAAATTTGCTGTTTCTAAAGCTTAAATACTTCAATTAAGAGTTAGTTTTAACGAATTATTTAGTTACCAATGTGTTCTATACTTGAGAATCCTCAAAAACTAAGCTTATTAAGAGCCTTCTAAAATTTTTTTTCCATGACTGGGATCTTAATTAGAGTTTTCTAATTAAGACCCCTTTTCATTTTTTTTCAAAAGAGGGGATCTTAATAAAGATAAGGGGTTCTTAATTGGAGGGGACCTTAATTAGAGAGTTGACGGTAATACTCATATGCAATAGACAAATACCTGAGCCCAACCAAGACCCTAAAATGGCCAATAAAATCTAGAACAAGCGAAAAACTAGTTCAGTATATCTATTTGTGGAGCCATACTGGGATAGTAATTTAATGTATATTCTGCTGATTTGAAAAAGCTTTGTCAAAAAGCTGCCTAGACAAGGCTTCCCATGTTTATCAATGAGCGTCTCGTTGTTAGTCTTTAAATGTAGGCCTTTTCCTATCATCTCCAATCAAAACTCCTTTTCTTTTGATTCCCAAATACATAAGGGATATTTTGGGTTGCAAAGCTTTCGATATTTTGTTATGATTTATTTTTCTATGGATCACATCTGAAATCTTCGGAAAGCAAGACGGAAGACGAAGCCAACCACCTTATTGGCACTTTAGGAAGCCTTGAGTATTCGAGAACTCATGTAAGTGATCCATCTGAGCGAAAAGAGTTCATAAGAGCTGCATCTCAGTACTTTGACTACTCCTCTTATTATGCTAAAGGGACAGTAGCAAAATTAGAGAAGCCTTGGATTTAGATTCTATTTGTAGGAAGGCCTTTGATTGAGATTTACCAAGTCTCTAATCCAAGGTATCATTATCCAAGGGATTCTAAGAGAGTTTGGCGAAATAATAAATCTCATCTATCCAAGATAAATATCTCGGAAAAAATTTTGAAGAGATATTAGAGATGATATTAGAGATGATACCATTTAATTTTACTCAATATTATCTAATATAGGCAGATTTATTATTTCATCAAACTGCCGGAGATGACTTGGATAACCGTGCCTTGGATTAAAAGTCTTGTGAATCTCATCAAAGACCATCTATAAATAGAATCTAAATCTAAGGCCTCATTTATTTTAGAAAATATCCACCAAAAAAAAATACAAAAAAAAAAGATCAGTTCTCTTTAATTAAAACACATCAATATCTTCAATAACAAAAATACTTGGTCCATATAATCTTATTACAATGGTTTAGCCAAATAACTATCCTATATTTAGTCGCTCCATGAAGCAGAGGCTCTTCTACATTTAAAAAATCGTACCCATATCGTTTCTGTTTCAAGTTTCGATCAAGATTTTTGCTGACTGAGGAAAGGGAATCTACTTATGTTTTAAGCCTCTGGTATCTCTAATTTTCAAACTTTCTCTTTTCTTTTAACTTCCTTTGCATATGTGTCACGCATAGAACAATAAAATCCTTAATAGAAAACCTCTCGAAAATTAATCTTGCCCTTTTGCTAGATTTAGAAAATGCAAAAAGATAACAAATTTGTTTTTCTTGAAATTTCTGAGCTATATCAGGAAAAAACATGAAGAAAATAATTTTTCTTTTGATTAGATTTAATTTTATTGTGATGTTTATTCAAACAGCATCTCTTGGAACTTACAAGTAGAACTTTTTTCAAAGAATGACCTCAATAGGAATCAAAGGTTGACATGCTTAACAAAAGACCACTATAGAAAGAAATCAACGAAATCAAGTTTTCACATTCAAATAACTTGGAACTATCAACTGTTTATCCACTTTCAACTTTCAATTTATCTTTAAGAGAAGAAAATCCTCTTTACCATTCAGTCACAAAGCTACTCAAGAAAGAAAAAAACCTTTATTCTCTTCATATGTCATTCTTAAAGTAAATATTGAAATTTTCTTATTTTAGCGAAAAAGACTGCCCCATATATTATTCAAATACAATCTTTTCACTCCACTCACAAATATACTGGTTCTCAGAGAAATCACATTGGAATTTACTCGGTAATTTATGCTCCTTCCTTGTATTTTCAATTTAGAAGATGTTCCTTGTCGTCAGAAGTCCTCGAACAAATTTATATTTTCCTCAAGAATGCGAAATATTTAAAGAGTCTAACTATGAATTTTGGAAGTCAAAGTCAACCTCCTGAATCCAAACCCTTGCTTGATTTGTTGAATTGTTTGAGGCACCTGACAAAAATTTCATTAGAACTGACGTAATACTTTCTTTTTTTTTGACAAATTTAATCCTAAAGATGTTTTCGGTACCCGAACAACCTCCCAGAACAAATATTACAACATCTTTGTCGATTAAAGAGAATCGAAATTTTAAAACTGAACATTTCACCGTAATATATCTCTTTCTTAGATTAATGATTTAGTAAACTAGGGTTCTCGAAAACAAGTGTGAAACTTCTCCGACTGTTATTCTCAAACAATCAGAAATCTCTTAAAGATATTAAGATCACCCCGATGATGTAAATATTGATAGGACTAATAGATTACAATTTCTAGCCGTGCTGCTCCAATCAGAATGACAAAATTATTTCAACAAATGTCTCAGATAACCACATTATCTTCACTTTCTGGTGGGTTTCTAACGTATAAATTATGCAAAAATTGGGTTAAAGTAATAGGAAACATCATCTATCAGCAATTTTAGCAACGCCAAATCTTTGGCAAAATCTGCGATTCTTAAAACTAATATGGTATTGTTCACTTAATCTATTTTCAGATGCATTTTAGGTCTCCTAGTTCAGAAGAAGAATTAGCTGAAATGTTTTGGAAAATTTCAGAATTAATTGAGTTAAAAGCTCTCTATTTGGATTTGTTTGATCAGCAAGTACCCAAGAGTCTCAATCATACTGAATTCTCACCGATATTTCCAATAAAGGAATTTGGCTTTCGTGTTACCACGTATTAGCAATCTTGATTAATTTAATCTTGTAGTAAAGAATTGTTTGAGAATACAATTTTCTTAAGGTTACTTATGGGATTCACTCACTTAGAAAGATTTCAATTTGATTGTTGGTAAAACTATTTTGGAATTTGAAAAGAAATCAATAGTTTCTTGTGCCCAAATAATCCATGGAATTTTATCATCTCTCTCTTGAAACAGAACAAGAAAACATTGACAACTTTGATCGTTAACTTCAAATTGTAAGTCAATTAATTATGTCGGGGCAATATCCTTAGCTATGGAAACATTGATAGCTCGTCGTTGTTAGAACTCCAAACGACCCTTGTCGAAATGAAAAAGTTGAAAGTCATGAATATACAATTGTAGAGTCACCTCTTACTTATATTAATTACTTAGACATAACGGTTTCAGGAATTCCTGTGCAGAGGTTAATCTTGGTCAAACCATTCTTTCACTTGCAAATCTCAGTGAACTTGAACTCCTTTCACCTCAGTAAAAATATAGTTTAATTATTATTCTTCTTATTGCTATTTAGAACTTTACAACATAACAATTTCAATTCTTTATTGTTGAATCTGAACTCATATACTGGAAATCTCAAATCTTTGATTTTGAAACAGTAAATAACGAATTCAATTCCGAATCACCTCCATTAGCCCACAAGACAGCTCCGAGGGTTTATTGCTATTAATCTCTCAATATTTGCTGAAAACTCCTAGTTTGGAAACCCTCAAACTGAAGTTCAGAAAGTATTTGAATCTTCATTCCTTTGCATCATTTTGTCTAGACTAAAGAGCAATCTTGAAGAAATGAGAACTTTTACCAATTTTCTTCCTTCCACATTAACCAAACTATCTCTCCAGTAAAGACTATTTCTTTTTTCTTTCTTTTTCTTTTTCTTTTTCTTTTTCAAATCTAAAATTCGTAGCTTTTTAGAGATCCCAAATATGTCAGCACTTTCATTCTGCTCTCGATTCTGGGATAACACATATTTGAGACAAGTTTCTCTGGGATTTTACGGGTTTTAATTCTTATCTACCATTCTTATTTTAAAAGCTTCTTTGAAGAAAAAGATAAGAAAGAATTTCGAGCAGCTTTTAAAGAAACCAACTCCATCAATTTTAAGTTCAAAATTTCTGATTAAGTTTTTATCTATAACTTTTCATTGTTTATATTGTAATTGCTTCAAACAAAAACAAACAAAACACAAATGAAGCATAAGCTTTCGTCTCTGGTATATAATAAATACTTAACAGATTGATTTGACCAATGACGGCTTTATAAATGCCAGAAAGACTTTGCTCAATTGTTCCGAGACGGCTACACTGAAAAATATAATCAGTTAAATATTGATGCCGAACTCACTATTTATTTAAGTTCAAACCGAGTGGAACGCCAAAATCTGCAGCCGTAGGTCAACCAGCCCTTCAATTATGGACGATTGTACCAGATCCTACTTTCTATGATCTATACTTCTTCATTCATTTTATTGGTACTTCTTTGTATCTAACAGCTGCTGGTTTCACTCTGTAATCAGCAGACAGTGCAAATGGAAGATTGCGAGACCAGAGTTTTACATTTACTCAAACACCATCTACAATCATTACAATTTGAGCACAATATTCCTTGTGAGAACTAATGATGGAGGTAGTTTCTCTCATTAATCCATAATAAATTTGATATTTAACATTTTCAATAGAAGATTTAGTTGAGAACCTTGCAGAGGAACTCAAAGTAAGTATAAAGGACATCTTACTCTATGCTGACGATATTTTAATACTCTGCCAATCACAAGAGCAGATCGCTAAATGTATACAAATTATAGACAAGTGGAGCTCCCTCAACGGCATGGAACTGAACAAAAATAAATCAGGAGTTCTAGTATTTGCACTGAGAAAAGCCAAACAAAAAAAAATCCCTCTCTTGAAACTAGAGACAGAGAAAGACGTATATGGCAATGTCTTAGACAGCATTTGGGTTCCAACCATCAAAGACATTTGCGGAGTCCCAATAGTCACTAAATATAAATATCTTGGCACTTATCTTGACTCAAAACTTACAATGAATTTTCAGATAGAATGTATCGAGAGAAAATCCAATTTCCTTTTTGCAAGACTATACCCTTACTTATCTTATGCAACTGCTGATGCTAGAAAGGACATGTGGAGAACTATGGTTTTACCTCTCTTCAATGCATTACTCGTTTTACGGTAAAACTTATTTCAAATTACCCAAAAAAAAAAACTTGAATACTATTTTTTAAAATTTCAAACAATTTTGTATCTTCTTCACAGTTTTTTTGAAGAAAACATGAAGTCGTTTGAAGAGGATAAATAAATTATTTAGGATCTCATTAGATTATGTTAAAATCTTGTCAAAATATTTGATTTTTCATCTGACATTTATTTTCGTATGCACTACTGGGTTCTAGGGCCTGATAATATGCCGGTAATAAATATGAGTTAATAGAAAGTCTAGAATGATATCTTTAATCTACTTATCTGTAATATTCTGAGAAAGAGGGTCGATGATTGTTATCGCAGGTTTCTATAAACTAATAATAATGAGGCAAGAAAAAGAGCTGAGAGCAGATTCTTTCATTGGGTCCGCAAACAGACTAGATAATACTTAAAATTTATGAATTCTTATAAATATATAAATGTGCTGTCAAAGTCATTTGCTTAGTGGTCATTAACGAAGCATGTCATAATTGATTCCCAAGCAGTGATCAACTTGCTATCACTCAAATCGCTCGGTGCCTTGTGAAAACTTGTTGTGAACCTCGGTTCTCGATTAAAATATGGCTTAAAGTACTGCAGGAGCTGCTTTAAGTCTTCATAATTCTCAAAGGTTCCCCATTCATTTCGTTTTGTTTCGATCCAAAATTCGAAATCAAGGACATTAACAAATGTGTATTTCGTAAACAAATCATGGAGAGCCTGAAGGTTGAAGTGAACCGACAACTTTCTGATTTTCACTCGCTCATCAAAGTTTGAAGGCTCTAACAGGCAGCTTATAGAGACATTATTGATCCAATCAATCCGTTCTTGGGCGACCAGACCCTGATTTCTATACGAATACACGTAGGATTTGGACAAAGTGTCCTCAAACTCTGTCAGTTCTTTATTCTTTTCCTTGATCACTTGAATCATGCTTTTCTCAAGTCTCAGTGGACTCGTTTCCATTAAATCCATCAAATCAGATAGCCTAAGACAATGTTTTTCCATATAAAATTTCAGTTCAGTCAAATCCTTGTTTAGATCGATGCATGAACCTTCGCAAATATCGAGTTTATTATCTTCTTCAAAAAACTTCTTTTCATCCATTTTCTCAAGCTTTTCTTCTTCCATGCCTTCCAAACTAGCAAAATGTGTTTTTCTTCGGAATAGTATTCTATTATTCTCTATATCCGAGAGATATTCTTTTATAGAATTGTCAGCATCCATGCGAGTGACCCTGGTACCTATGACTTCTTCTGGGCCCAGATCATGCTCAGATATATCTCGAAAACTTTTAGGCGAATCAGAGGAAGACGGTGTAAGGCCTACACCAAGCACACGTTGGACCTGATGAAGGAGTTGAGGAGAAATACTTTGAGGAAGATTTCCTCTAACAGCTCGGTAGAATTGCTGAAATAGGTTCATCCAAACTCTCTTATCTTCACTGCTTTCAAAAGGTGCCAACTCATTTAACTTTTGATTTGCTTCTTTGCCTAATTTTTGAACTCTCCCTTTTTTAGCCTTAAGGCCAGCTAAATTTTGCAAGACTTGTTCATAGTTATCTTCGCTGCCATTATTCTTGTTATTTTTTAACTTTTGACCTGTTGAAGTAAGATCTAGTTTTTCATGAGTCTGGTTTCCTTGTGTACCCTTTAATTCTTTCTCAAGGCAACTCAATTTATCAGTGATTTCTTTTCCGATCATTTCCACACGTCGTTTCTGAGCTTTTAATTCAGTAAGCCTTTGCATAAATTCCACATATTCAGTCTCACTATCACTCTCACCACCTTCAATACGTTCTTGCACAATGTCAGGGCAATTATGACTAATTTCCGGATGATTAGGTTCAACATCAGGTTGTTTTTCTTCTTCCATCGTCTCTGGTCCGAAAGTTGGAGAACTCTCTGATGCAATCCGAAATGGGATCTTCGTTTGAAGCTTTATGAGTGTTTTTTTCATGACAGATCCTTTCAGAAAACGGATAGATACCTTCAATGGCAGTCTAGACTCGTCAGTAGCAATCTCGACCTTTCTTCCTTTATCTTGTACAACTTTCAAGAAACCACGATGTACTTTAGCAATATTCCAATCCTCTATAGTATCAAAATACAAAACCACTGTTTGGAGGGAGCAATTTTCCATGATGTTAGGATGAATTTTTAAATTTCAGACTTGTCTTCAAATTATAGAAGGACCAAGCTTGGGTATCAAGTATGATGCTTTGGATGAAACGCTATCTTGAAGCTGTGAAAGATGTATGTTGACTTTTTCAATTTGATACAATAACTATGCTTTCAAAGAGAAAAATATCAGAAGAGTAATTAAAGCTCGAAGATAATATTTTCTTATATGATTTGAAAAAGAACAATTCACAAAACAAGATCTTTTTCTCTTTTTAAAAATGCTGCTTCAATAAAATTCTCTTCTATATAACATCATAAATATGTTTTTAAATAGGTAGGGAATTATCTTGTAACCATATTTTCATTAACAATGATAAAATAATTATTACACATTTCTTAAATCTACTCTGAAAACGTTTTGTTTTTATTTGTCCAGACTATACATACTAAAATTCCTTCATGAATCTTCTTTAGAGTCTGGACTCTGTTTCTTGTATCAAACTTTTTTTTTTATAGAGCTTCAATATTTGCCGTAGCTTCCCTTCATTTTATGATGTCTTAAAGTTGATCGACTTCAGGGACAGCTACGCAAGAGTCCTGCAATGATTCAAGCATTCCGCCATTTCGAGGGTTAAAAAGGAGTTGAGTGACATTTCATTGTGAAAACTTTCCGATATTTTAGAATTTTGACGTTGCCCCTGTCTAAAACAATTTGGCTTTATCTCTAAGTCTTATGATCCTCTTTGGGCCAGAATTATGCTACAATTTTAAATTTGCCAAGAATTTGCCTCATAGTATGTTGAATCTAAAGCCCAATTTGAATTTTGATCTTTTTTATAATTATTAAATTATTTAAGAAAAATTTAGACAACATGGCTCGTCTCCTTACCTAACTAAGGGGTGAAACAAGCTAATCTCAAATTTGAAAAAAATTAAGAAAAATATTATTATTTGAATTCAAATTTACAACGACTTTCGAACGAATTAATTTTAGCACTACAATATTATACTTGCAAAAATAAAATTATCTTTCTGCTCAAAATCTCGATGAAAATCATCATTTCTCTTTATCAGTCGTGATCCAAAATTTTACTCGGTACCTTGATTCTTTCCTCAGTTGAACCGAATTCTCTAGTGCTAGTGAGTGTAACTAATTGGAATTTACTCAACTTTTAGAAGATTTTATCTAGAGAACTACTTCGTACGTATATGGTGTATGTATTGCTAAGTTTACGGACTTTATAATAGTACTAATCATCTCTAATTGAAACTTTTAGGCAGGCATGAAGGCCATACTCTAATTTGTCTTTGTTAGATGTTTCTGCTATGTATTTTCAGAAGATTTTCTTTATATTGAAAACTTCAGAGTAATTTTACCTATAGCGTCTTTGCAAGCTGACTGAAAATAAAGAGAATATGGGTTAAGGAGTATGATCGAAGTAAATTCAACTCATGTTTCTTAGTTATCGAAGACTCATATTAAATTAAATTAAATATTCTATATGTTAGAATTTTGATAGATTAACTATTCACAAGGTTAGTCAAGACATATATAATGTAATAGAAACGTGTTAAAGCCTCAATTTTCTGTCAAGGATCAATATTATTAACGTTACTAGGGATACATTTTTAGTGGCTTTGAAAAAGGGACCTGAAGTGCCTTTTGCAAAATGGGATTTCACCATTGGCGAAGGTGAGACAATTTTTCCACCACTATTTCGCCACAAACTTCCCACAAGTTTAACTATTATTGTATTAATTTAGAAGAGAATATAGTCAAGATAAGTCATTTCTATTAAAATGGTTCAAATTCTACTTGAATCTTCTTATATTTTCTCAAGGAAAATTTTTCAAGGGCGAATTTCGCCTCTATGTTGCGGCGTAAAATGCTGGCTTAAAAGTTACCGCATTCAGAATTATGATTGTACATCTATACTGATCCTAGCAATTAATTGTTAATTTTCAGATCAGATGCTTTTGATTGGGGAGCGGGCTACTATAGGGGTTTCGGATTTCCCGCGGGGGTGGAAACTAGGGAAGGCCTAAAGGCACCCTTAAAAATTATAGGGGGTTTGGATACATGGATTGAGGGGCAAAAACCCTTAAGTTTCCCTTCCCCTCTCTCCTCCTCCTCCTCTAAAATTTTTTAGGCCCCTTCTTTGACTCCTCTCGTAGCCCCTCCGCGGAAAAATAAAATGATTCTCTTTTAATTCCTTTGAGAACAGTCTCAACTAGTAAATGGAGTGATAAAAAGGGG
>Ga0206102_1000635_pt1 | contig 10667 bp, 8 predicted proteins | sample 1B1Ametagenome_FD_148645 | JGI IMG/M metagenome (GOLD analysis project Ga0206102, IMG submission 148645) | Enriched microbial communities from leaf-cutter ant dump, University of Wisconsin, Madison, United States - 1B1A | ecosystem: Environmental > Terrestrial > Nest > Insects nest > Nest dump... | reverse complement strand
TGTAGATAACTTTCCTCCATCCCCATTATACCCACTCCAGAATACCTGTGATTTTTCAAGTTGCTCAGTAGTAAATTGTGTAGCTACTTCATCAGGCTGGAGGCATTCTGATGGTAAATTAAGCACGATAGGTAATTTAAAAAAATTAGTAGCATCTTTAGCTGTATTCAACAAATTACCTATCTTGCCTTCATTAGTGCTTGTCCCAAAATAAACTAGATTAAGTTTTGCCATTGCAGTCCTGAAAGCATCTTCTGGCTTTGTTTGCCCATTATTATCATAATGACTGCTAATGTATGAAGGCAAGATCACCTCCTTAATATCCTTAATATAATACATATAAATTGCCATAGCTTGAACATTGTAAATATTCTGTAACGCCGCAATATTAAGTAAAGTATCAGCATTGATTGCACTATCATAATTGTGCTTGATGAGAATCCCGTTTAACCCTTTATTTACATATTCTGGATCAACCATCATATTATGATATAGCTCAAAATAATGTGCCAACTCACTATCGGACATGCGACTTGTATTGCCAACTATACTGTCTGAACTTGAAGATAGATAATTTGCTGCATGCTCCAAAGATGACATTGCTTCTGATGTAAAGATTAATTTAAGTTTTGCAGTTAAATTATCATTGTTTTTATAATTAGAATACAAATGCGTCATCAGTTTATCAAAATCTGGCTCTATCCGCATTGATGATCCAGTATTCGGCGTAGCTGGCAAATTAGTAAACAAATCATCAATTTTATTAAGAAGTTGATCAGGAATATGTTGCTGGGTTTGCAAACGCAAGGCAGCATCTTTAAAAGTATTACTGTTATATAACCCATAAAATGCATCTAATCGAGCTTTTATTTCTGCCGTAGCAGCTAAAATATTATCCAGTTTCTTATTGACCTCAATGAAAGGAGATTGATCGTCAAGTGGCCACTCACCTATTAATTCATATAACCCAAGCTGCTGTTTCCAATTATTTAATGTATCATGGAGATTAGTATCCCTGTTTAGTTCTGCTATGGCTACATTAAGTACAGCATTTCCGATGGCTTTGGGCAAGCAACTATACATTCCAAATAGAGCATCAATTGGGCAATCAACTATCGAGGAATCTTTCAGCTTTACACTAGACTCAATATCATTTTGTGAAATGGGGTTAGTTAAAGGGACCGTTTGTGATTGGGAATTTTCCCCAACACATCCATTAAGAAGTACTCCTGAAGCTAGCAAGAGCATTTTAAAATTTACTTTGGATTTTCTCATTATTTAATTAACACCTTTCAAAATGTTTAAAATTTTTATTAAAAAGCTGGGCAGCTGGTTGGTAAAGAGGAGGTAGCAATTCCCTCACATGTATTACTAAAGGTTAGGTCCCCTTCCTTATTTATACGTACTTTCCAGATCGTGTCATAGTCTTTACCATCCCAGCTGGGAAAATTATCTGGTAATTTTTGACCATATATTTCTGTAATCAGGTATTTTATGGCTTCATCAATATTCTTATGTTCCCAGCCAACCAGAATAGTTTTTTTATCAAATTTACTATCAGTGAAGAAATATTGTGCCATCTGATCATGATCACTCCAAGCAAATTGTGATGCAGGCACCAGACTCAGTTGCATGTTATAATAAATTGTAAAAGGATTGACAGTAAGAGATGGGCGAATATAGTCCTGCTCCATTGTATCCTCTATTGCTTCAGATGAATCAGAGGAGTACACATAATCTGGCAATTTGCCTATTTTTGCCTGCAAGATTGGTGGTGACGCTATAACCCTCCATTGCCCCTGACAAACATAATCGCCATTATCAAAATCAGGTACTGGATGCGCTTCAGCATGGCGGACAAAATATACCGTTTCATCTTTATTTACCAGTGCCGGATCTTTAGGACTAAAAGTAAATGAAACGCTACTTTCAAAACAGGCAGAATTAGCGTTTACGTTTACGGAGGGGAAGGTTGTAGCAGCAGTTAGGTTATCGTTATAAGTAGTGGCTGTTATTTGTTGTAAATCGTGTACCGAAAGAATTACATAATTGTGCGGACTGGTAACCTGATTATAGTCAAATGAAAGGCTGGGGTTAGTTCCCAGTTTATCCAAGGTTTGATTGATCAGATCAATGGGTAGCGTGAAGATAAAATTGCCGCTATTGTTTGCTCCCATAATGGTATTTATCATACTGGCAATTTCATCGGCAGAGCCCGGTAATGAAACGATAACTCCCTGACTGTTAAGAAGGGCATAATTCTGGATAGTTTGTAGTGGGGCAACATTGGGAAAACCGTTGATTAACTGCGATTCAGGCATGAATGAATAAATTGCATTGACGTGCCCATTAGTTACTTTATTTAATAATTGCCCAAATAATAATGAATGATTGTAGCCGGTAATGGACAGGTTAGCTTCATCTTGTTCCATACTCGGAACAAAAATTAAATTCAGATCGGTCTTGCTTATGACCGGAACTGTAGATGAACTTGTTGAGCCACCACTATTACATGCACTTAACAAGATAGATGCCAACAATACAAATGGTTTTAGTTGATTTTTCACAATACTTCCCCTTTAGCAACACCACCAAACATCGAAGTGTTTGATGGTGTCAGCCTACGCCTAAATTTTATGAGTTTGAGATATAATTAACAACTTAGTAATGGCTAATTAACAGCCCGTAAAGCTGTCAGTAACTTGACTATTAAGACCTTTACACTCGTTACCATTTACCCAAATAGCATGTTCCAGAGTAACACCACTAAATTGAGTTGTAAGTGTACTAGTATCAATTTTGGCCCCCTTTAGATTAGCAGAATTTAAATTGGCACCAGCTAAAGGAACTCCGGTTAGGTTAGCTCCCTGAAGATTAGCACTTTCTAAATTTGTTCCCTCCATACTAGAAGCACTCAGGTTAGCAGTAGCCAAGTTAGCATTAATAAGAGATGCATTCTCAAAGCTGCTGCCCGAAAGATCAGAATTATTGGCAGTAATTCCGTCTAGTGTAGCACCAATAAAAGAACATAATACGCAATCAGTATAGCTTAGATTTGCTCCAGATAAATCAACGTGGTTCCATATCTCTGAATCTTTGTTACAACCACTCCAGTTAACACCCGGACCAGCATTAGCATTACAATCTCCTTTTGCATAGGCAAGATTTACATTTAAAGATGCAACTAGCAGTGTAATTAATATTTTTTTCATTTTCTTCTTCCTTAATAAATATATTTGCTGAATTATTTAAGAGATGCCGCATATAATTGGGAGTTATATGATGGGGAATCTGTAACAATCACTACTACTTTACCGGTTACTGCATCTATTTTAAAGCTTCTTACTATTTCACTATGACTGGTAGCCTGTGTTGATAGATCAGATTTTATGCAAATTGGTAGATGTGAAGAGCATCTTCCTTTAAGGGTAGTTTGTGGTGAATAAGAGCAGCTCCATTTCGCATCTGGTTGCGCCTGCATGGAAATACTACAGGTAGCAAGATGTAGCGTATTATCTTGACTATAGGTAGCAGCAGTATATATTCTGTCTTTATATGTATCTAACATGCCTGGAGCTATTTGATAACCTGCCGGAAGTGAGGTAAATGCAGCGCCAACCTGTCTGGATTTTTGTCCATCTAAACTGGTAGCCTCCACACCTGAGGTTGTTGAATAGTAAAGGCTATTATTCTTTACTACAAATTCTCCGTTATACCATTTCGGGAATACTCCATCCTGACAAACTGATTTGTCATTTTGTGATAAGCTATGGTGACACAAACTGCCTTTACCCGAACCCGTATCCTGATTCCAGTAGAGATTATTATTGTCAGAAGCCATAAATTTTACTGGTCTGAACCAGGTATTATCATCTTTAAGTAAGCTTGTCTTGTGAAGAGAACCATCCTGATTATAACTACCCAAAGTAAAACTTCTCTGAGTAAGTAAAAGTGATGGCAAATAGCGCAATCCGTTACTTGCAACAGTTAGGCTACCAAATGGTTGAACTTCATTTTTATTATAATTAATAGTTGCTTCCGTAAATTTAGCGGAAGCTGTAGCATCATTCTTAATTTGCAGAAAAGCTACCTTACCACTACTTAGATGACTTTCTACCACATCAGAGAATGAAACAACTACACTATCTTGATCCGGATATGCAGTAGCAATTTTTCTGGTAATTGTTTCACCTACCGGCTTAAAATTTAGCGTTTGCATTGGTTGGTTATCTGGCGTAGTTGTCGTACCAGTTCCTGAATTACAGGCATAAAGCCCAATCACTGGAACTATAGTAATTAGTATTTTATTCAATTTTTTAGGGTTCATGATAGACTTCCTTTAAATGATGTTAAGAAATAAATTTTTGCCATATAGGTATTTTATTCAGATGCTCTTTTTTTTACTACTACACATTTGTATAGTTGTATAGTTCGGGGAGATCTTATGGTTACTCTATTTAAGTAGAGAATTAGAAATTTGAATGGTTTAATCCTGATTTGTAATTAGGTATAATTTAAATATTTGAGCTACATGTAAGAGCCTTGGTTTTACCAAATAGGCACAAATACCTACTTTTATTTAACTATTATCAAAACAAATATCATGTTCTCATTAAGCGTTGGGCAGGAAGGCAATGAAGTTTGTGAAAACCTTCACTGAAGCTTTTAAATCTTCTAAAAAACTTGCAGATATAAATAACCTTTAAGACCGGCAGCAAATATACTTACGCCACTTGAAGTTCCTGGGGCATTGTTTCGTTCCTTACTTACTTCTGTAAGCTGTGTTACTCAATGCCTATCATGCTTCTTCAATCTGGTTAAGTATACTTGTTTACATATTCACCAGTTTAAGCCCAGTTGAGAAATTTTGAGCAAGCCTCACACATAATATCAGGGAATTAATAAAGAAATGCGGTGGCTTGCAAGGAACAATTACCTGTTTAAATACTTGGTCTGGGATGGCGAGCATGTTCCTTGCACAGAATATCGCCATCTTTCATGGAATAAATTGGAAACGTGTTACTCCGTGCAGAGTTAAAAACTTGGTATGTAGAGCCATCTTCTGTTGTTAGATCCATTCGCTGCATTTGATAGCCATAAGTACCACAATTTTGCCAGTCTACCTGCGTTTTCTCAGTAGTCCCAAACCACCAGTTATTGGTAAATAAATAATGTCCCTGTCCAACAAGAACTTCACCTTTAACCGGGCTCCCATTAATTATCATTTTGGCACGCCAATAAAAATTTAATGCATCTGGCCCCGTTTCCTTTCCTTCGCCAGCAGCTACAATAAATTTACCGTCAGTTTCCTTCTTAAAACTATCGGCAACTCCATTGGAACCTTTACGTCCAGCGCCAATGAGAACATGATATTTATTTCCATCATTATGCTGAGTAATATAATTATCTACTGGTTGTCCGCCAGTTATATTACTATCGAGAAATTCAAAATTTATATTGATAGCCCCAGGTTCACCGACAAAAACAACTTCATTATCATGTTTGGTAACGGCAAAGCTGGAAGCTGAAGCACTTATCAAAGTTATTATTAGTAGTTTTTTCATTATTTCCTCTTGTTAAATAAATTTACAAATAGTGATTACGCTGGCATTAGATCGTTAGTGCTAATTTTCGACAAACACACTACAAACCAAAGATAAGCTCAAGAATAATGTTAACTTATCGATACCAGGGTAATAGTTAATAGAGGCAGGCCCTATGTCAGGTAAGTATTTTATTTATATGTCATTTCTACTGCTACTACATATTTGCATAGTGAGTTCCAGCATCATCATTTTGAATTTAATTGTTTATTATATTAAGTTACTATTATTTACAAATAATCCTGAATTTTACGGGGAGGCAACTATATATTTATGTAGTACGGGGAAAAAACATTAAAAATCTTGTAATCAACCAAATATATAAGGTAGAATTCACATATATTTGTTAAATTTAGGCTTAATAATATAATGTTAAGTGATAAGGAATTTTTTAATAAGTTTATCAACGCAATTGAAATAGTGGTTATGGCCTCTCCACTACAGGTAATCTCTGTGATGGATACCACTCTAATTTTTCAGACATGTTCAGTAGAATATGCGAGGTTATTTGGAACGACTCCTGATCAATTAATCGGACTCTCTGGCCGTGATAATATTAAAAGAGTAATTAATAATCAGGAAGTGATTCAGCCGATATATAACCCCATATTTGTAGACAGAATTGAAAGCGAGTTTTACCAGGTAATTAATACCCAACAACCATGTATGTATCTAAAAATACTAAATTATAGTAGTGGCAGATCACCCAAAATATGGCTTTATCACCCAGTTATTAATCCAGACACAGGAAAATCAATCGGAGTTATTTGTCAAGCCATGGACTATACTTCGGCCTCATTGGCAAAAGTTATTGCACCAAGCAAAAGTAAGTTCAAAAACAGATTTGATTCAGACAAAATAAGCCTTAGTCATAGGGAAAAACAGGTGATTTTCTTCTTTCTGGCTAACTACAGCAGTCAAGAAATATCAGATATAATAAATCAACATGAAAATTCCAAAACCAGCAAAAACTCAATTGATGCAGTATTTAGAAGTTTGATTGTAAAATTTGAAGTTATAAACCGGTTTGAGCTGTATGGAAAGTTAATGGCTCTGGGTTACGATAGTTCTATCCCTCAAAGTTTGCTGGTTAATGCTTCGGCAAAAATCCTCACCCAGAAACCATACTAGATAAAATAAACACCAATAACCTTATTATAGATAATGATTATGTGCTACAATATAATTTATAACTTAATGCTAAGGAATTAATAATGTGTGTAACCTGCGGATGCGGTGAAGATACCAAACATGATCACCACCATGAACATGGGCATGATCATTCGCATCACCATGATAATGTTATCAGTCTCGAAGCCGATATTTTGGCTGAAAATAACCGTTTTGCCGATCAGAATCGAAAATTATTCAAATCAAAACACGTGCTGGCACTTAATCTGGTATCAAGCCCCGGTTCTGGTAAGACTACGTTACTTGAAGAGACTATTAGAAAACTAAGTAGTAAGAGCAAAATCAGCGTTATTGAAGGTGATCAGCATACGGAACTTGATGCTAAACGGATAAGAAACGCTGGAGCTAGTGCTTACCAGATCAATACGGGCAAAGCCTGCCACCTGGACGGGCATATGGTTGGACATGCATTGGAACATTTAGATATTGAGTCTGGCAGTTATGTCTTTATTGAAAATGTGGGAAACCTTATTTGCCCTGCACTTTTTGACCTTGGAGAGCACGCCAAAATAGTTTTAGTTTCAGTAACTGAAGGTGAAGATAAGCCGCTGAAATACCCTGACATGTTTATAGGAGCGGAACTGGTTATTATTACCAAAACTGATTTGCTGCCTTATCTGAAATTTGACCTTGAAAAATGCATTGCTAATATTCAGAAAATCAACTCCAAATCTAAAATTATTCCCTTATCGGTTGAAAACGGAAATGGGCTTGCCGACTGGCTTGACTGGTTGACAATTGCCCATAAATTTTACACCTAATGTTAAAATGACTACTACCGCAACCCGCTTAATCGTTAATGGTATTGTTCAGGGAGTGGGGTTTCGCCCATCCGTATATCGGGTTGCCAATAAATTAGATCTATTCGGCTGGGTAAAGAACACCAGCAGCGGAGTTGAAATAGTAATATCAACGGTTAACCCGAGCCAATTCATTCATGAGCTTGGGAATGAATTATCACCACTTGCCCTAATCGAATCAATCAGTAGCGAAGAATTTTTAATACCGGTTCATATCAATACATTTAGGATTCTTGACAGTATAGCTAGTGAAACCAACCATACTCAGATTGTTGTTGATAGCAAAATCTGTACTGATTGCTTGACTGAGCTTTTTGAACCGCAAAGCCGGTACTATCATTACCCCTTCATCAGTTGTACCAACTGTGGTCCACGCTATAGCATAATTAACAATTTACCCTATGACCGCTCCACTACTGCATATCAGAAATTTCCTTTATGCAATAGTTGCACACTTGAATATGCAAACCCGGCTAATCGGCGCTATCATGCGGAAACCACATGTTGTAATGATTGCGGGCCACAATTTGAATGCAATCTGGAAACTGTTGCCAGCTATATCCGTGATGGTAAAATAGTTGCAATTAAGGGAACCGGCGGTTATGTACTAATTACGAATGCCAGAAATCATGAAGCGGTTACCCGATTACGTGAGCGTAAGCAGCGCAAATCAAAACCACTAGCAGTAATGGCATTAAATACTATTTCAATTCGTCGTTACTACGCACGGGTTAATGCCAGGGAAGCAGAATTACTGGAAAGTAATGCCAGTCCAATAGTTATTCTGCAACAGAAAAATAATAATGCCATTCCAGATAACATAGCTCCACAGCTAAATACACTTGGCATTATGTTACCTCATAGCCCCTTGTATTTCCTGTTATTTTATTATTTACTGGGTAAACCGGAGGGTTATAGCTGGCTTGAATCAAGTAGCAAACAGCTATTAATAGTTACCAGTGCCAATTTATCAGATGGCGCAATTATTGGTGATGATGAACAGGCAAAAAGTAGCCTGGCCAATATTGCTGATTATATAATTGGGCATAATCGACAAATCAGCATGACAGTGGATGACAGCATCATTCAGCAATCGGGAAACCAACAGGTTATTCTACGCCGTGCCCGGGGATTAGTACCACAAATTTACCATTTTCATTATGATCTACCCCAAGTATTCGCTACAGGCGCCACTTTAAAAAGTACCATGTGTTTTACCCGCAAAACCAAAGCCTATCTGACCCAATATGCTGGTGATCTTGCTAATGTTCCTGTAATTGATTATTACCAACGAATATATGAACACTATCAGCACATTTTCAATTTCAAGCCTGAATTAATAGTGTGTGATTTACACCCCGATTTTTATACTAGCGGCTTAGCTGCTACATTGGGAAAACCGGTAGTTCGGCTACAACATCATCAGGCGCACTTATGCTCAGTAATTGCGGCTCATGAAAGTGATGGTTATTTAATTGAGGACAAAATTTTCGGCTGTATCCTTGACGGATATGGTTATGGGGAAAATGGTGCAGCTTTAGGCGGAGAATTAATCAAGTTTGAGCGTGATATTCTAACATTCAAAACAGTATCACAATTGCCGGCATTAATGTTACCTGGTGGCGACCTGGCGGAACAGCAACCATGGCGAATTGCATTAAGTATGTGCACTGCCTATGGGCTTGATATTCCAGATTATCTGATACAACAACCAGGAGCCAATTTTATAGTAAACATGCTTCAGAAACAGCAATTCCTTGTCACAACTGCGTTGGGAAGGGTTTTCTCTGGAGTTGCAGCTTTGCTTGGTATAACTCAGGTTAATGATTATGAAGCACATGCAGCCATGCTACTTGAAAGTCTGGTAACCAGCCCGATAACTGATTTTGACCATATTCGTCTGGATAAAGATGGCAAACCAGATTTAGCCCTACTAATCAAACAAGTATATATTCTTGGAGTAATAAAAAAAGACCTTATTCAAGCGGTTAATTTATTTTATGGCAGCCTTGCAGCTTTGCTGGATAAGTGGCTGGTTTACCATGCTTCATTATATAATATCCGACAGATAGCGGCTTCAGGCGGATGCTGGCAAAGCCGTTATTTACTATCCCTCATTAGCGATAAATTCAGGCATTCAGGCCTACAATTGCTGGTTCCGCATAAGGTGCCATTAAATGACGAAGCCATCAGTCTGGGGCAAGCATGGTATGGAGCAAAATTAATTTTAAATGGCAGGTAAACTATGTGTTTAGCAATTCCTACACAAATTATCAAAATTCTTGATAATCAAATGGCGTTAACCTCCTTATCGGGAGTAGAAAAAGAAGTTTCTTTGGCATTATTAACCGAAAGTGTCGCGATTGGTGATTACGTCATTATCCATGCTGGCTATGCCTTAAGTAAACTTGATGAAGAAGATGCCAGAAAGACTCTGGCATATTTTGCTGAGCTACTGGATGAGGAAAGATATAATGAAATACATTGATGAATTCCGTAATTCAAAAGTTGCGGTCAAGCTGGTGGAAAAAATTAAGTATCTGGCAGACAATAACCGGCAATATAATCTAATGGAATTTTGTGGGGGGCATACTCATGCCATACACCGCTATGGAATAAACCAGATTTTACCAGGTAACATTAAACTGATACACGGCCCGGGCTGTCCGGTATGCGTACTTCCTGTTCCCCGAATTGATCAGGCAATATGGCTGGCCAGCCAGCCAAACGTAATTTTATGCACTTATGCAGATATGTTAAGGGTGCCTGGAGACAAACAAAATAGTCTGCTAAAAGGTAAAGCAAGGGGAGCTCAGGTACAAATTGTATATGCGGTTACTGATGCTCTGAAACTGGCGCAGTTAAACCCGGACAAAACGGTAGTATTTTTTGCCATCGGCTTTGAAACCACCACTCCACCAACAGCTCATGCCATTTTGGAAGCTAATCGCCTTAATCTACCCAACTTTAAAGTTTTTTGTAATCATGTATTAACCGCAGTCGCGATGGCAGCCATTCTTGATGATAATCAGGTACAGATTGATGGTTTTATCGGCCCATCACATGTCAGTAT
>Ga0206102_1000634_pt1 | contig 10667 bp, 9 predicted proteins | sample 1B1Ametagenome_FD_148645 | JGI IMG/M metagenome (GOLD analysis project Ga0206102, IMG submission 148645) | Enriched microbial communities from leaf-cutter ant dump, University of Wisconsin, Madison, United States - 1B1A | ecosystem: Environmental > Terrestrial > Nest > Insects nest > Nest dump... | reverse complement strand
GTATCGATTTGGTGAAATGCTCGACATCTTCGAAAAAACGCGCTTCTGTCAGTTTTTTCGATGGTTTTACGCGAAAGTAAAATCCTGATGCACCTTGTGGATCAAGATCGCATAGCAGCGTCCTCCGGCCAGATATTGCGAAGGCATAGGCAAGATTGACAGCGGTAGCAGTCTTCCCGACTCCGCCTTTGTTGGAATAACAGGCGATGATCTGCATCAGAACTCCTTTCTATTTTGGAACAGTGTACAGAAAGACCGCTGCATGCGGCCACTGCTGAAACGCGCAAAGCTATCCGTGATTCTTTCACGTTCTGCAGATTGACGCTGGTACAAAATGGTAATCAGCGAACCAATGCTCTGCGTAATTTCGAGTTTGTGCTGTTCGTTACTGAGGTCATCGACAAATGTCTGAAGGTTGATCTGTTGAACCACGCAGTCGTTGAATAGGCCCAGTGAGTCCTGAAGTTGTTTCAATGATTTCAGCAAGCTGTCAAATGATTCTTGTGGGAAAACGGGGCTGAAGAATTCCATCAGATAACGTAGTTTCTTGCATTCGATGCGCAACTGATGGATTTCCTGGTCAGGAGTGGCGACATTTATAGTTGCGGCGAGGCGGCAGATCTTGCGATAGCGTTTCCAGATCAGTTCACAGGCGAAATCGTGGGAGATACGACTGGAATTGGGGCCTGGTTTCAATTTGCGCTTCTTCGAGAATAGTTTAGCGAGTGCCTTTATCTCTTTTTTATAGTGACCGGTTTTGAGATGGGTCGCCAGGCGGGTCTGTTCGTCTGTGCGTCTGCCGCGTATTAGCGAAAACATTGCATCCAGCCCGCTGTGCATCGTGCGGGGCACGAGAGAGTAGAAGAGTTCCTGCTCCAGCAGATAGACATCGAGATCACGAAGTGGCCCTGTGGGAGTCATCAGCGCAGAAAAGCGCATTTTGAGTTGGTGAGTCTGGTCAACATCATAGATGCCCTTGAACAGACTCAGTACCGAGCGGATCTTGCGTAGGGCAATACGGTAGTCATGCAGGAACTCAGTATCGAGATCATGGATGATGCCGTATTCATTCACCCGGACGATGGGGAGATAGCTGTCGATCAGGTTGGTTGCCGTATCGAAGGCAGTTTCCTCCTGATGGATATCGACTGTCGGCTTGGCGGCGTAGTCGACACAAGCGTGATCGATCATCCGGTAAAGGTTGCCCGCGGTCAATGATGTCCCGCCACTGGTGCGTATGTATGCTGTCAGATCGTCCAGCGCTTGATCGTAGCCGCGTAGCCCATGGGGTGCAATCAGTACGACTGCTTTGCCGCTGATTGGTATGAGTTCCCGCAGCCTAGCTCGTGCGTGAGTTTTGCCCTCATTGTCGATCAGTGTGAGTTTTCCGTTTCTCATTGTGCCCGACGCTACGGTGAGAAGCGCCCGGAGTGGTGACAGGTCCGTTAGCGCTTCTTTTACCGGCCCTTCCTGAAATTCCGTGACAAATCGGGCATCCGGCCTGGCATGCTGGCTTAGAATCGTCCCTTCCATTGTTAACAGCTCTACCCGCTCATCGATCATGAACAACAGCCTTTGCGATTTCCGCAAGTTTTGCTCAAAACAATCGAGAATCGCGAAGCTGTATTCGTTCTCGTCCCAGTTCAGTATCGGCATCAATCCCTGAATGTCGCTACCTGTCAGATTATTCAGTTGCTCGACCGACATATAGTAATACGCGGACTTTGAACTCATTCTTTTGGCTCGCCTGAACCACTCAAACCATTTTCGATGAGCATTTCAATGATTTTCCGCATGCTTGTTTCTTCCACGATTATTCAGATCCTTGCTGTGGCCCGGATCCGATCCTATGACATCATGCCGTCACATTATGGTATGTGTGTGACAACTATATGACGAGTGGACGATACAAGCTAAGGTCCGAACCTTGGGTGTTTATCAAATTTTTCAATACAGGTGTCAACAGAATCTGGCTGTTGATCGAGAGAGGCCACTTCTTGGGTTGCCACTACTCTCAAGTATTCTCTGATTTTTTGTCGGCTTGGAATATACCAGCCCTTGTTCAGTAGTTTTTTATCAGAACCCAGTAATAGCGATTCATAGAAGAATGCTGGATAATTTCACCTAAATGCCATAAATGTGTTTTGTGTTTAGTATGTTGTGATCTGCCTGATTAGTTGAATGAAAAAGGATAGACAATATCCCGTAGTAGATTTGTTTGCCGGCCCGGGCGGGCTGGGAGAGGGGTTTGCATCCTATTCTGACGGGAGTAACAAGTCACGTTTTCATAGCCTTGTTTCCATTGAATGCGATTTGTTTTCGCATAAGACGCTTTTACTCCGCCATTTTTTTCGCTTATTCCCGACAGGAGAGATACCCGAAGCTTATTATGATTATCTTCAAGGTAGTATCGGAATTGAAGATTTATACCGGCAATACAACATCCAGTATCACAAGGCTCGTGAATCCGCATTACGGATTGCTCTTGGAAAAGGAACGCATGATTATATACAGGAAGTTATAAGCGGGCGCTTGGCAGGCAGAAGAAAATGGGTGCTCATTGGAGGGCCTCCATGTCAGGCATATTCTCTTGCCGGCCGCTCGCGTATGATGGGTGATCCTGGTTTCGAGAGTGATGAGCGGCATTTTTTGTATCGAGAATATCTAAAGATTATTATTGACCACCATCCCCCGGTTTTCGTAATGGAAAATGTCAAGGGACTTCTATCAGCGCGAGTCGGAGACCAGCGAATCAATCGTCAGACCGATCGACGATTGTGAGGATTTCATTCCCTACTCGCACAAACGCGACGATCCTGTCCATGAGCTGCCTCCCAGCCTCTATCGCGCATTCGACGAATTCATCATTGCACGCGCCATTCGAAACCTGCGCGGACAGACCAGCAAGCATTGCTCGATGATGGTCAATGTGTCGCGCTTCGTGCCGGTGCAGAAGGCTGTGCGCGATTTCCTGAGCCTCAGGGAAAAGAAGATCAGGGAAGCGGTTCTCGCAAACTACGCGATGCCGGAGGATGTTTCTTCAAGGAACATGTACATGCAAGGCCTGAAGGATGCCTTTCTCGCCGAGTATGCCGATGTCGGGGTGACGTGGGAGGAAGTGAAGGCAGCCCTCGTCGGTGTCTTCGAGCACCTTCATCTCTACGTCATCAACAGCAAGAGTAACGAATTGCTCGACTACACCCGGTACGAGAAGGAAGGCATCGGGCTGACGGCGGTTGCGGTCGGTGGCCTGAGCCTGTCGCGAGGTTTGACCATTGAGGGACTGATCGTCAGCTACATGTACCGCAACACGAAGATGTACGACACCCTCATGCAGATGGGGCGCTGGTTCGGTTACCGACCGGGCTTCGAGGATCTCTGCCGAGTCCACCTCTCTCGCGATTCGATCAACTGGTATTCCCACATCGCTGATGCCGCCGAAGAACTTGTGCAGCAGGTCAAGCGCATGCGACGTGATCGCCTCAGCCCAAAGGACTTTGGGCTTTACGTCCGCTCGCATCCGGACAGCCTGCTGATCACGGCCGCGAACAAGATGCGGGCTGGTCAGGAAGTCACCGTCGAACAGAGTTTCAGTGGGCGACTGCGTGAAAGCTACATTGTCTCCACAGACCCCGATGTGAATGCCAGGAACTTTGAGCTGATCGCCGATCACTGGCGAAATGGATTCGGCGGACGGTCGGAGGAGTTCACCGAAAAAGGCGTCATCTTCAGAGACGTGCCCGTCGAGGTGATCGACGATTTTCTCACTAGATTCGAATGCCATTCGACCTTTGCGGGACAGAAAGCAGACGTGGTGAGCTATCTCGAACGGATCGCGACGAAGCGTCCGCTTGCTGATGTCCTGCTGATTTCTCCCTCGGGTGGGTCGGGCGGCGAACGCCCATTCACCTTGAGGAATCAGGTACGTGTCGTCGGGAAGGATCAGCCGAATGGCACTGCGTGGCGCCTGAACAAGGACAGGGTTGCTTCGCGTGGTGACGAGAAGCTCGGGCTCAGCGACGAGCAACGCGCTGAGGCGAGAATGGTCGCAGGCGACGACGACGGCTCGGGGGCGGTATCCGACACACATTACCGGATGGTGAGGAACAGGCCCCTCCTCATGATTCACAGTCTGGAGCCCAAGGGCGATGCCGTGACGGGGTCCATTGCCACCTTCGGCATCAGTTTCCCTTACGGAGACTATTCAACGACCATCAATGTCGTCGTGAACAAGGTCTGGCTCCAGCAGATGCAGGGTTACGCGGATGATCCTGATGAGGAGGATGACTACGATGTCTGAGTCCTCGCCTTGGGACGGAATCGCCGTTCCTGGAGCCGATTTCAACATCCGTCAGGTCGCAGTGAACACGGCCGTGCCTTGCTTCTGGGGATGCGATGCCAGTGGTGCCTGCCTGTTCATTGTGGAGCTTCACGGCGACCACACAGCCCAGTACCGGAAGAACGCGGTCACGGTGAACGGCGTCGATGTCGATCTTCGTGCCGGAGATCAGGGGCAGCAACACCTGGTCCTCGCTCTTGAAAGACAGGTTGATTGCGATCTTTTCGAGGGACTGTGCCGTACCCTTGCATTCGCGCTGGAGCACGCCACCGATTCGGCCAGCTCTCTGGCAGTCTCGCTGGCGCACATCCGTCGTTGGAAGACTTTCCTCTCGGGCCGAAGTCAGCATCTGTCCGCAGAGGATGTTCGAGGCCTCTTCGCCGAAATCGTCTTCCTGACGGAACTGATCGATCGGGAAATGCCGAGCAACGCCGTCGTCGAAGCCTGGCTTGGTCCGGAAAGGTCACATCAGGATTTCATCTTCGGCAACACGGCTGTCGAGGTCAAATCCCTCTCGGGCGCCGAACGGAGCAGCATCCGCATTTCGTCGGAATACCAGCTCGAATCCCTGAACGACGCACTGTTCCTGCGCATGTACCGGCTGAGCAATCTGGCTGACGCGGCAGGTGCCCGCTCGCTCAACGAGCTTGTCGTCGCCGTCCACGCGCGGCTCGGCAAGGCAGAGGCCGTCGAGGCCTTTGACCGGAAGTTGGTTGCACACGGCTACGCGCCGCTCCCTGACTACGATGAACCGCGTTTTGTTGTCAGTGACGTGCGCAGCTATCGGGTCGCCGATGATTTTCCGCGTCTCATGCGATCGCAATTGCCGACAGGGATTGCCAAGGTAGCCTACGACATTAGACTGGAAACGATTGCTCAATACGAGTGCGACGGGGCTGCTGTCTTCGGAGGAGAGTGATGGAGCAAACCGGCGAAGAGTTCTTCCACGACTTCCGGCAGGAACTGCTGGCGGGAGCCGAGGCCAACGGCAGGTTTCAGCTCGACGAGTTCATGGAAACCATCGCTGCAGAGCTTGTCGAGACAGGCTTCACGGAAGGCTTCGAACTTTGTCATTTCCGGGCGCAACGTGGCGTGCGCGTGGACGGCTACTGGTTCAATGATGAGGGAGTCCTGCACCTCTTCATCGCAGACTTCGAGTCCCGCAACGAACTGGTGTCCCTGACCAGGACGGACGTGGATGCGGCATTCAAGCGTGTTGCCAACTTCTTCGATGCAAGTATCGACAGGAATCTGGCTGACGATCTGGAGGTCACTTCGCCGGAATACGGCCTTGCCAGACAGATTGTCGATCGCAGAGGTGCCATCGGCTCGCTCAACCTTGTTCTTTTCTCCGAGCGCACGCTCAGCGGGGCAGTGCAGAGCCTTCCGGATGGAGAAGTTGCTGGCGTTCCCACGAGCTATCACGTATGGGATATTTCGCGGCTTCATCGTCAGCGAAGCTCACGCAGCCACAAGGAACCACTCGATCTCGACTTCGAGCAGATGTTCGGCCAAGGCATCGCCTGCCTTCCCGCTCACTTGACAACAGATGCCTATCAGTCCTACCTCATGGTCATGCCAGCAGATGTGCTGGCGACCCTGTACGGAAGTTTCGGAGCGCGCCTGCTGGAGCAGAACGTCCGGACATTCCTGCAGGCTCGTGGCAATGTGAACCAGGGCATACGGGCAACGATCCTGAACGAGCCGGGAATGTTCTTTGCCTACAACAACAGGATCACGGCCACTGCGCAGAGTGTCGAGACCGAGGCAACGGATTCCGGCTTGGCGATCACAAGGATTGTCGATCTTCAGATTGTCAATGGTGGACAGACGACCGCATCCCTGTTCCATACGCGGAAGCGGGACAAGGCGGATCTTTCCCAGATATTCGTTCAGATGAAGCTGTCCGTCATCGACAGCCAGCAAAGCGAGATGGTTGTGCCGAAGATATCGGAGTATGCGAACACTCAGAATAGGGTGAATGCTGCCGACTTCTTCTCGAATCATCCGTTCCATGTCCGGATGGAAGGATTTTCGCGGCGCATTTGGGCGCCGGCGCAGAAGGGAGCCCCTCGCGAGACGCGCTGGTTCTATGAGCGGGCACGCGGTCAGTATGCCGATGCACAGTCAAAACTGACACCGGCAGAGCAACGTCGCTTCAAGGCCGAGCATCCCAAGCCGCAAATGTTCACCAAGACGGATCTGGCGAAGTTTGAAAATGTCTGGGATGACCATCCGAGATGGGTCAATCTTGGTTCTCAGAAGAACTTTGCGCGCTACGCTGCGCGAATCTGTCGTGAATGGGAGAAATCATCTGATAAATTTGATGATTTCTATTTTAAGAGGGCTGTTGCCCGGGTAATCATATTTCGAGCTGCTGAAAAGATCGTATCCGGTCAGCCTTGGTATAACGGTGGGTACCGTGCCAATATCGTTGCCTATACACTTGCAGTTCTGGGAGAAATTATAAAGCGTGGTCAAAGAAACATTAATTTTTTGGCAATCTGGGATAAGCAGAAAATCAATTCTATACTTGAAAAAACTATTGCGATTACTTCAGAAATAGTATACGAGGATATTACCCACCCACCACAAGGTATTTCGAATATTTCCGAATGGTGCAAGAAGGAAGCCTGCTGGAAACAGATTCAGCTACGCTTAACGGAGCTGGAACAGTTATTGCCAAGGGAATTTTTCGGAAATCTGATAGCTGCTGATCAGCAGGTTACAGCTGATATTCCGACTGTTCCAGAAAGCTCGAGAATTGATTATTTTGTTGACGAACAGCAGATATCTGCTCTTCTCATTTCAAAATGGCAAAAATTCTGGAGGAAAGTGCGCGAGAGCAGTAGCTGATTTACGTGGTGATCTGAGAGTATTTACGGTAGAAGGAAGAGAATGCCGGCAAATTATTTTGGCCTATTCTCGATTCTGGTATACCAGCCCTGATAGACTTCATCCGGCCACAGGGATTTAATCCAGACCAGAATGTCATCGATTTCCTGATCTGCCAGTATCCCTGCCCAGCCGGGCATACGTCCTTCCCCCGGGGGACCGCCATTCAGAATGAAGTTTTTCAGCTCTTCCGTGGAATGGTGCCAAGCATGTGCCGTTCCGTCCAGCGGGGGAGGCGGATATCTGCCATTCTCCAGAGGCTTGCGCCAATCGGGAGTTCCTTCTGCATTTTGCCCGTGACATGCTGCACAATTTTTCCGGAAAAGAGTCTGTCCGCGTGCGATCTGTTTGGGATCAAAACTGCGTGTAACCTGTTCCGGAGATGGGTCTCTGCCCAGAATCTGATCCAGTGTCAGTGTGTTGCCGGCCTGCCTGGTATCGGGCTGCTCTGAGCAGGCGGCCATGAGGAGCAGGGGTACAAGCAGTAGAATTCTTGCAGGCATTACGTTATTTGAGCCTTAACACTGACTCGGTTGTGCTGTCTTCAGATATTTTCTCCGCTGCTCCAGATTTTCCCGGGCCGTAGCGGTTGTAAATCTCGGTTGCACTGCGCTTATCTCCAGGCTTCCTGATCAGCAATACATTATAGGAATCGACACGTCCGGTTTCCATACCGGGAGAGCCATGTGGCATGCCGGGTGCTGATAGTCCGACTGCACGGGGGCGTTCTTTCAGAAGTTGCTTGATGTCGTCAGCAGGGACATGTCCTTCTATGGCGTAGCCATTGACCAGAGCGGTGTGGCATGACCCGAGCTCGGGGAGGATGCCGGCTTCTGCTCTGGCTTCATCGTTACCAATGTCGTGGATGTTGACGGTAAATCCATTTTCACGCATGTGATCGACCCATTTGGCGCAACAGCCGCAAGTCGGGCTTTTGTATACTTCCATGGTCGCTGCGGCTGCCATGCTGGCGATTCCTGTCAATGCAGCGGTCAGTAAGGAACGGGTAAGGAATCTGTTAAATTGTACTTTCATTTGCTCTCCACAATAATTTTGCCTTGCATTCCTTTTAAATGGCCAGGGACCGGACAAGCGAAGTCGATAGTCCCTGCTTGAGTGAAATGCCATATCAACTCTTTTTCTTTACCAGGTTCGAGTATTATTTGATTAGGTTCAGTATGTGCTCCATGGTCGTGCTGGCGCATCATTTTTTCATGCTCTCTAAGATGCTGGATGGTATCTATCATCATTTCATGTTTCTTTTTTCCCGTATTTTTGACAATGAATCGGACGGTTTCACCTTGTTTGATATTGATTTCAGAGGGCGAGAACCGGTATTCGTATACTTCAAGTCTGATAGTGCGTGTGACGTTTTCCTGAACACCTGGTTCACCGATTGCTGCATGGCTGTGGTTTGCTGTAGCATAAGCACCAACGGATCCCAGACAAGAAAGCATGAAGGATACGATCAAAGTTTTTTTCATATGTTCCCCCATTGTGGACAGAAGACCGGAATTGCTAATTATTGTTTTGCCTGAATGTTAATACTACACGAACATTTTCCTGCATTCTGATCCCGTTTATTTTTCGTTTGTATTCTCTGTTACATATACCCGAAACCCATATGGTTGCAGAAGCACTTTCCAGAAAAGCTGATTATAACGCCAACAAATTGCGCAAGCGGTTGCGGCGCCTCGTTGGAACTGCTATTGCCGATTTCAACATGATCGAGCAGGGTGACCGGGTCATGGTATGTCTGTCCGGTGGTAAGGATAGCTACGCACTGCTGGATATTTTGCGCAATTTACAGGCGCATGCGCCATTAGATTTTGAGCTGATTGCTGTCAATCTGGATCAGAAGCAACCGGGCTTTCCTGAACATGTATTGCCGAGCTATCTGTCAGAAATAAATATGCCCTTTCGTATCGTGGAACAGGACACTTACAGCGTTGTAAAGCGGGTGATCGCAGAAGGAAAAACAACATGCAGTTTGTGTTCTCGTCTACGCAGAGGCGTGCTTTACCGGGTGGCGACCGAGCTGGGCGCTACTAAGATTGCGCTGGGGCACCATCGGGACGATATTCTGGAGACCTTTTTTCTGAACATGTTTTATGGAGGTAAGCTGAAAGCGATGCCTCCCAAACTGGTGAGCGATGACGGATGTCATGTGGTGATCCGACCGCTGGCGTATTGTAAGGAAAAGGATCTGGCGGCTTATGCCTGGCATGCACAATTTCCTATCATTCCCTGTAATTTGTGTGGTTCGCAGCCAAACCTGCAGCGACAAGTGATCAAGGAAATGATGCAGCAATGGGATAAAAAATATCCTGGCAGGCTTGAAACGATGTTCACTGCTTTACAGAATATTCAGCTTTCACATTTGGCGGACACCAGCCGATATGATTTTGTCGGACTCAAACCTCACGGGATCGCGATTGAAGAAGGTGATAAAGCATTTGATGAAGAGCCTCTTTCTGTCATCCCGGTCGATATGGATCATGACGATGATTCCATCTTCGAACCTAAGGATGAACATGATGCCGAGGCTGCTCAAGGCGGGGTAATATAAGATTACCGATTACTCTTGATCGGTATTATTTTTATTCGATGCCTGCTTCGTGCGCTTGTTGATCGGCATGATAGCTCGAGCGCACCATCGGGCCGCAGGCGGCATGGCTGAATCCCAGGTTCGTAGCGATGCGCTCGAATGTTTTGAAATCTTCGGGTGAAACGTAACGCATGACGGGGTGGTGCCCTTTGCTGGGTTGCAGATACTGGCCAACGGTCAGCATATCAACCTGATGTGCGCGTAAATCGCGCATGACTTCGATGATCTCTTCGTTAGTTTCCCCCAGTCCCAGCATCAGACCGGATTTAGTCGGAATATGAGGGAAGGCTGCCTTGAAATCCTTGAGCAACTGCAATGAATGCATGTAGTCTGCGCCCGGCCGGCATTGCTTATACAGGCGGGGTACGGTTTCCAGATTATGGTTCATTACGTCAGGCGGGCAGGCAGACAGTTTTTCCAGTGCTACTTCCAGTCTGCCGCGAAAATCAGGGACGAGAATCTCGATCCGTGTTTGGGGAGACTGAGTACGAATTGCGCGGATACAGTCTGCGAAGTGCTGTGCACCACCATCCCTGAGGTCGTCACGATCTACGCTGGTAATGACGACATAATTGAGTTTCAGTACCGCAATAGAATTGGCCAGGTGCATCGGCTCATCAGGATCAGGCGCATGAGGCCGGCCGTGTGCCACATCACAAAACGGGCAGCGTCTGGTGCACAGATCACCGAGTATCATGAATGTGGCCGTACCACGGCCGAAGCATTCCCCGATATTTGGGCAGGAGGCTTCCTCACAAACAGTATGTAATCTGTTTTCGCGCAGCAGACGTTTTACTTCCAGGTATTTCTGACTGTTGGGTGAAC
>Ga0206102_1000633_pt1 | contig 10671 bp, 6 predicted proteins | sample 1B1Ametagenome_FD_148645 | JGI IMG/M metagenome (GOLD analysis project Ga0206102, IMG submission 148645) | Enriched microbial communities from leaf-cutter ant dump, University of Wisconsin, Madison, United States - 1B1A | ecosystem: Environmental > Terrestrial > Nest > Insects nest > Nest dump... | reverse complement strand
AACCGCTCACGCGCAGTTGGGCCTACGGCTGGGAAAATATGTACGATGGCCTGGATGGGATTGCGCTGGATTTACCGCCGCTCAACCTCACGCCCACCCACAAGGGCGGTGTGATTCCGCTCAATATCCGCATCAAAGATCCCCTTTGGCCGATGCGCGACCTGCTGGATATTTCCGTCTCGGTTAAACCCAACCAGGCCTACAGCCTGTGGCTGGACACACGCGACCGCATCCTCACCAATGACAGCCTTTATTTAACCATCGCCGCTGCCGCACCGGCATTTAACGGCAGCTTGCTGGAGGGTGCGGAAATACGCCTGGTATTTAAACCGCGCGCCCAGGCAATCGCCGAACACACCACCGATCGCTTTAACCAGGTGCGCGACAACTGGGGCTTTTTGGTGGAAGAGCACACCACCTCGCAACGCCAGCAACTCTATCGCCGCGCCCATGTCGATATCAGCGATTTGCTGCGCGTCGATCCCGACCATGAACTGGGCCGCCGCTACTGGGCGTACATGAGTTATGGCAACCAGGGCCTGCCACCCTTCGAGCAGCCGCAAGCACCCGCCGGTATCCCGCTCTGGGCATTTCGCCAAATCGAAGAATTAAAACTGGTGCGCCACCATATCAACTGGTGGATCGACAAGCGCCAGGTGGACTACGGCGATTTCGGCGGCGGGATTTCCGATGATTCCGATCTGGTACAGCAATGGCCGGGGCTGGCGTTGATGGGCGTAGACCCCGACAAAATCAACACCTCCATCACCGCACTGGCCGATGCTGCTTACCGCAACGGCATGTTTACCGATGGCTTACCCAGTATCGAAACCGACGAGCTGCATGTGTACGAAGAGGGCATCAACACCAACAGCGCCCTGTTTTTATTAAATTGGGGCCAGCCCTGGGCCGCGGAACGCTTAATGGAAACCGTCGCGGCGCTGCACCGGATTATCAAACCCAATCCGCAGGGCCATTGGCTGTTTTCCAGTAACTGGTTCAGCGGCAAAAAAATCTATCGAGAACACAATTGGGAATGGCAAAAGCCCTATTCCTTTCCGATCATGCACCCCGCCATCATGCTCGGGGAATTCAATGCCGACCCGCGCAGCCGCCAGTTGGTTACGCGCCTCGCCGATGGCTACCTGGCCTACAGCTATACCGCTGCCGATGGCCAATGGGCCCTGCCCAACGAAATTAACTGGCGCACGGGCGCAACCCGCGGCGGTGAAATGCATCGCGGTGCCGGTGCCGGCGATATCCCCACTTTGTTCTGGAGTGCCTGGCACTGGACGGGTGATGAGCGCTATTTAAAAGTGCTGGATTACCGCGCGGCACGCGCAGGCATCAGTTCGCTGTCGCGCATCAACGACAACTTTATCGACCTGCTGGGCAAGCGCGATACCTGGGGCAAGGCGCTGGCCGCCGATGCCGGCCCCAATCGCGAATTTGAAAATTTTGTCGCCTGGGAAAACAGCGGCGACAAAACTTACCTGGAGCAACTCTACGCCGACAACATCCGCCTGAAATCGCTCAGCATGTATTTCAATACCGAAGGCCACTGGTGGAGCGACCGTGTGGAAGCGCGTCATGATTTGTTGCAGCGCGCGCGCCTCGGCGGTGTGGCGCTGAGCCGCAACCGCACCAATCCCGGCCACAGTGTCAGCTGGCGTTTTGACGATCCGGATGGCGCGCTACAGGTGGCCCTGCTGATGCCGCGCACACGTACCGATAAATTCAAGATTATCGCCTACAACCTCAGCGACAAAGCGCAATCGGCACAGATGACTGGCTGGAATGTGCAGGCCGGACGCTGGCAATTCACCACCGGTATCGACAGCACGGGCAATGACAAGATCGATAAACCCCTGACACAACAGCAAGTGGCGTTTGAAAAAACGCTATCGATTCCCGTGACCTTCCCGCCCCGGCAAACCCTGGTGATCGAGATGGCATTATTGGACGCCGGCACGCCCGTGGAATTTCGCCCCGACCTGGCCATTGGCCGCGGCGATGTCACGCTCAAGGGCAAAGCCCTGCACGTCCGGGTGCACAGTCTGGGCCACCAGGATGCGCCTGCCGGTGAAGTGCTGGTCGAAAACGCCCAGGGGCAGGTATTGGCGCGCGCCCCTGTTCCCCCGCTGGCTGCCCCCAGCAACCTGCAAGCACAGACTGTGCAGGTCAGCCTGGATTTGCCACGCAAGATGGATCTGCACAATGCCCATGTACGGGTAGTGCTGGCCGATGACACCGCGGAAATCACCCAGCTCAACAACCGCGTGGACTTTAACGACTGGATTCGATAAACCGAGGCTGTACGATGTTCAAACCTGTTTCTATCCGACGCTTACTCATCGCCGCCCAGGGCGTTGTTATTGCACTTGGCCTGGGTGCCTGCATACACCAACCTGTGCAACAGCAACAACCCTGGGTAGCTGACCTGGGCAATGGCGACTATCAAAATCCGGTACTCCATGCCGATTACTCCGACCCGGATGTGATTCGGGTCGGCGATACCTACTACATGACCGCCTCCAGTTTTAACAGCGCGCCGGGTTTGCCACTGCTCACGTCCAAAGACATGGTCAACTGGGAACTGGTAGGCCACGCCTTCCAACAGCAATCCCCCCTGGCTGTGCATGCGCGCCCGCAACATGGCGGCGGTGTCTGGGCACCGAGCCTGCGCTATCACAACAATATGTTCTGGATTTTCTACGGTGATCCCGATGTGGGTATCTACATGTATCAGGCCAAGCATTTTGCCGGCCCCTGGAGCAAACCCCATTTGCTGCTGCCGGGCAAAGGCCTGATCGATCCCACGCCCTTTTGGGATGAAGACGGCAATGCCTACCTGCTGCATGCCTGGGCACACAGCCGTGCCGGCATCAGCAACAAGCTCACCCTGCGCCGCATGTCCCCCGACGGCCGCCGCATCCTCAACCAGGAAGCCCCGATTGTGGTCAACGCCGACCTGCTGCCGGAATACCGCGCACTCGAAGGGCCCAAGCTCTACAAGCGCAATGGCTATTACTACATTTTCGCACCTGCCGGCGGCGTAGCGCCCGGCTGGCAAAGTGTGTTCCGCGCCAAACAGATTTACGGCCCCTATGAAGACAGGATTGTGTTGGAACAGGGCAATACCGACGTCAATGGCCCGCACCAGGGCGCCTGGGTGCAAACGCCGGAAGGCACCGACTGGTTTTTCCATTTCCAGGACAAAGGCGTCTATGGTCGCATCCTGCATTTACAGCCGATGCGCTGGGAAAACGATTGGCCGCTGATCGGGCAAAACATCAATGCCCAGGGCGTTGGCGAACCTGTGGCGCGCCATCGCAAACCGGTGCAAGGCTTCCCACAGCAAGTCCCCGCCACCCGTGACGAATTCGATACACCTGAACTTGGCCTGCAATGGCAGTGGAACGCCAACTGGAAGCCCGAATGGTATTCGCTCAGCGCCAACCCCGGCTATCTGCGCCTATACAGCCAATACGATGCCCTGAGTACGCAAAAAAACAGCCTCTGGCCAACGCCATCGCTACTGCTGCAAAAAATTCCCGCTCCGGAATTTTCAGTGACCACACAGATCACCCTCAACGCCACTCACACAGGTGATCGCGTCGGCCTGATCGCCTATGGCTTTCACTATGGCTGGATCGGCCTGCGCCGGGAGGGCGGACATACCCAACTGGTCTACGCCACCTGCTACGACGCCGCCAGCGACCGCGCCGAACGCATCCGCTTTCGCAAAACCCTGGACACCAACAGCATCTATTTGCGCATGGACATGCGCGAAGAGGGCAAGGCCGAATTTTTCTACAGCCTGGATGGCAAACACTATGAACGCGTCAGCGGCCTGTTCCGCGCCGACCGCGGCCGCTGGGTAGGAGGAAAAATCGGTTTATTCAGCGCAAGCGTACAAGCATCAAAAGGGAAGTCCTATGCCGATGTGGCGTATTTTCGGGTGACGCCGTTGGTGAAGTAACTGCTGCACCTGGCCTAAAACAATAGGCCAGGTGCATTTATAACTCTTATGGCTTAAACATATCTTTCGCAAAAGAAATCAAATCTTCCCTGCTAACTGTATTAACAATTGCCATCTGCTCTTCGGCACAGGAGTTCAACTCAATACATCTTGGCGGTTTGTTATTATCGTCATATGTATTAAGCTGATTAATTACCATTTTTTTTAGCGGCCGAATGTCCTCAGGAATATTGGAGGCCAGATTAGCTACAAAATCTCTTGTGAATTTATCATTCAATTGCTGAATTTTTTTGGCTTTCATTGTGTAACTTTGTGCAATTAACAATAGCGCTGGCGTGCCATCGATCAATTGAAACTGAACGTCTACATGATATCCAATGTTATGCACGGATCTCATCGTATAAAAATACTGTGCTTCAAGTAACGGAGCCATCATTTTTGCCAAGACTACTGCGCGGCTCTCTTTACTGGCAGCAAAGAGAGCACTCACCACAACCTCACCATTACTTTTTACAGGCGCCACCAGATCCAACTTTGCCGGCAAGATAGCAGGCTTATTCCTATTATCGAAATACCCTTGGCTTTTGTTATCAACGACCGCTTTAATTTTTTGAGTAAACAAGTTCATCTCAGCCTCAGAGACTGCACTCGTCGCATTTATCGAAACAAATATTTGCTTTAGATAAGCATTGTAAAACACTTTAAAATCTTGAACACTCACGTCCGAGCACTGCCATTGGTCATAGAAAGACCATAACGGAATAGTATTAGTCTTATACGCATTAACAAACCTATCAGCAGCTTCTAACGAGCCTGTCAAACGCAGAAAATCCATCGTGCATGCATCCTGTAATGCAGATTCAATGGCTTGATCATCTACATTCAATTGATATAGCTTTTCAACCACGCGCATAACATAATCCAGTTGATCAATGGCCTCTTCTGCACTTCCCTCCAGCGCAATATCTACTCCACCAAAATCGTTAAAATCCAATTTACATGACTGATATCGCTGACAGGACAAAGGCACATTGAGATTATCCATACCCAGTAGATTTTTTATTATTTGCAGATAAATGAAATCACTGTACTGATAAAGTGAAGTTAATGAATCTATATTTACCTTTAAAAAGGAAGCATCCAAGGAGCTCGGCTCTCGCTCAACAAAAAAAGCATTTGCGTTAAAGAGAAAGGGCGATTTTGGAGTAGATGCCATATCCGGCAAACCATGCCTAACCGGTTTTTTATCTGAACCGACCCATGCATCAAGATCTATTTCAGAATCAATTTTTATAGATTCACGCTCAGCAGAAAACTCAACGCCATCAAATTCTGACTTTATATTAAAATGACCTTTTTCATTAAAACGAAATATCTTTGCGTGATTCACATTAATCGCACTTATGATATCTGCAACAAATCCATACCTGTCCCGAATAAGAGATTTCTTAGTAACATCCTGGGCAGATGCATACATAAGGCGCTCAAGCGGCCCATAAGGCATTATGGTATTCCAAGGGCTAAGTCCGGATTTAGCCTCTTTATCCGCAGCAGTATAAATTTCCCCTATGTAAGTCTCATTATTTAATATCTGAAAATGTGAAAAAAACATGCTTAACACATCTTTTTCTTGGGCCATCCCCTTGTCAGTCAAATACATAAATACCGTCATTTCTGAAGAAAAATTATCTTCAGAAAGAATCTTTTGCAAGGGAAAAACACCCAAACTGTAAACAAACCCCGCCGACTCTAATTTTGATCTAATCGACCACCTATTTCTTTCAAAAAATAATTTATCAATCACTGAGGAAGAGAATGAATCCGATGTAAAAATTGGATAATTTAGCTGACTCTTTAAAGGAACCTTAATAGCCAAAACATTTTTTCTATCACCTTTAATGGTTACTCTTATCGGCCCTGCATTTTTTTCATTTGAAACAGGGCTTATGACAGACCTTACTCTACTCGACCCACGTTTAATTACACCGAATTCCTTATTGATTAAATTCCTTACCTCTTCAACACTTTTTTCTGTAATGACTACCACTTTTATATTATCAGCAAAGTAGAAATCATTATGATGAGCTATAAGTGCAGACTTAATGGTTTCTGTGTTAGTGGCAGTTTGATAAAGGCTATTCTTGTTTCCCTGAAACAAACCAAATGCAGGATCATCCGTTTGCCTTGTAAGGTAATTAGCTCTATTTAACTTATAGTCTTCAAGCTGCAAATGCCCCCAAAACTCTGCATCCATAGCATTAATTTCATTTCTAATCGTTTGATTATCAAAAATTGGATGATGTAATGAATCTGCCAGTCGGCTCATCGCCATATCAAGATAATGATCATCAATAACTATTTCATAGGTAGTATTTAACTCAGACATTATCCCTTTAACAACACCGCCATGCTTTCTTATAAATTTCCGCAGCTCTCCCGGCTCTGGATAGTTTTTTGAGCCACCCATACCCACTATATGTTCCAACAAATGACTTAATCCCGGCATGGTTTCAGGATCATTTATCAGTCCATTTTTTACCCCAACCAAAATATGAGACTGCTGTTGATTATTCCGATTAATAATCAGGGCCTCAATACCATTGCGGAGAGTTATATGTTCGTAATTTGCTGAGTCAAACTCAGCCTTTGGTATTACCTGATGAATTACAATCGATTTTTGTTCCGAAAAATCTTTATATTCAATAAAGCAATATAGTAAAAATGCACATATGATTAATAATAAAAATCCATGCTTAACCGCTCTCTGAAGTGGCATAGTGTACGTCTCCAAATCTGTTAGCCCATACGCTTTATAAAACAAACCATTCACAAAACGCGAAAGCGATTTTCAACGACAAATTTTAATAAATATTATTAAAATTAATGCACAATATCGATCAAATAAAAACCAAAATGTCGCGTAAATTATTTTTTCTTTTTCTAAAAATAAAAAGGCATCACTTATGTATTGAAAATCATTATCTCTTAGATTAGCATTATTTTACATCGATAATTAATTGAATTATGTTGTGATCATGGAGCATGAAAAAGGAGAGAAATAAATGCCCGATATGGATATAGATGAAAATTTTTTGCATATTGATGTTAATCCGCTAACTCTCACTATCATAACTACCTACACCTGTAATGCAGCATGCGAAGAATGTTGCTTCGAGTGTACTCCCACCGTTAAACACCGTTTATCGTTCGATGAAATAAAGGGATTTATCGAGCGATCAATCACCACTTACCCAACACTGGAATTAGTTGTTTTTACCGGTGGTGAATGTTTTCTCTTAAAAGACGATCTCTACAACGCGATTGGATTTTGTACATCGTTAGGTTTGGCGACTCGATGTGTATCCAATGGCTTCTGGGGTAAAAACCGTACACATGCAGAAAAGGTTGTCAATGCATTGGTGGAGAATGGCTTGTCTGAAATTAATTTCAGTACAGGGCTTGATCATAAGAAATGGGTGCCTGTGGATAGCGTTATTACCGCCACAGAATGTCTGTTAAAAACAAGTATTCCGGTGCTGATCACCATTGAAAAGGACTCAGGTGACTCGGACTGCTTTGGTGAAGTTGTCAATGACCCAAGAATAAAAAAGTTATTACAGGAACATGTAAAACTAACGATTCAATCCAATTCCTGGATGCCATTTCATAAGAACAGCATTGAGCGAGGACAGGTCGATCAAACGCATCTTCGCTCTGGTTGTGATCAGGTATTTACGAATTTAGTACTTACACCAAAGCGTGAAATAGCCTCTTGCTGTGGTTTAACCCTTGAACACATTCCAGAAATGCGGATAGGCGATATTGATGATACCGAATGTTATCGTCGCGAACAGGAAAATGACTTTCTCAAGCTTTGGTTAAGGGTTGATGGCCCTATGAATATTCTGGAAACTTTGCTTGGGCGTAACCACGAAAAATTAAAAAAAGTCGTTCATGTTTGTCAGGCGTGTGCGATTCTACATAAAGATGATGAGGTCAGGGATAAATTGGAAGCGCAATACACTGATCATATGCTTGCAGTAGGGCACAAATGGAATCTTATAAAGGCTGTTGAAATGGAGGTAAATGTATGAATCGTAGAGACTTGTTGAAAGGTGCCATCATCGCAAGTACAGCAACGGCAACTGGCGTTGCTGCTGAAGAAAATTCACGTCTATTCGGGACACCGAACAGTGCTATTCCTGGTAATGTTTTTTCTGATCGAAGACACCGTTTAAAGCTCAGCATGAGTAAAAATAATATTCCTTCATCCATGTGGAATCGCTTTGAGAATTTATCCGATTTCTGGCAAGAGGTCAGCACCAATCCTGATCGTTATAAAATGGCCAGGGAAATTGCTATTTCGCGTAATGCAGATCTTGGAAATTTTTTGAATGATAAACGATTCGATACTGATGAACATAAAATTCTTCTTAAATTATCTGATCCCGATTTACTGAAATACGCAGCACAGGGTGATTATCTGGGGCTGTTAAGTGAAATGAATAGCCGTGGACTATTGGAGCTGGGTGATAAATTAGCAGACGATTTTGTTAAAGCGATTAAACAGGATGAGGAAATATACGAAAGTCTGCGTGCAGATTTCCAGGCAAAATTTGCAGAACACCAATTGCTGGAAGGTGGTGACCTCATGGATGATCTGAAATTTTTCAGAAGCAAAATTATTCCCAGTGAAGCCTTTAATGTACGAAATAACGCAGTAGCGGCAGCGGCAGTAGCGGTTGTTGTAGGTGTTGCCGTGGCTACTTATGCCATCGCGGCAGTGAATGTTGCTGTAGGTTTGAATGTGGTTGCTGCCATCAGTGTTGCGGTACAATTGGCTGTGTGCGGTGCCACATGCCATGGTCGGTATCCCATGAGCGAAAACATGAAAAAGGATATTGGTGCAATCTCCCTGCTGGCCAAGAAAACCAATAATCCACAATTGGTTGAGCGCTCAATTGTTGAACTGCATTGTAAAGAAGCGGCGTTATGTTTGGGAGCAGCAGAAAAATTGGGGCTTATTCATATCAAAGACGATGATAAAAAAGAAGTGTATCAGCGTATGTACAACATTATCAGGGTAGGTTTAAAGGCATAGCGATGAATTACCTAAAGGTTGATCTCCAGGCAGGTGTTTTTTTATTGCTTCTTGTTGTTGTATTACCAACAATTATCGTCTTGTGTTCTGAGCATTTTTTACACAAGCAGGGTGGCTATAAAATCACCTTAATCACGTTAGGATTAACCTTTCTTTTGACCCTTGTATTTTATTTTAACATTGAACGAAGCCGTATTCTGGTAACAGATACGGCAATTGAGTTGCAAAATTTTTTCTATAGCAGAACCATCCCTATTGAAAAAATAAATACAGTTGAGCTTTACGATGAGCTACCAGTTGAACTTAGCCCCCGATTGAAAACTAACGGCCTTGCCATAGGCAGTGTAAAAATAGGTAGCTTTTTATTGAAGGATCGTAAAACCGTTTTTTTTATGTCTGCACAACCGCCATTTAATGTAATAACACTTGGTGATGATAAATTTATCTTTTCCACCAATAAGGAAATCAATGAAAAACTTACTACAAGGAAAACTACGCAATAGTCTATTACTTCTAGCTCTGATGGGATCTTTTGGGGTTGTAGTTTTTTCAAGTGATGCCCCCATCGTACAAGTTTATGAAGTCAACAGCCATCGCTCCATGGATATGGAACAGCTTAAGGCACGACTTCCTTTATCCGGTATCATCTTGATTGGTGAGGAACATAATGTCTTTACTCATCGTCAAATCCAGCTTGAATTAATTCAGTTCCTTCACAAACAGGGTAAGCTTGATGGTATCGTGATGGAGATGATTTACCCAGATCAACAAATCCATATTAATCGACTGTACGTAAATAACACCTTCGCATCGGAAGACTTGCAATATCTGGTTCGATGGCATGATGATTTGTGGCCCTGGATGCAATATCGGCCAATTGTCGAGATGGCGATTAATCAAAAAATCCCATTGTTGTACGGAAATCTCACGGAACAGGAAAAAAGTATGTTTCGCAATGCCATTCATTTTGAATTTATTGACGAAGAGCAATCTGTAGCGATTGAAAACATGATTGCCAATGCCCATAAAAATCTCTCGTTCAAATCCGTTACGTTTGCAGAACATGCTCGCCTTCATGCTTCCGTTGATCAACGTATGATGAACAATGCTTTGTATAACTTAAGAGGGAACAGGGTGGTGCTGGCGGGGCGTGATCACATTAAAAACGACACTGGCATTGCACGTTTATTGAGCGAAAAACGACAAGCTCACATCAGTATTGGAATTTTCTCTGCGGGCAATATAAATGCTTCAATGGCATGGCAACCATTCGATTATGTAGTGGTACCTCACTCTGGGTATCCTAGTAAGTGGTATATGGATATTAAACAGTTTTTATATCGGTTATGGTCATAAGTCATTGGATATATTGCGATGCTGAATCAGCACAAATACATACTTGCAGGGATATTACTGTGGTTGTTTTTCGGAGGAGTCGTCATGGCAGAATCCATGTATGGAGATTGGACAGGTACTTTGCGCGCTAATGGTAATGAACTGCAATTGGTGTTGCATATTAACAAAAACGACAGTGTTACGTTGGATAGCGTTAGTCAAGGCGTTAATGGAATTGTTGGCAAGTTTGTTG
>Ga0206102_1000632_pt1 | contig 10672 bp, 8 predicted proteins | sample 1B1Ametagenome_FD_148645 | JGI IMG/M metagenome (GOLD analysis project Ga0206102, IMG submission 148645) | Enriched microbial communities from leaf-cutter ant dump, University of Wisconsin, Madison, United States - 1B1A | ecosystem: Environmental > Terrestrial > Nest > Insects nest > Nest dump... | reverse complement strand
CGGACCAGGTGCAGGCGCGCGCCGGAATTCGCGCACAGGCGAATCACGTTGCCGGTATTGGGTGGTATTTCCGGCTCGTACAAGACGACGTGCAGCATCGCCGCCTACTTCGGGTTTTCGCCGCAGGATTTCGTCAGCGTTCCGCTACCGGCTGCGGCCACTTGCGCATCGCTCGCGTCAACCGCCGCCTGCGGAAACTCGATGCGCACGTCGAGGTTCTTCAGCTTGGTGTCGCGCACGTTCGACATGCCGACGAAGCGCAGCAGCCGGTGCGTGACGCGATCGTAGGTGACGTCGATGCTGGGCGCCAGGAACGAATACCAAGCGCCGAGCGAGAGGCGCACGGTGAGCCGGGCCGCGTTGCTGGCGTCGTCCACGCGGGCCAGATCGAAGGCGTAGAACGTGAGCCTGCTCGGCACCAGGAACTTGAAGCGCAGCGTGTCGCCGCGCGCGAGCGCATCCCAGTGCCGGCGCACGTAGGTGTCGAAGCCGGCATCGATCACGCCATCGTCGGGCATCGCCAGCGGCGCGGATTTTTCCGCCTGGTCCGGTGCGCGCTGCACGTAGATCGTGCGTGCGTCGCCGGCACCGCGCACGCCCTCGCGATAACCGGTGCGGGCATCGAGCATGTCGAAGTCCGGCGCCTGCGCGTTGCCCTCGTCGTGGATGGTCTTGCGCGCGAAGGGCTTGCCGTCCGGACAGGTGTAAACGACCAGGCGCTCGGCGCCCGACAGGTAATGCGTCTCGCGATAGGCCAGCGTGCCACCCTTGGCCAGGTACGCGTCGCCGGTCCAGGTTTGCGCCGTGAACGCGGGTGTTGCGGCGAGCGTGAACACGGCCGCAGTTATAATTTTCGTGACGGGAAGGCAGTTCATGGGACAAGTATGCCGGTAGCGCAGGTCAATGGCGCGTCAATTTACTACGAATGCGAGGGCGCGGGTCCGCCGCTGCTGCTGATCCACGGACTCGGCTCCAGCGGCGACGACTGGGCGTTCCAGCGCGAGGACTTCGCGCGGCATTTCACCTTGATCCTGCCGGATCTGCGCGGCTCCGGACGCAGCGACAAGCCGCCGGGGCGGTATTCCATCGCGCAGTTCGCGGCGGATCTGTGGGCGTTGCTCGACACGCTTGGCGTGGAATCGGCCGATATCCTCGGCTTTTCGCTCGGCGGTGCGGTCGCGCAGGAAATGGCGCTGCTGCACCCGGCGCGCGTGCGCAAACTCGTGCTGTGCAACGCGCTGGCCAACTATCGCACCGACACGCCGCGCAAATGGCTCGAAGCGCGCGTGCAGGTCGCGCTGGTGCATCTGCTCGGCCTGCGCCGCACCGCGCGCCTGATTGCCAACCGCCTGTTTCCGCACGAGGACCAGGCGCCCAAGCGCCAGCGCGTGATCGACGTGGTCGGCGCCAACCCCAAGGCCGCCTACATGGCGACGATCAATGCCCTGATCGGCTGGAGCGCCCTGGACCGCATCCACGCCATCGCCTGCCCGGTGCTGATCCTCGCCGCCGAATTCGACTACACCCCGCTGGCGGAAAAGCGCATCGAGGCCGCGCGTTTCCCGCATGCGCAATTCATCGTGATGGAAGGCTCGCGCCACGGCACGCCGTTCGATGCGACCGAGCGGTTCAATGCGAGCGTGCTGGAGTTTTTGCGCAGCGAATCAGCATCGACAGCACCAGATCACCACGCAATCTCCGCGCCGAGGTAGTCGACGAAACGCCCGGCCATGTCCGGACCGGCGGCATCGAGCACCTTGATCAATCCGGCCGCCGATTCCGGCGCGGATACGGCCGCGTTCGTGCCGCCCATGTCGGTGCGCACCCAGCCCGGGCTGGCGCAGAACACGGTGACGCCGTGCGGCGCGAGCGCCGCAGCCAACTGGCGCGTGGCCATGTTCAAGGCGGTCTTGCTCATCGAATAACTCGGCGTGCCGAATGCCGTGGTGCCGGCGAGCGAGGCCAGGCGCGTGGAGATGTTGAGCACCTTCGGCCGCGTACCCTTCTGCAACAGCGGACTCAACGATTGGGCGAGCAATACCGGGCCGATCACGTTCGTGGCGAAGCTGTCCACCATGGATTTGTGCGCGATGGCGCCGAAGCGCTCGCCGGACACCAGCATGCCGGCATTGTTGATGAGTGCGTCCAGCGCGTCGGTCAGTGCGGCGACTTCGCGTGCGGCCTCGGCAATGGATTGCTCGCTGGCCAGTTCCAGCGGCAGGATGCGCAGGTGCCCCGGATGCGCGGCGGCGAGTTCGGTCAGCGCCAGCGCCTTGCCGGGATGGCGGCAAGTGGCGATGACGCGATCGGCGCGGGCAAGGCAATGGCGTACGAGTTCAAGGCCGATGCCGCGATTGGCGCCGGTAATCAGGATACGTTGCATGGCAAGCTCCCAAAAGGTCTGAGTCTAGCGCCGATGTGACCGGATCGCGCTTGTTGCGAGGCGGGAATCGCTACAATGCCGCGCATGAAGGTCCTGGTCACCGGTGGCGGCGGTTTCCTCGGCAGCGCGATCTGCAAGCAGCTTGTCGCGGCCGGACACGGCGTGCGCGCATTCAGCCGCAATCGGCATCCGGTGCTGGATGCGCTCGGCGTCGAGCAGCGCTTTGGCGACATCGCCAGCATGGATATGGTCGTCGACGCGAGCAAGGGCGTGGATGCCATCGTGCATTGCGCGGCCAGGATGGCGCCGTGGGGTCCGCTCGATGAATTCTACGAAACCAACGTGCGCGGCACCGACATCGTTCTTGCCGCCTGCGAGTTGAACGAGATCGGCCGACTGGTGTTCACCTCGAGCCCGAGCGTGGTGCAGAACGGCACCGATCAGGAAGGCATAACCGAATCCACGCCCTACGCGCAGCCGTTCATGAACGCCTACGCGCATACCAAGGCGCTGGCCGAGCAGCGCATCCTGGCCGCGAACGGACCGAACCTGGCGACCGTGGTCCTGCGCCCGCAGATCGTCTGGGGCCCGGACGATCCCACCTTCCTGCCGCTCGTGCTGGCCAGGGCGCGCGCTGGAAAGCTGCGCTTCATCGGCAAGACGCCGAAAAAGATCGATACCGTGTACATCGACAATGCCGTTGACGCGCATGTGTCGGCGCTGGAAAAGCTCGACGTTGGCTCAGCCGTCGCCGGGAAGACCTATTTCATCAGCCAGGGCGAGCCGGTGTTCAACGAGGACCTGATCAACGGCTGGCTCAACGCGGGTGGTTTTCCGCCGGAAACGCGGCGCCTGCCGGAAGCGCCGATGCGCTTTCTGGCCAATGCCTTCGAGGGCGTTTATGGCGCCTTGCGCATTCAGAAGTCTCCGCCGCTGACGCGCTTCATCGTCGACCGGCTTTCCACCGCCTTGTGGTTCGACATTTCCGCCGCGCGCCGCGACCTGGGCTATGTACCGCGCGTGAGCCTCGCCGAAGGCATGGCACGCCTGGCGCAACATCTCACGCGCGAACGCATGCAAAGTCGCGGTTGAGGCGGCCGTCAATCCGGCATGGAATGCCGGAATTCAGAGCACAGGGACGTGACCCGGTGCGGCAAGGCCCATGACGTTCAGTGTGCAGGATGGTTTGAGCGCAGAGATGCCCATGATCACCCGGCCCGATTGACCGCATGGAATCCCCTAACCGTGAATTCGCGGCGATATCGCGCTTCATCACGCGCGGTAGCGATGGGTATCGTTGCGCTCAACCCAATAGAATGGACTCCGCATCTTCTATAAAACCTTGGTAATTGACAAGCCCCCCCCCCGTTCGGTTAGCGTAGTGGTGCACGCATTCGTCGTGCATCCAACAAAAAAATGATCAAGTGTGCTACTCGTGACAATGTAGTGCTGTGGTCGCGTGCAGTTACACAATAATTGAGGGGGCACAAAAATGAGTACGCTGTCTAATCGTGCGTGCCGGCGCGTTCGCAACGTCATGTTTTCGCCATCTTCCGGTCATTGGGCAAGTTTGTTGGTCGTCGGGCTAGCGGTTCTTGCGAGCGGGAGCTTTCCGCAGCGAACGTTTGCCGACATGCCTACTACCACGGTAACAGGATGGACCTGCCCAACAGACAAAATCCAAATTTGGGACGGCGATACGCTCATCGGCTGTTCTGATGGAATACCGTCGTCTCGGACAGGAACTGGCGGTGGTGAGCCGGCACCAGGTGGTCAAGGCCCGGTTGGTTCATTGTCTGTTCCCGATATGGCTACGATTGAACATGCCAGCAATTGTGTTGAAGCCAATGGCGGTCAACCTGCGAGATTGAAAGAGGTTTTCAGCGACGAATTCGCAAAATCGATATACGCAATGACGGACTCGTCGCGTACTGTCTACTTCGCAAACAGCTATCAGCCAGGGTGGGAGAAATTTGGTGTTGGTACTTCCGATTATGGGCAGAGTCATCTTACTGGATTCGAACAATTGGTGTGGACAATGGCCCATGAACGATTGCACCAGGCCGGCAACTGGAATCAACACGATGGAAATGGTGAGTACTACGACACGCAAGCGCACAAGGTTATCCAAAGCTACTGGGCACACGGCAATGGTGCTAATTGCAAAAAATAGAGAAGGGCAGTTTGTGCAGTGGTATGTCAAATCGAGGCATAATGCCCGTCAGATGATGTGTAGTATCAATTGAAATGAGAAAACGCATTTTTCGAAGCCGAACAAGATCCGTACTGTTCGCAGTAGCGCCTATCCTTGGCGCCATCTGCTTGACGTCCTGGTATTGCTCTGCGCGCGTTGAGGGTGAGGCATCACCATCAGAATCGACATCCCAGGCAAAAGCCACACAAGGCATTAGCGCACTTGACAAAGAAACGGTGAAGAATATTTCTTCGCCTGGAGCAAATCACAGGAAAGACGAACATTTGCAAATACCGAGTTCGGTATCTGCTTTGACCTCTCGCTCGTTGCTGACGGATGAACTCGCGTCGACGGACGAGCATGATCTGGCTAAGCTCGCGGAAATATCCCGACAATCACTTTCGTGTCGGGCGAGGCGAGAAGTTCTGAAGAGTGGTGATGCTTTCGAACAAGATATCGCAGCTGCCAAGACGGACGATGCTCGTTTTTTTCTGCAAAAGGAATATGAGGCTTTCCTTCCGCGCTTAAAAAAAGCCGAAGCCGACAAAGACGCACAGTGCGATGGTTTGTCCGACACCGATTTGGAAATAGTTGCTCGAGAATCGACGCTGCGGGCTGCGGCTTTAGGCGATACGGATGCGCAGATGTGCGCGATGTTCGTGTTGCCGGATGTCTATGCGGTGTCGAGCGAGAAACAGCAGGCGGTTATCGGCAATCAAGCCGCAAACTATCTTTCGGCCGGCCTTGACCGTGGCGATTGGCGCGCCGTTCGCCTATTTCAGAACGCGTGCGGCCCGCATGCGGGAGTTCAGGGGCTTGGTCTTGCTTGCGAAGGATTACCGATTTTGCGAATGCAGATAATTTTGGCGCTCGGCGCTTCCGGCGAAAAGCAGAAGGAACTTATGGAAGATATCGAGAGAATCACGGCGGAAGTCGATTCGACGGGAAGTTTGCAGTTGCAAGGAAAATCGCACCCCAAGAAGGAAGTGGATAGCGCGATCGATTGGGCGAAAGCAGAATACGCCAAACATTTTCGGAATTCTTCTTACGATTTCAACCAGCCCGTATGCATTTCCCAAGGATATGGATTGGGCGGCTGAAGCTCTGCGGTGGTCTTCATGAGCTATTTTTCAACACCCTGCCTGCAGCCCGTGGCGTTCAGTGGCACATGTAATCGGCGCCTGCCGGAATGGTCTCGAAGCCGTCGGCGAAGATCGAGCCATTGCCGATGCGCACTTCGTCGAGCAGGAAACCCGAGAATCCGGCAGCCGGATCCGACGACATGCGCCAGCGAATCCGCACGGTCTGCCCGGCATAGGCCGACAAGTCCTTCGCGAATGGCTTGAACACCGCCGTCGCACTGCCGTTGTTCGGATCGGCGTTCGATGCCGCAGTGCTCACGCCGGTGAAGGCGCCGTGTGCTGCCGCGAAGCCGCAGGCGTTGACCGGCGGGTTGCTCGTTTGGGCAAACGTGTTTGGATAACCGCCATCCGGCGGCAGATCGGTCCAACTGCTGCCGCCGTCGGTCGAGATTTCCAGCACCACGCCGTCCCACTGGTATTCCATGTCGTAGCGCGCCATGAAGCTCAGTGTCGTTCCGGCTGTCAGCGTCAACGGCGGCGTGGTCACGCTGGCGCAGGTCAGGTCGGGATAGACCTGAGCATCGGGTGCGTTGTGGTAGCTGTAGTTGCCGTTGCTGGCCGCGCTGGCCGTGATCTGCCACGGCGATTCCAGGCTCAGGTAGGTGTGCGTGTCCACGTCGTCGACGAAGTTGGCCGGATTCGGCCCATCCACTCCGCTCGGGCTTGTGTTCACGATGCGCGAGACCGGTGCGGCGTTGCCGAAGCTGTCCTGTGCCGAGACCTGGTAGTAATCGGGTTGGCCATTGTTGACGTCAACATCCGTGAATGACGGATTCGTCAGGCCACTCGCGATCGTGGTGGCATCGCTGAAATCGGGATTTGCGGCACGCAGCACGGAGTACGTTATCCCGGTCGAGGCCGGACATGCTGCCTGGGCTGCCTGCCACGACAGGGCGACACTGCATGTCGAATTGGTGTCGTTCGCGCGGAGCGAATCCGTGTCGAACGCCGGCAACAAGGTGCAACTGTCCTGGGAGACGACATCGATGCACGCCGAAACGTCACCCTCCACGTCGTTGCTGATGCCGCGTACCTTGTAGGCATAACTGAAACCGCCTTGCGTACGTTCGTCGACGAGCGGCGACGAGGATGCGCTGGCGACCATGCGGAAGTCGCCCGCGTCGGCGCTCGCGCAACTGCCGTTGGCGCGATACAGCTGGAAGCCCTGTGCGCCGCTGGCCGCAGTGAAACCCACGGCGATGCCGCTGCTGTCGTTGCTGGCGACATTCAAACCCGTCGGTGCGGGAAACGCCGTCGCGTCGGGCAGACCGAACTTGCCGGACACGACCAGCGCATAGCCTTGCCGGTCGGTCTGGGCGCGGCCGTTGCCGGGAATGGAGGTACCGATGACGCGGAACGTGTAGCTGCCGGCCGTGGGCGCGGTCAGGCGCACCTGCTCCACGGTATTGATGTCGTCGGCGCTGCCGTCGGTGGTGGAGACTCCCGAGTTGAACACGTTGCCCTTGTACGTGCCGGCGGGACCGACGACTTCCAGATCGAGATTGTTGACCAGCGTGGAAGCCGCGCCGACCGAGGCTTCCGGATCGAACCAGGTCAGGGTGGCGCGCAATTCGGCGCCGGCCTGCACGTTGGCGATGGTGTAGTCGTTTTCCTCGCCGGTTTCCAGGCCGGCGGCATTGACGCGCTCGAACAGACGCGAGCGGCGGGTGTCGTCGCCGCCGGTCAGGGTATTGGCGAACCACAAATTGCCGTCCAGCCAGGCACGACCCCAGCCGTAGTTCCCGCTCGCCCATGCGCTGGCGCGCAACACGTCGGTGCCGTTGAGCAGGAACGCCTTCATCGCCATGCCGCTCGGGTTGTAGGCATCCGCAGCGGTTTTCACGCCGCGCGGATAGAAGCCGTCGGTGAAATACTGGCGCATCAACGCGGCATTGCCGGCAATCGTGGGCGTTGCCATCGAGGTGCCGGACATCGACTTGGCAACCGGTTTCTCGATCGTCGCATTCGTGTTCGCATCGCCGGAAGCGGATACCGTGTTCGTTCCGGGCGCCATGATGTCGGGCTTGATGCGCCCGTCGGCGGTGGGGCCACGACTGGAGAAATACGCCACCGTCGTGGCGCCGGCATGGCCGAGTGCGCCGACGGTCAGTGCGTTCTTGGCATTGCCCGGTGAGCCGATGGTGTTCGCGGCGCCGTCGTTGCCGGCGGCAACCACGACCAGCAGATCCTCCAGCGTGTTCGTCGCGTAATCGACATTGTTGTCATCGCCGGCGTAAGCGCCGCGATCCGACGCGCCCCAACTGTCGCTGTGGATGTGCGCGTTGGCCGCGACCGCCTGTTCCAGCGTGCCGCGCAGGTCGTTGATGGCCAGGCAGCCGCTGTTGTCGTTGCCGATGTCCTGTTGCAGCAGTTGCGCATTCGGCGCCATGCCGTCTGCAAGTTCGTGGTCCGCGTTGCTCGGCGTCGAGGCCAGATAGGTGATGCCCGCGAAGCTGCCAGCCGCATCGCCGACCAGGGTGCCGCTGGTATGCGTGCCGTGATAGTCGCTCGAAGCGCCGTTGCCGCCGGGACAGATTGCATCGTTGTCGTAGGCGGTTGCGCCGGGCTGCACCCAGTAGCCGATGATCTTGTTGTCGGGGTAGAGCGTGCCGGTGGCCGGCAGCGTCGGCGCCGGATTGTCGGCAAAGGTGACTTCCGCATGCGGACCGGAACCCTTGTCGAGCGTGGTGAACCAGGCCTCGTTGGCGTCGGTACCGGTGTCGGACACCGCGACGATCTGGTTCGAACCGAAAATGCCATGGTCCCAGATCGGCGTCGGCCCGCACACCGAGCCGCTGCCGGCGCAAGCACCCGTGGCGTCGCCCTGGATCGCGCCGATCGCTCCGGAATTCATGGTGCGCGGCTGCACCCATGGCGACACGAATTCGACGCCGTCGATGGCGGTGGCCGCCGTCAACAGCACATCCAGATGATCGACGGAAACCGCAGCGCGCACATACTGTTCCGCACCCGCGCGTTCGCTGCGGCCGGTGATGCGCACGCTGGGCACCTGCTTGGCCAGCGCATCGACGATTCCGGTCACGCTGGTTCCGGCAAATGCATCGATCTGCACTTCGTAGCTGCCGTCCCATTGTCTGGCCGTCGAAGTCAGGCGCTGGCCTTGCCATAAGGTCGGATCGAGTTTCAACGCAGGTTGCAAGGCTCCCGCCCAGCGCACGCCGGCGACGCGACCGATCGAATCCAGCGAGCGACCGTTCAGGCGCACGAAGTAGGCGTTGTTCGGAACGTAACCCAGAAAATCCACGCCGCGCGCCTGCAACGCCTTGCGCGCGGCCAGTTTGCCGGGCAGGAACTGCACGATCGCATAATCCGTGGATGCGACCGCATTGGTGCCCACGGCGCGCGCATCCAGGATCTGTGCGACCGGATCGAATATTCCCGCGCGCAGGATGATCAGGTCCGGATTCGCGCGTGCCGTCTGGATCGAAGTCGGCGAGGGTGGCGCGGCGGCGACATGCACCGGCACGGCGTCGGCGACGCCGACGGAAAGGACGAGGGCAAGCGCGCTGGCGAGCGCGGTACGCGAGGGCAGGCGGGGCATGATCGACTCATTTCGGGTAATCAGCCGCGCAGTATGCGAGGCAGGCGCGCGCGCGGCAAATCCCGCGAGATGGGCACGCCCGGGGTGAACCGCTAGAATCCCGGCGTGACCGACACGACGCGCCAACCAAATCCCCTGCTCGCCCGCCTCGGCGCGCTGCTCGAAGGCGCGCTCAATCGCGCGCTCGCGCTCGATCCGGACAGCGCCGCGAACCTGGCCGCGCTCGAAGGTCGGCGCATCGGCGTGGAATTGCGCGGCATGAACCTGGCGCTGGCCATTGCCGTGCGCGAGGGCAGGCTGCGCGTCGGCCCGCATTGGGAATCGATGCCCGACCTGAGCCTGCGCGCCGCGCCGGCCAGCCTGCTCGCCTTCGCCCTGCGCCGTGGCGAGGATGCGCCGCTGCCGCCGGGCAAGGTTGAGATTTCCGGCGACGCGCAACTGGCGCGCCTGCTCGAAAAAACCGCGCGCGATTTTCGTCCGGACTTCGAGGAAGCCTTTGCGAAAACCTTCGGCGACGTGATCGGCGTCGCCCTCGCGCGCGCGTTGCGCGGCGCGTTCGTGCACGCACGCGAGTCCGCACAGGCGCTGGCGCGGGACACTGCCGAATTCCTGCGCGAAGAAAGCCGCGACCTGATCGCTCCGGCGGAAATGGAAACCTTCCTCGACGACGTGGATGCGTTGCGCGAACGCGCGGATCGGCTCGCAGCGCGCATCGCCCGCGTCGGGGCGCGCGCGTGACGCCGTTGTCGCAAGCGCCGCGCATGGTGCGCATTGCCGCGACGCTGGCGCGCTATCGTCTCGACGAAACGTTCGACGGATTCCGGCCGCCGCGTTCGCTGCGCCTGCTGCGCGCGGTGCTGCCGAAACTGCCCGCCGACATCGCCAATCTTCCGCGCGGCGCGCGCCTGCGTCTGGCGCTGGTCGAACTCGGGCCGATCTTCGTCAAGGCCGGACAGGTTCTTTCCACGCGCCGCGACCTGTTGCCTGACGACATCGCGAATGAATTGGCAATGCTGCAGGATCAGGTGCCGCCGTTTCCCGGCAGCGTCGCCCGTGCGGCGGTCGAATCCGCGCTCGGTGCGCCGGTCGCGACATTGTATGAATCCTTCGACGAAACGCCGCTGGCGTCCGCATCCATCGCGCAAGTCCACGCCGCGAGACTGCTGGACGGCGGCGACGTCGTCGTCAAGGTGCTGCGCCCCGGCATCCACGAGAAAATCGCCGCCGACATCGCCCTGCTGCGCGCACTCGGCGAGATCGCGCAGCGCTGGCATCCGGCGGCGGACAAGATCCGTCCGCGCGACATCGTCGCCGAGATCGAAGCCACGTTGACCAACGAACTGGATTTGCAGCGCGAAGGCGCGAACGCCTCGTTGTTGCGACGCAATTTC
>Ga0206102_1000628_pt1 | contig 10687 bp, 7 predicted proteins | sample 1B1Ametagenome_FD_148645 | JGI IMG/M metagenome (GOLD analysis project Ga0206102, IMG submission 148645) | Enriched microbial communities from leaf-cutter ant dump, University of Wisconsin, Madison, United States - 1B1A | ecosystem: Environmental > Terrestrial > Nest > Insects nest > Nest dump... | reverse complement strand
AAGACTTCATCACGATGATATAGAAGACGTTGAGCACCATCGGGACGACCAACGCCAGCGGCGTGTCCTTCATATGGAGATAGTTGACGATGAGCAGGTACCATGGAACAAGGCCGCCGCTGAACAGGGTTGTGAAGAAGAAGAAGAATGAAAAATGATTGCGCCACTTAAAGTCTTTTCTGGACAAGGCATATGCCGTCATCGACGTCAGCAGCAATCCGAGGATAGTGCCGACGGCCGTTACGCAGGCGGTTACGATATACGCCTTCACGATCTGCCCCGGATACTTGAACAGAATGCCGTAAGCTTCCGTCGAGAAGTCAAGCGGCAGGAACTGGTAGCCCTCCACGATGATCGTGCTTTCATTCGTCAGGGACGACGAGAGGACCAGAACGAAGGGCAGCAGGCACAGCAGCGCAAGAAACGTCAGCGACGCATAACCGATGGCGGCGAACAGCTTCCGGTCCGCCTGCCGCCGCCCCTGCGGAGACGGAAGCGTCCGCCCGTTCGCGCCGATTTCCGAAATATTCAAACGGATCGTCCTCCCTCTCAGAATAAAGCTCTGTCTTTGTCGTATTTTCGAACCGCGTAGTTGACCGTCATGATGGTCGCAAAGCCGAGAACCGACTGGAACACGCCCGCCGCCGCCGACATCCCGATATCGTTCGAGGTGATCAGCGACCGGAACACGAAGGTGTCGATCACATCCGTCTTGGAGAACAGAATCCCGTTGTTGCCGATCATGTTGTAGAACATGCCGAAATCGCCTCGAAAAATGTTTCCTACCGCCAGCAGCACCAGAATAATGGTCGTCGGATACAGATTGGGCAGCGTTACCTTCCTGATGCGTTGGAAAATATTCGCCCCGTCGATTTCGGCCGCTTCATACATCTCGGTATCGATGCCCGCGATGGCGGCCAGATACATGACCGTTCCGTATCCGAGCGCCTTCCAGGCGGAGACGGCGATGAGTATATAAGGCCAGTAAGATGGCGTGTTATAGATGTCGATCGGCGCAAGTCCCAGCCCTCCGAGCATGACGTTCACGGTGCCGATGTCGTAGCTCAGCAGGTTGTAAGCGATTGCCCCGACAACGACCCAGGAGATGAAATAGGGGAGGAACATGATCGATTGCGCCAGCTTCTTGAACCACTTGCCCCCGATCTCGAACAATAGGATTGCGGCGACAATTTGCAAAAAATTATTCACGGCGATGAAGGCGATATTGTACAAGGCCGTATTCCGCGTGACCGTCCAGGCGTCCCCGGATTCGAAGAAAAATCGGAAATTGTCCAGTCCGTTCCACGCGCTGCCGAATATGCCACCCGCGTAGTCATAACGTTTGAACGCAATCACAATGCCTGCCATCGGAAGGTAAGCGAACAGCAGGTAGAATGCGACAGCCGGCAACAGCATCAGCAGGATGACTTTGTATCGCTTCAGATCGTTTCGCAGTTTGTGCAGTGGCATGGCCGCTCCCCTTTCTTCCATTCATTATGAAAGCGGCGAGCCGGGAATTTAATGATGAGAATCAATGAAATATAGTAGAAAATCCACAATTCGGACGAAAGCCTGCTCATTTTGGTTCACAGGCGCGGTCCGATTGGCTTACAATGAAGGCGTTACAATCGGGGGAAGGGTCGGACAAAAATGGAGAATGCGGCGCTGACGGAAGAGAAGGTTGGGCAAATGCCGCCTGCGGCGACGGCGGAAAGACACATCAAGAGATACATGCCCTTCACTTATAAAACGATGATCCCGTACTTGATCCTTGTTCTGCTCACGGACATCGTGATCGGCTACATCTCCTATACGATGCTGATCGATTCGCGGACCCAAATGGCCGAGACGACCATTCGCACGACGATGGAACAGGGGCGCAACAACATGGTGTATCAAATGGATGAAATACAGCGGATGTCCGACACGCTCTTCGGCAGCCTGCCGTTTCAGCGGGCGCTGCAGATGAAGGACGATCCGCTTCACGTCTATTGGACCATGCTGGACGAGATCGTGCCGCAGATCCAGTCGCCGCTTCAACTGTACGGCAACAATATTCGCCTGATTCTCTACGTCACGAATGATGAATTAAACTACGTGACGGGCGACGACCTGGCCAAACCGATCGGCGGCGACGATTATTACATTCTGCCGTTCAAGGAGATGGCGGCGAGCGATTGGTATGCGTCCTACCGCGAATCGGGCAGAGACAACGACTGGCTGCAGATTGACACCGACAGGCAGCTTGAGAACATCTCTCATCTTCGCAAACTGGTGTCCTACAGCGATTACTCGACGATTATCGGGTATGTGCGGATTACGGCGAGGCTGGACGACCTGCTGGGGAGCTTCGGCGCGTTCCCGGTCGAGGAGGGCATTGCGCTCCGCCTCCTCGACAGCTCCGCAGGCTCGGTCTTGTTCGAGCGAGGGGACGCCGGACGCGGCAAGGCGAACTACTTGAGCTTGCGCGAGGACATCCCGGATACGACGCTGGTGATGGAGACACTGGTCCCGTCCGCCTACTTGACGAAGGACGCCAGCCGGTTGCGGAAGGCGATCGTCGCCGTCTGCCTGCTCAGCTTCCTGGTGATGGCCGGGATCGGACTCATTGTCGCCAGACTGTCCGGCCGGAAGATGGGGAAAATCGTCACACTCGTCCGCTCCTTCGAGGAAGGCAACTTCCAGAAGCGGATCCGCTTCTCCGGCAACGACGAATTCGTCCGCATCGCCGACGCCTTCAACGTGATGGCCGCCAATATTCAGGATCTGATCAACAGCGTTTACGTGGAAGGCATGCAGAAGAAGCAGGCGGAGCTGGAGGCGCTGCAAGCCCAGATCAATCCTCATTTCCTCTTTAATACGCTGTCCACGATCAGCAGCCTGGCCAATCTTGGCGAGACGCAGAAGGCGACCGTGATGATTCAGCGGCTGTCCCGCTTTTACAGGCTGACGTTGAATAAAGGCCATGTATTCATTAAGCTGGAGAAGGAACTGGAGCAGGTCGAAACGTACTTGAACATTCAGCGCGTCAAATATGCGGACGCGTTCGCCGTTTATATCGACGTGGTTCCCGACGTGTTGCATGTTCAGGTCATCAAGCTTATTTTGCAGCCCTTCGTCGAAAATATTTTCAAGCATGCCTGGTTCGCAGACGCGATTACGATCCGGATTACCGGCCATCGCATCGACGGCAAAGTCGAGCTGAAGGTCATCGACGACGGGATCGGCATGACGCCGGAGCAGGTGAAGCGGATTATGCAAGGTCCAAGCCATGCGGGCGGTTACGGCGTGAAAAATGTGGATGAGCGAATCAAGCTGAGATACGGCGGGGAATACGGGGTTTATATCCATTCCATACACGGCGCCGGAACGACAGTACAGATCGTGCTTCCCGCTTCGGGCGAACCGTCCGGCGAAGCGGAATAGTTGCAAAAGTATGCATGATCATTGATTCTCTATATATTCATGCATGCGGTCGATCGGGTATGCTAAGTTGGAGAGTCTCTGCCTTCTTGGAGGTCAGACATATCATGAGCATTCGCATCTTGCTGGTAGACGACGAAGCGGTTGATCTGGAATGGCTGAGGCGCAGAATTGCCGACAGCCCGCTTGATCTGCAAATCGCAGGCGCGCTGAACACCGGTTTTCTGGCGCTGAAGCTGCTGGAACGGGAGCAAGTGGATATTATTCTTTCGGATATCCGCATGCCGATTCTATCGGGCATCGATTTCGCGCGCAGAGCGAAGAAGCTTCAGCCCCGTGTGAAGATCGTATTCATCAGCGGTCATGAGGATTTCGGATATGCCAAGGAGGCCATCGAGATCGCTGCCTCCGGATATCTGCTGAAGCCGGTCGACGACCGGGAACTCCACGATATGCTGGATTCGTTATGCGCCAAGGTGGAACAAGAGCGGGAGCAGAACCGTTCCATGCTGCAGGCGCTGTCGCTGGTCAATGAGGAACTGCTGCTGCGCTGGCTGAACGGCGCGGCGGAGCAAGGCGGGCCGCTCGTCCGGAGCTTGCTCGAACCGCTCTTCGATACGGGAGCGGCCGTGGCCATGATCGAGATCGACGATCTGGAGTTGAACCTGCAAGCAAGTCCCGAGGAAGAGAAGCGGCAGCGGATCCATCAAGTGTCCGAGTGCCTTCGGCAGTTCGTCGCAAGCCGTCAGGTCGGCATGCTGCTGTCGGAGCGCCATGGGCGATTCGTTCTGCTGACGGCAGTTCCGGAGGAGCGCTGCGACGGGCTGCTGCAAGCGCTCGTCCGGGAAGTCCGCGAGCGGTTGCCGTTCACCGTGACGGCAGGCGCGGGAATGTTCGCGGCATCCGAGGAAGACCTGCTTGCGTCCTACCGGCAAGCGCAGGCGGCGCTCAGCGCCAAATGGCTGCTTGGCAAGAATCGCCTCATTCGCGGCGTATCGGAGGCCTCTTCGCGAGGGAAGCTTGCAGTGAGCTTCGAAGATACGGTCAACAGGCTGCATGAGGCGATTCTGCAATACGACCTGGTTGTCATTGACGATTGTCTGGTTGAATTGTTCGAGGATTCGGCGCCGACGGGGAAGAGCGAGGCTTATGATCTGATCGTTCGGATCACTTCCAAGCTCCATGCCGAGCTGGCGGCGATGAACGAGGATTTGTACGAGCTGCTGAAGTGGGAGTCGCATCAACCGGTGCAATTGTTCCAATTCGAGACGATTCACGATATTCTCTCATGGATTCGTCGGCGGATGTTCGAGCTGTCCGAGCTGCTCTATTCCAAGAAGATGGGGCAGAAGCGCAAATTGATTCAGGAAATCATGCGCTATATCGGGGACAGGCTGGAGCAGAAGGTGACGCTGAAGGAAACGGCCGCTCATTTCGACTTTACGCCCAACTATCTCGGCCACCTGTTCCGCGAAGAGACCGGTGTCAACTTCAGTGATTATTTAAATGAACGGAAGATGGAGAGAGTGTGCGAACTGCTGTCCGATCCGACGCTCCGTATTTACGAGATCGCCGACCGCGCGGGATATAAGAACATTCTTTACTTCAACCGACAGTTCAAGCAAGCGACGGGGATGACGCCGGGCGCGTACAGGAAGAAGCACAAAATCTAGCGATTAGGCTTGGGGGGAGGGAGCCACATGAACGCTGGGCCAAGAGCCGCGATGCTGATGCTGGCCGTCATCCTGGCGTCTGCGCTCGCGCTGTGCGCTTGCGGCGGCAGCGGAATCGGCGAAGAGTCGGCCGGTACGAGCCAGGCGTCGCCAGACGGCGGTTCGGGCGGCATGGACGAAGTCAAGCTCAAGATGCTTCTTGTCGGCGGGAAGCCGGTGGGCTATGAGGAGGTGTTCGAAGAGCTCAACAAGCTGCTGAAGGCGAGAATCAACGCGAATGTCGAAGCCGAATTCCTCGATTGGGCGGATTGGTCGCAGAAATATCCGCTAAAATTCGCGGCGCAAGAGAACTTCGATTTGGCGTACACCGCCAACTGGGCCTTCTACAACGATCAGGCGCTCAAGGGCGGATTCCTGGCGTTGACCGAGGACCTGCTGGCCCGGTATGCACCCGAAACATGGGCGTCGATGCCGCGATTCGCCTGGGAGCAAGCGAAGATAAACGGCAAGCTCTATATGGTTCCGAACAACAATCAGGAAATCACCGACAAGGCGATCATCCTTCGCGACGATCTTCGCAGGAAGTACAATCTTGCGCCGGTGAACGATCCGGCAACGTTCGCGGCTTACGTGAAGACGGTGGGGGCCGAAGAGAAGGGCATCAGCGCCTTCGGCGCCAAACCGGCGGATGGCTGGAAGTGGCACGAGCTGGATCAAATCTTGCTGGAACAGCAGAACGAATGGAACCTGGTCGATTACAGCATGCCGCTCGCTTACAGGTTGGACGACCCCGAAGGGCAAGTCTTCAACGTCTATGACACGCCGGAATTCAGAAGTCTGATTGCCTACTACAAGGATTTGGCGGACCATAACGGCTGGTCGAAGAACATCATCAGCAACAAGAAGGATGTGTGGCAGGATATGTTGGCCGGCAAGGCCGGCTCCTATGCGCAAAATCTGGGCACGGTCGCTGCCAACCTGGCCGAGATGCGCCGCGACAAGCCGGCATTCGATGGCGCGATTGCGGACTTGACGCCGGACAAGAAGAAGATCGGCGCCATCGCGACGCAGAACGGCCTTGCGATTCATGCCGCCTCGCAGCATGTCGAGCGTTCCTTGATGCTGATCGATCTGCTGCAGAACGACAAGCAGATCCACGATCTGACGATGTACGGCATTGCCGGCAAGCACTATGAACCGATCGGCGACGACAAGATGCGGAGCGGGCCCTATGTCGGCCAATACACGGGCTTCTCCAATTGGGGATGGAACTCGCCGCTGAACAGAACGGACGCCGCCTATCCGCAGGAAGCGACCGATATGCAGGACGACTGGGCAGCCATGGTGTATCATTATCCGCTGGAGACGTTCGTGTTCAACGACGCCGAGGTGAAGAACGAAGTCGCGAATGTGGGCAACGTCATGCTCCGCTACGCCATCCCGCTTGAATATGGCTTGATTCAGGATCTCGACAAGGGCCAGGCCGAATTGATCGACCAGCTTCAGGCGGCGGGCATCGAGAAGATCAAGCATGAGCTGCAAGCGCAAATTGACGCTTTTCTGGCAAAGCAAAGGAGATGAATGCAGATGGGTTTGACCAACGGTTCCGGCAAGCGCGGCGATCCTGTCAAGCGGTTTCCGCCGATCAGCGGCAAGCTGCCGGGGATGATGCACGGCGCGGATTACAATCCCGACCAATGGCTGCATGATCCGAAGGTGCTGGAGGAAGACATTCGGCTGATGAAGCTGGCGAACTGCAACGTAATGTCCGTCGGCATCTTTGCCTGGGCGGCGCTCGAGCCGGAGGAAGGCCGCTTCGAATTCGGCTGGCTCGACCATGTGCTGGACACATTCGCCGAGAACGGCATCTTCGCCTGGCTGGCCACGCCGAGCGGCGCGCGGCCCGCATGGATGTCGCAGCAATATCCGGAGGTGCTGCGGGTCGGAGCGAACCGCGTTCGCAACTTGCATGGCGCACGGCACAATCACTGCTATACATCGCCGGTCTACCGGGAGAAGACCGCGGTGATGAACGCCAAGCTCGCCGAGCGGTATGCGCATCACCCGGCGGTCGTCGGCTGGCATATCTCGAACGAGTTCGGCGGCGAATGCCACTGCGATTACTGCCAAGAAGCGTTTCGGGAGTGGCTGAAGGCGAAATACGGCACGCTCGAAGCATTGAACCGTGCCTGGTGGACGGCCTTCTGGAGTCACACGTACACGGATTGGTCGCAGGTGGAATCTCCGGCGCCGCACGGGGAGTCGGCCGTGCACGGCCATAACCTGGATTGGCGGCGCTTCGTGTCCGATCAGACGCTGAATTTCTGCAAGCATGAAGCGAAGCCCCTCAAGGCCGCCAATCCGGCGTTGCCCTGTACGACGAACATGATGGATTTGTTCTACGGACTGGATTACCGCGCGTTCGCGGAAGCGCTCGACGTGATCTCCTGGGATGCCTACCCGACCTGGCACGAAGCCGAATCGGATGCGGACGTCGCCTCCCGGTTCGCCTTCAATCACGACCTGTTCCGCTCGCTGAAGAAGAAGCCGTTCATGCTGATGGAGAGCACGCCGAGCCTTACGAACTGGCAGCCGGTGAGCAAGCTCAAGCGTCCGGGCATGCATCGCCTGTCTTCGCTGCAGGCGGTCGCGCACGGCGCAGACACAGTGCAATATTTCCAATGGCGCAAGAGCCGCGGCTCCAGCGAGAAGTTCCACGGCGCCGTCGTCGACCACGTCGGACACGAGCATACCCGCGTATTCCGGGACGTCGCCGAACTGGGCCGCGCCCTCGCGGGGCTGACCGATGTCGTCGGCACGCCGGTGCCGGCCGAAACGGCGATTCTGTTCGACTGGGACAATCGTTGGGCGGTCAACGATGCGCAAGGCCCCAGAAACAGCGGCATTCACTATGAGCAGACCGTGATGCAGCATTACCGCGCGGTATGGCAACTGGGCGTGCCGACCGACATCGTCGGCTCCTTCGACGACTTCTCGGGCTACAAGCTGCTAATCGTCCCGATGGCTTACCTGCTGCGGCAAGAGACCGGGGAGAAGATCGAACAATTCGTCCGCGGCGGGGGCACTGTTGCCGTCACCTACTGGAGCGGTATTGTGGACGAGAACGACCTGTGCCATCTTGGCGGGTTCCCGGGGCCGCTGCGGCAGACTGTCGGCGTCTGGGCCGAGGAAATCGAAGGGCTGCACGACCATGATCGCAATTCGCTCGCGATGAACCCCGGCAACGCGCTCGGCTTCGAGGGCTCCTTCGAGGTGCGCGAGCTGTGCGAGCTCATACATGCGGAAACGGCGGAAGCGCTCGCCGTGTACGGAAGCGACTTCTACTCGGGCCGCCCGGCCTTGACCGTGAACCGACTCGGTGACGGCGCCGCTTATTATTTGGCGGCACGGGTGACGGACGACGCCTTCTACCGGGCGTTCTACGGCAAGCTCATAGCAGAGGCGAACGTGCGCCGGGCGATCGACAGCCCGCTTCCGGAAGGGGTAACCGCCCAACTGCGCAGCGACGGCGATGCCGACTACGTGTTCCTGCTCAACTTCTCCGGAAGCGCAGCTTCGGTAGAATTGGACGACGACGGCTACGAAGACCTTGAAACAGGGAAACCCCTGGCCAGCCGCGGCGTGGAACTGCCGGTTAACGGAGTCCGGATGCTGCGCCGTCAAGCGAGGCGCTGAACGCCGAACAGCAACTCGGATCATCACAAGGCGCGCGTTTCACACAGCGCCAAGCGGAGAGCATTGTCGCTCTCCCAACACGGAAGAACGTCAGAGCAGGCTGCCTGACGTTCTTCGATTATTCAACCGCGCGAATCGCTACGCTAGAATTTGATACCATAACTGCCGCATTCGACTCACGAAATGCGGATACCGCTCATCTTCCACTTCCGTCCGAACCATCTCGGATTCGCAAGACTCGCAGATAAATGCATTGACGATCATGATGCCTTCTTTACGCTCACGTTCACATACGATGCAGGTATTCGATTCGGTCGGCTCCATACCTATCCCTGCTTTCACTTGGCCCATAATAGGGAGTTTGCAGAACAAACTCTCACCTTTACAAGCAGTATGGTCCGAATTCTATGAATATATACATCATATCGGCACGGATTCATAACATTCGCAACAAACTGTGCCGATAGTATGTTCAGTAGAACCGTGCGTATTGGAGAGTGTTCATCCATGCTGCCTCCCGCTTCCGTCAGCGACCCGACTTACTACCATTATCAGCTTATTCGCAAGATTGCGCTTCGGCCAGAGCGCAAATACAGCTATATTGCCGCCGCGCTGCTAGGGTCGGCCGTCATTATTGTCGTTTACGGATGGATCGGCCTTGTGGCAGTTTCCTTGTCGCTCGGCATTATGCTCGCTGTACATGCATTCGTGCTTAAACTAACCGTGCGGCGCATTGACGAACCGTGGGAGAAGCGCTTCGCGTTCCGCAGGGACTGGCCCTGGATCGGGCCGTTGCCTGTTATGGACACCAATTTGAGACTGTTTCGCAGGCTGCATTTTCACCTGTTCCTGGTCGGCAGCTGCGTCTCTCTACTGGCGTACCCGTGGTCGGGCTCCAGTTGGATTGTCGCACTGTTCTTCTGGCACCTGTGGTTGCTCGCTCCCCGCCTGCGCCTATTATGGCAATTGCGCAAGGAGAAGCGCGACGGCGTCATCCGGCTGTCCGCGCGGGAAGTGAGTTATTATCATCGGTGATGCTGCCCGAATGATTCCCAATGTGATCGCCAGGCCCAACGACAGATGAAGTCGGCTTAAAGAAAAATACGGGGATGTCCGGCAGCGTGCCGGGGCGCTCTTCGACCTTGGAGACGTAGTTGACGCCAATCAGACACAGCAATACTCAACCTCTTTGTTCATTATAATGAACAATATTCATCAATTAGAACATCACTGATGTTATCATTCATAAATGTGCATATGTCAAGTTCGGCCAACATTTAACGACTATTTGGATGACGTAATTACGACTTTAGGTATTGATTAATGTGACTTTGAGCTAACATCCGGCCCGCGGACCTGCGTTCGCATTTTCAATGTAATGCCTGCCAATGGCTGTAAAATTTTCGGTCGCTTCGTGATAGGCGGCCGCCGCTGGGATCGGATTCATGACTCTCATGTTCGGAAGTTCCTCTCTCGTCGCCCAAATGCATCAGGAAGGTCCGGTTAGAAACGTTAACGATTCGCTCGCCAAGACGTCGTTGACAAAGTGCTACGGCGTAGCCGCCAGTCGTTCGAACGGGAGACGCCTGCGTTCGCGGCGATCGGGCTGTCGCGAACACAGGCGTCTCTTTGCGAAATAGTGAAATTCTGATCTATTTGAGAACGTATGCTCCTGTTTTAATGCTACACATGCACGATCACATTGCCGTCTTCGACGGAAACGCCGAACCGCTCGACCGTCACCTCGTACGATTTGATCCAAGTTTCCGGATCGACGATCATGCAGCCGGTTTTAATGTCGAACTCCCATTGATGCCAGGGGCAACGGACGATTTCGCCTTCCCGCTCGTATTCGAAGCAGCCCGGTCCGGACGAGACGACCAAAGCGGTCGTCA
>Ga0206102_1000625_pt1 | contig 10727 bp, 9 predicted proteins | sample 1B1Ametagenome_FD_148645 | JGI IMG/M metagenome (GOLD analysis project Ga0206102, IMG submission 148645) | Enriched microbial communities from leaf-cutter ant dump, University of Wisconsin, Madison, United States - 1B1A | ecosystem: Environmental > Terrestrial > Nest > Insects nest > Nest dump... | reverse complement strand
CCTGTTCGTGGCCACCGCGCTGATCATCGCCACGCTGGGCGAGGACGTGATCGCCAGCCACCAGGTGGCGCTCAACGTGGCCTCGCTGTTCTTCATGATCCCGCTGGGGCTGGCCATGGCGATCACCGTGCGGGTGGGCAACGCGGTGGGCCGCGGCGATGCGCGCGGCGTGCGTTACGCGGGCTTCTGCGGGATCGGCCTCACGTTGGTGACGCAGCTGTTTTCGGCAGGCTTGATGCTGACTCTGCCGCATTACATCGCCGCGCTGTACACGAACGATCCCAAGGTGATCGCGCTGGCGGTGCAGCTGATCATGCTGGCCGGGCTGTTCCAGTTTTCCGACGGCATCCAGGTGGCGTCCAACGGCGCGTTGCGTGGGCTCAAGGACACCCGCATCCCGATGGCGATCACCCTGTTCGCGTACTGGATCATCGGCATGCCGGTGGGTTGGTGGCTGGCGTTCCACCACGGCCTGGGCGCGCGCGGCATGTGGATGGGGCTGATCGCCGGGCTTTCGGTGGCGGCGGTGATGCTGTTCACCCGTTTCTGGCGCAGTGCATGGAAACGACGCTGGCGCACGCATGACCACGGCGGTCCGACCCGCTACGCTGCCACTTTGACCTCCCTGGAAGAACGCGCATGACGCCACCGCCCCCGTTTCGCCGCCGCCGCGGTTTCGGCGCGTCCCTGGCCGCGCTGGGGCGCGGCATCAACGTGGTGCGGCTGGTGATCACCAACGTGGTGTTCTTCGGTGTGTTGTTCGCGCTGCTGCTGGTGCTGACAGCCGGCATCGCCGGCAGCCGCATGCAGCGCTCGGTGCAGGATCACAGCGTGCTGGTGCTGAAGCTGGACGGCCAACTGGTCGAGCAGTACAGCATCGATCCGATGCAGCGCACGCTGGCGCGGCTGTCCGGCGAGGACCCCAAGCAGGTGCAGTTGCGCGACCTGGTCGGCGCCATCGACGCGGCGGCGACCGATCCGCGGATCACCCGCATCCTGCTGCTGCCCGATGGCCTGCAAGGCGGCGGTTTTGCCGCGTTGCGCGAAGTGGGCGCCGCGCTGGACCGCTTCCGCGCCGCGGGCAAGCCGGTGATCGCGTGGGCGGTCAATCTCGACCAGGGCCAGTACTACCTCGCCGCCCACGCCGACCGCCTGCTGATCGACCCGCAGGGTGGCGTGATGCTGACTGGCCTGGCCAATTACCGGCTGTTCTACAAGGACTTGCTGGACAAGCTTGGCGTGGACGTGCACTTGTTCCGCGTGGGCGAATTCAAGAGCGCGGCCGAGCCGTACATTCTCGACCACGCCTCGGCCGAGTCGAAGGAGGCGGACAGCTACTGGATGAACGGGCTGTGGAATCGCTACCTGGACGAAGTGGCGGCGCTGCGCAAGATCGCACCGGCGGCCCTGCGCGACGACATAGACCGGCTGCCGGTGCACATCGCCAGCACCGGGGGCGACCTGGCGCAGCTGGCGCTGGACCAGCACCTGGTGGACGGCACCGCCACCCGCGCGGAACTGATCGCGATGCTGCGCAAGCAGGGCGTGCCGGCCGACAGGAAGGGGCATGGTGTCCGCGAGGTGGGCTTGTCGCGCTACCTCGCCGCCCAGCCCGAGCGCGAGGATGCGCGCACGCCGGGCGTCACCATCGTGGTGGCCGAGGGCGAGATCAGCGGCGGCAAGCAGTCGCCGGGCACGATCGGCGGCGAATCCACCGCGGCGCTGATCCGTGCCGCGCGCGAAGACAACCGGACCAAGGCGCTGGTGCTGCGGGTGAACTCGCCCGGCGGCGAAGTCTACGCGGCCGAGCAGATCCGCCGCGAAGTGGCGCTGACCCGCGCGGCCGGCATTCCGGTGGTGGTGTCGATGGGTGACGTGGCGGCCAGCGGCGGCTACTGGATCTCGATGAACGCCAACCGCATCTTCGCCGAGCCCAACACCATCACCGGCTCGATCGGCATCTTCGGCCTGTTCTACACCGTGCCCGGCACGCTGGCGAAGCTGGGCGTGCAGAGCGACGGCGTGGCCACCGGCCCGATGGCCGGCGCGTTCGACATCAGCCGACCGCTGGACCCGAAGGTGGGTGCGGTGATCCAGGCCATCATCGACAAGGGCTACCGCGATTTCGTGGGCAACGTGGCCAGCGCCCGCGGCCAGAGCTATGCCGCCATCGACGCGATCGCCCAGGGGCGCGTGTGGACCGGCGAACAGGCTCTGCAGCGTGGATTGATCGATCAGCTGGGCGGCCTGCACGACGCCGTCGCCGACGCCGCGGCACGCGCGAAACTGGGCAAGGACTATGGCGTGCGCTACCAGGAGACGCCGCTGGGCGGCATCGAGCGTTTCATGCTGGGCTTCAGCCAGAACGCCACGGTGCGCGTGCTGCAAGGCTGGGGTATGCAACTGCCGCGCTGGTTCGCGCGGGTACCGGCGATGACGGGGCCGTTGCGGTTGCTGCGCAACGCCGAGGCGGGCAAGCCGAACGTGTACGCCGATTGTTTCTGCGCGCCCTGGTGAGCGGTGCCTGCCGCGAGCGCACAGTTCATCCGAAACCAGATCTTCCCTTCCCCCGCTTGCGGGGGAAGGTGCCGAAGGCGGATGAGGGCGCTCTTGATCCTGTTTGAGCCTTCGGCGGTTTCCGCTCACCGGCAAACGAAAGCAACGGGACCTCAGGCCGGTGTGGCGGTGTAGTAGTCGCCATGTTGCTGCACGTGCACCGGCATGCCGAACGCCTCGCTCAACGCGGCGCCGGTGAGCACCTCGGCCTTGCTGCCCTGGCGAAGTATCCGACCTTCGCGCAGCAACAGCACCTGCGCGATTTCCGGCACGATCTCCTCGACGTGGTGGGTCACCAGCATCAGCGTGGTGCCGCCGCGCGCCAGCTCGCGCAGGTTCTCCAGGAAATGGCGGCGGCTGGCCATGTCCAGCCCCGCGCAGGGCTCGTCCAGCAACAGCGCCCGCGGCCGGTGCACCAGCGCCCGCGCAATCAGCACGCGGCGCGCCTCGCCGGTGGACAGGCTGGCCATCGGCCGGCCGATCAAATGCGCCGCGCCGATCTGCTCGAGCGCCTGTTGTGCCTGTTCGCGCATGCGGTCGCTGACCTTGTGGTCCAGCCACAACCCACGGGCGGAGAAGAAGCCGGACACCACCGCATCGAACACCTCCAGCGGCGTGTCGCTGGTGAAATCCAGTTGCAGTGCCGGCGACACGATGCCCAGCAGCTGGCGCAATGCGCTGACGTTCCAGCGGTCACGGCCGAACACGCTCACGCTGGGGCCGCCGTCATCGGTGCGCACCAGCGGGTACAGCTGGCGCGCGATCAGCTGCACCAGGGTGGATTTGCCCGAGCCGTTGGCGCCAAGGATCGCGGTGTGCTGGCCCGCGTCCACCTGCAGGCTGAGCCGGTCGAGCGCCAGTCTCGAGCCACGCGTCACGCTGGCGTCGTCGATGCGCAACACCGGTGCATCGTCGGCAAGGGAGATCGGGGACGGAGCGGTGACGGAGACGTTCATGCGATGGCCATGGCGGGGAAATGGACGGCCATTATCGGCGATCGCGGCCATGGGCCAAACCGCCGATCAAGAGCGACCCCTCCCCAGCCCTCCCCTGCGTTGCAGGGGAGGGAGCGGCGCCGGCGAGCAGGGGAAGCAGAGCGGCTCCTCCCCCTGCTTGCAGGGGGAGGCTGGCGACCGCAGGGAGTCCTTTAGGTGAGGGGGCGTGGGCTGGCCTCGGACTATTCCGTCGCCGCGTCGATCCGCTTGCGCTGCTCGGCGGCGTGGTCGTTCACGACTTTCTGCACGTCGCGGGCGCGCTGCTCATCCGCCTTCAACGTATCGAACGGCGTGCTGGCCTGCGGCTGCGGCGGGTCGCCGGGCGGTGGCGCGGGCGAGCCGGAACAGCCCGCCAGGGCGAACAGGCACAACAGGGGCAGGGCGACGGTTTTCATGCGCGTGATCCCTCGACGGCGGTAAGCGCCGAGTGTTGCGCCGGCAGCTGGCCGGCGGCAAGGCGTCGTGTAAGCTTTCGCGCATGAACAGCCGCATCGACGCCTGGCAGCTGCAAGGCCATACCGCCCTGATCACCGGCGCCAGCAAGGGCATCGGCTACGCCACCGCGCGCGAGCTGGCCGGGCTGGGCGCCAACCTGCTGCTGGTGGCGCGCGACGAGGATTACCTGGAACAGGTGCGGGTGGAGCTGGCCGACGATTTCCCCGCCAGCGAGGTGCGCGCGTTCGGCGCCGACCTCACCGGCCCGGAAGACCGCATGGCCGTGTTCGACTGGATCGCCGACCTGGGCGCGCCGCTGTCGCTGCTGGTCAACAACGCCGGCGGCAACCAGGTGCGCGCCACGCTGGACTACGGCGACGACGAGATGCGCGCCATCTTCGAGCACAACCTGTTTTCCGCCTTCGAGATGTGCCGCCTGGCGCACCCGCACCTGGCGCAGCACGCGCACGCGGCGATCGTGAACGTGGGCTCGGTCTCCGGCGTCACCCACGTGCGCACCGGCTCGCCCTACGGCATGAGCAAGGCCGCCCTGCACCAGCTCACCCGCAACCTCGCCGCCGAGTGGGCGGTGGACGGCATCCGTGTCAACGCGGTGGCGCCCTGGTACATCCGCACCCAGCGCTCGGAACCGGCCCTGCTGGATGCCGACTACCTCGACGAGGTACTTGACCGCACCCCGCTGCGCCGCATCGGCGAGCCGGAGGAAGTGGCCGCCGCCATCGCCTTCCTGTGTCTGCCGGCAGCCAGTTATGTCACGGGTCAGGTGCTGGCGGTGGATGGCGGGTTCCTGAATTACGGGTTCTGAGCAGGGGCGTTCGCCCAACCGTGGGCCCTCACGCCGTCATTCCCCCGAAAGCGGGAATGACGACATGGTTTGGCGCCACTCCGTCCGAAGCCGCCGCCGCATCAGAACTGCGCCTCGTGCTCCTCGGTGGCGAACCCCAGCGTCACCGCGCCTTCACCCACATTGACCATGCCGGTGATGCTCATCGGCGCCTCGGTCAGTTGCACACCGCACTCCTCGCACGCGGCGCGCAGGCCGGCGTAGCCGGGCAACCGCGCCAGCACGGCAAGGTCGCCGCCATAGCTCACGCACATCGCCGGTACCAGCAGGCCGGCACGCACGCACCGGGTGGCGTGGTCGAACAGCATCTGCGCGCCCTGCTCGAAACCGCGCGCCTTGCCCACCGGCCCGGTTTCGCCGCGATGGCATTGCAGGATCGGCTTGATGTCCAGCGCCGAGCCCAGCATGGCGCTGACCAGGCTCACGCTGCGGTCGTTCTTTTTCTTGGCGCGGGCGCGCAGGTAGTACAGGTCGCGCGGCAGCATGTAGCCCCAGGTGTGGTCGGCCACGTGCAGCAGCCGCTCACGGATCGTGGCGGGTGCTTCATCGGCCGCGATCATCCGCGCTGCCTCGACGGTGGCCGGCCCTTCGGCGGCGAACAGGTTGCGCGTGTCGATCACGCGCAGCATGAATGGGCCGGGCACGCCAGCCTGCTTGCGCACCTCGCGATAGCTCTTGAGGATGGCGAAGCTGGCGCGGTTCACGTGCTCGAAGATCGGGCTGCGGGTGGCGGTGATGGTGAGGCAGAACACGCAGTCGTGCTCCAGCACCAGGCGCTCCAGGAACAGGTTCTCGATCTGGCGCACCGAGCAGGGCTCGGTTTGCGCCGAATGGCTGCGGCTGCCCAGCTGGCGATCCAGGAAACGCCGGATCTCGGCGGGGTCGCGGTCGTCCAGGAAAGTCTCGCCGTCGACCTTCACCGCGATCGGCATCACCACGATGCCGTGCTGCCGCAGGAAAGCCTGTGGCAGATCGCAGGACGCGTCGACAGCCAGACCCATGCGCATCGCGTTGTCCCCGTGGCGGCGTAACACCCCGAACATAGCATGGTGCCGTGAACGGCAGACGTGCGGTGGTCGGCACCGGTTCGCGCATTAAGATGCGGGTCATCCGTTACGTGCGAGGGCGCCGATGAAAGACAAGCAGGAGATCGTCTCCAACTGGCTGCCGCGCTACACAGGCACCGCGCTGGAGGCGTTCGGCGAGCACGTGCTGCTGACCAATTTCGGCAATTACGTGGAGCTGTTCGCGCAGTGGCACGGGGTGGAAGTGCAAGGTCGCGACCGGCCGATGCCCAACGCCACCGCCGACGGCATCACCCTGATCAACTTCGGCATGGGCAGCCCCAACGCGGCCACCGTGATGGACCTGCTCGGCGCGATCTGCCCGAAGGCGGCGCTGTTCCTGGGCAAGTGCGGCGGGGTCAAGAAAAAGAACCGGCTGGGCGACATGGTGCTGCCGATCGCGGCGATCCGCGGCGAGGGCACCAGCAACGACTACCTGCTGCCGGAGGTGCCTGCGTTGCCGGCTTTCCAGCTGCAGCGCGCCGTGTCCACCATGATCCGCGACCTCGGCCACGACTACTGGACCGGCACGGTGTACACCACCAACCGCCGCGTGTGGGAGCACGACGAGACGTTCAAGGATTACCTGCGCCGCACCCGCTGCATGGCGGTGGACATGGAAACGGCCACCATCTTCGCGGCCGGTTTCGCCAACAGGATTCCCTGCGGTGCGCTGCTGCTGGTGTCGGATCAGCCGATGATTCCCGAGGGCGTGAAAACCGAGGCCAGCGACCGCGGCGTCACCGCGCAATTCGTCGAGGCGCACATCCGCATCGGCATCGAGGCCTTGAAGCTGGTGCGCCGCAACGGCCGCAGCGTGAAGCACCTGCGCTTCGAGGAAGACGGCGACGGCGACTGACTCGCCGTCGCGGCATCACTCAATAGCGCGGCACGCTGCTGTCGATCTCGCGCGCCCAGGCATCCATGCCGCCTTCCACGTTGTGCACGTTGCTGAAGCCATGCGCGGCGAAGCGCTCGGCCATGGCGCGGCTGGACATCCCGAGGTGGCAGATGAAGGCCAGCGCGGTGTCCTTGGGCAGCGCGGCCAGTTGCTCGAAACCCTCCTCTTCCAGCACCCGCGCCTGCGCCAGCGGCGCGGCCTGGGCGCGGCCCGCGGCGGGGCGCACATCGACCAGGGTGATGTCGTTGGCGGCGAGCCGGTCTTTCAGCTGCTGCACGCTGAGCTGGCCGATTTCCTGCGCGCCGGGGAATTTCAGGCTGAGGCCCTCGCCCTGCACGGTGGACACCCAGTCGATCACGATGCCGCGGGCGCGCTGCGCGCTGGCCGGGTCGAAATGCACTTCCAACCCGTTGGCGTGCGCCACGATGTCGTGCTCGCCGGCCGGTGCCAGCTGGAAGCCGGCGCCGTGGTCGGGGCCGATCTCCAGATGCAGCGCCATGCCCTGCGCGTTCGCCGTGCCCTGGCGGATCGCCTCGGCGGCGGCGTCGGTGATGGTGATTTCCGGCGGCGTGCGGTCGGGCGGAGCCGCGCCGAACAGCGCATGCAGTTCACCGCTGCCATACATCTGGCGGATGATGTCGGCGCCGCCGATCAGCTCGCCCTCCACATACAGCTGCGGGATCGTGGGCCACTCGCCATAGAGCTTGATGCCCTCGCGGATTTCCGGGTCCTCCAGCACGTTCACCGTGTGATAGTCGGGCAACAGCTCGTTGAGCGTGTTGGTGGCGGCGGCGGAAAAGCCGCACATCGGCTGCTGGCGGTCGCCCTTCATGAACAGCACCACGCGGTGGTCCTTGAGCACGGCTTCGATTCGTTCGCGGGTGGCGCTGTCGAGGGACATGGGGGAGGCTCCGGAAAAGGGGGGTAATGATACGCCGCCTGATATGTGGCGGCGTTGTCGCCGATCAAGGCGCCGCGGGCGGTCGCCGTGCGAGAAGCGCTTGCGCCGCGGCCGTCAGCGCAGCGCCGCACGCGCAGCGGGCGCGATCGCCCCGGCCCAGGCCGCGTACTGGGCGGCCGAAGGATGCAGTCCGTCCGCGACCACCTGGTCGGGCCGCTGGCGGGAGATCGTCGTGACGTCGACCCAGCGGGCGCCGCGGCATGTCGTTTCGGCATGGGCGGCGGCGTTGCAGGCATCCAGTTCGGCGGCGATGACAGCGCCGTCGCGCCGCGCGCGGCGGCCAAACGGGGTGACGCCCCAATCCGGGATCGAGACGACCACGACGCGGGCAGGGCGATCGCCGGCCAGCGTGGCGGCGCGCTGCAGCAGGTGCGCGAATTCCCGGCGGTATTCGTCCAGCGGACGGCCGCGGTACTGGTTGTTCACTCCGATCTGCAGGGTGACCAGATCCCACGCGGGGGCCAGCACGGCGGCATCCATGCCCGCCGCCAGCTCGTCGGTGGTCCAGCCGGTGACCGCCACGATACGCGGCGGATCGACGACGAAGCCGTCATCGTGCAGGCGTCGCCGCAGTTGCGCCGGCCAAGCGGCATCGGCGGACACGCCTTCGCCCACCGTGTAGGAATCGCCCAGGGCAAGGTGGCGGAGCGGCATGGCGGCCGGTCCGCCGGACATCAGGCGGCGCTGGCGACTTTGCGGCGGGGTTGTTCGCTGGCCATGCGCTCCAACACCCGGTCGATGCGCACGAACACTTCGAGCAGCTGGGCCGGCGGCGGCAGCAGGGTGAGCCGGAAATGGTGGCTGCTGGGCACGTTGAAACTGCTGCCGGGCACCACCAGCACCGCTTCCTCTTCCAGCAGGCGCAGCGCGAACGCGTTGTCGTCGAAGTCGCCAAAGCTCTCGGCGCGCACGCGCGGAAACGCGTACAGGGCGCCAGCCGGGGCGACCAGATCCAGGTGGCGGCTGGCGGCCACGCCTTCCATCACCAGCCGGCGCGCCTCGTGCAGGCGACCGCCTGCAGCGGTCAGCGCGTTGATGGTGGGTGCGCTTTGCAACGCCGGTGGCACCGCCCATTGCACCGCCATGTTGGCGCACAGCCGCAGCGCGGCCAGCAGTTGCAATGCGTCGCGATACTCGGCGGTCAGCGCGTGGCTGCCGGACAGGCTCATCCAGCCCACGCGGTAGCCGCAGGCGCGATGGACCTTGCTGAGGCCGCCGAAACTGACGCAGGGCAGGTCGCCGGCCACCTCGGCCAGCGGCTGGAATACGGCGCCGTCGTACAGCACCTCGTCATAGATCTCGTCGCACAGCAGCAACAGTTTGTGCCGCGCGGCCACCGCCACCAGGCGCTCCAGCAGCGCGCGCGGGTACACCGCGCCGGTGGGATTGTTCGGGTTGATCAGCACCAGGGCGCGCGTGCGCGGGGTGACCAGCGCCTCGATCTCGTCCGGATCGGGCAGATGGCTGTTTTCCGCCAGGCAGCGGTAATAGCGCGGCGTGCCGTCATTCAGGATGGTGGCGGCGCTCCACAGCGGGTAGTCCGGGCTGGGCAGCAGGACTTCGTCGCCCGGCTGCAGCAGGGCGCGCAGTGACAGGTCGATCAGCTCGCTGACGCCGTTGCCGACAAAGATGTGTTCGATATCGACACCGCGCGCGCCACGGGCACGCTGCTGTTCGGCGATGGCTTCGCGGGCCAGCTCCAGGCCCTGTTCGTGGCCGTAGGCGTCGCTCTGGTGCAGGTGGCTGGCGACGGCCTCGCGCAGGTGTGCCGGTGCCTCGAAGCCGTAGCGGCCGGGGTTGCCGATGTTCAGCTTGATGATGTCGAGGCCGCTGGCCTCCATGTCGCGCGCGCGCCGGTTCAGCGCGCCACGGATCTCGTAGCGCACTTCCGCCAGGTGCGCACTGGGTTTGATCGAAGCCACCACCGGCATCCTCGTGAGTCAGACCGACGCCACCGCCGGTTGTCGAATGCTACCAGCGTGATGCAGTGCAGCGCGAGGTCGGTCGAGGGCGGACAAAGGGCTATCGTGCGGCGAACTGCGGGCAAGGCATAATCGCGCCGTGTCCTCTGAGCCCGGGGCTGGCCGCCCCGAGGCGACCGTTCCGACCTTCCGGTTCCGCCGGACAACGCATGCAGACCTCCGCCATGAGTGACGCCGAAACCATCGAACGCCTGCGCCGTATCGGCTGGCGTGGCGATACCTTGCCCGCCACCGGCCTGCGCCTGGCCCGGGTGGTGGCCCAGCACCGCGCGGGCTATGAATTGCATGACGGCGAGGTGCTGTTCAGCGCCCAGCCGGACGGCCGTTTCCTGAAGCGCGGCATCGATCCGGCGGAGCGTCCGGTGGTGGGCGATTTCGTCGAGGTGGCCAACGGTGCACCGCCGCATATCGTCATGGTGCGGCCGCGCCGCACCGTGATGTCGCGGGCGGCGGCCGGCGAGCGCTACGAGCGCCAGTTGATCGCCACCAATATCGACTACGTGCTGGTGCTGACCGGCCTGGATGGCGATTTCAACCCGGCCCGGATCGAGCGCTATCTGTCGCTGACCGAGGATTCCGGCGCGCAGCCGGTGGTGCTGCTGAGCAAGCTCGATATCCGCGACGACGCCGACGAGCTGATCGCCGCGCTGCGCGAGCGGCTGCCGGCCGGCACGCCGATCCACGCGCTGAACGGCAAGGACCCGGCCAGCGCGGCCTTGCTGGCGCCGTATCTGCAACCGGGCGACAGCGCGGTGCTGGTGGGTTCGTCCGGCGCCGGCAAATCCACCCTCACCAACACCTTGCTGGGCTCGGCACGGATGGCCACCGCCGAAGTGCGCAACCACGACAGCCGCGGCCGCCACACCACCACCTATCGCGCCTTGCTGTCGCTGCCCAGCGGCGGCTGCCTGATCGACACGCCCGGCATGCGCGAGCTGAAACTCACCGGCGAGGAGAACCTCGACCTG
>Ga0206102_1000622_pt1 | contig 10765 bp, 6 predicted proteins | sample 1B1Ametagenome_FD_148645 | JGI IMG/M metagenome (GOLD analysis project Ga0206102, IMG submission 148645) | Enriched microbial communities from leaf-cutter ant dump, University of Wisconsin, Madison, United States - 1B1A | ecosystem: Environmental > Terrestrial > Nest > Insects nest > Nest dump... | reverse complement strand
CCGCACCGCCGCGTTCGTCGCACCGGCCGCGGGCACGACCTCGCCGAATGCCTTGAGCGAGACGTCGCAATAGACCGGCAGCGGCGAGGGCAGGCCGAAGGGGCAGACCCCGCCGACGGGATGGGACGTCACGGCGAGCACCTGCTCGGCATCGAGCATGCGCGGCTTTGCGGAAAAGCGGTCCTTGAACTTGCGGTTGCTGAGCCGCGCCGTGCCGGCCGCGACCAGAAGCACGATCTCCTCGCCGACGCGCAGGCAGATCGTCTTGGCGATCTGCTCCGGCGCCACCCCATGCGCCTGCGCCGCAAGCGCCACCGTCGCCGAACTCTGCTCGGTGACGAGGACGGCGATATCGGGAGCGTTCTCGGCGAAGAAGGCGCGGACGGATTCGAGCGACATAACGTTTCATACCCTTTCGCAGGCCTGCGGCAACAGACAAAAAGAGCCGGGGTCCGTCAGGACGGGCGGAGCTGCCTTTCCGGTTCGGCGATACGCGCATGGCGTTCCGCACGCCGGGGCTCGTACCATTCCCGGCCGCAAGTTTCGAGTCCCCCCGATCCGGACAGCCCCTCGACATCAGCGCCTCGCCTTTTCCTGGACGACAACGATCGGCGGAAGCCCGCCAACCGCCTCGCATCGACGGTCATCGAGTTTTCGGGATATGCCGCCGCCTTTTTTTGCCTCAGGCGCCCGAGAAAACACCCCTTTCCACCCGTCCGCAGGCAGCGCCGCACCGCGAGAGGATCACGAGAAAAGGCGGCGCCTTGCTTCAATCGTGACAGCCGCTTGCCTTGTATCATCGGCGATGAACTGTTATGAGCGTAGCAACAAATCCTGTTGTCATTTGTCATTACAGCGCCCCCTGAACTATACCTCCTCAACTTCAAACGATATCGAGGCAAATAAGCCCCCTGGCCGCCTCGTCATGAGAATTCAGGCCGACTTAGAATTGAAGGTGTAGTCGATATGCGGATAATGACTGTCTTTGGAACGCGGCCCGAGGCCATCAAGATGGCGCCACTTGTTCTGGGGCTGGCCGCCGATCCCCGCTTCGAGGCTCGGGTCTGCGTCACCGCCCAGCACCGGGAAATGCTCGACCAGGTGCTTGACCTGTTCGGGATCGTTCCCGATTTCGACCTCGACGTCATGACATCCGGCCAGGACCTCTACGGCGTGACCTCGACCATCCTGACCGGCCTGAAGCCGGTGCTGGATACCGCGAAGCCGGACATGGTGCTCGTCCATGGCGACACCGCCACCACGCTGTCGGCGACCCTTGCGTCCTATTATGCCCGCATCCCCGTCGGCCATGTGGAAGCCGGGCTGCGGACGGGCAATCTCTATTCTCCCTGGCCCGAGGAGGGGAACCGGCGCGTGACGGGAGCGCTGGCCGAGCGGCACTTCGCCCCCACCGAGACCTCCCGCCAGAGCCTCCTGCGGGAGAACGTCCCGGACGAGCGCATCGTCGTCACGGGCAATACCGTGATCGACGCGCTGCTGCGCATGGTGGAGCGCCTGCGCACGAACCCGGCCCTCGATGCCGAAATGGCGCAACGCTTCGCCTTCCTGGCGCCCGGGCGGCGCATGGTCCTGGTAACCGGCCACCGCCGCGAAAGCTTCGGCGGCGGCTTCGAGCGGATCTGCCATGCGCTGCGCCGCGTTTCCGAACGCTTTCCCGACGTGGATATCGTCTACCCCATGCATCTCAACCCGAACGTGCGCGAGCCCGTGCGCCGCATCCTGGCGGGCGCGTCCAATATCCACCTGATCGAGCCGCAGGATTACCTGCCCTTCGTCTGGCTGATGAACCGCGCGCATGTCATCGTGACGGATTCGGGCGGCATACAGGAGGAAGCCCCCTCGCTCGGCAAGCCCGTGCTGGTGATGCGCGACACCACCGAGCGCCCCGAGGCGGTGGAAGCGGGAACGGTGCGCCTCGTCGGCACCGGAACGGATGCCATTTTCGACTGGACGGCGCGGCTGCTCACCGACCAGTCCGCCTATGACGACATGAGCCTTGCCCACAACCCCTATGGCGACGGCAAGGCGGTGACGCGAATCCTGGATGCATTGGAACAGTTCGGAGCCAACCGATGAGTAACTCGTTCGACACGGTCTGCATGGTGGGGCTCGGCTATATCGGCCTGCCGACCGCGGTTGTCTTTGCCCTGCGGGGAATCAACATCGTCGGGCTGGACGTAAACGGCGCGGCCGTCGACAAGATCAACCGCGGCGAGACCCACATCGTCGAGCCCGGCCTGGACGACGCGCTGCGCCGCACGGTCAATGCGGGCCATCTGCGCGCGACCACCGTTCCCGAACCGGCCGACGCCTTCCTCATCGCCGTGCCGACGCCGTTCCTCGCCAATGGCAGCGGCCGCGACCCGGACCTCACCTATGTCGAGGCCGCGAGCCGTGCGATCGCGCCGGTGCTGAAGAAGGGCGACCTGGTGGTGCTCGAATCCACGAGCCCCGTGGGCACCACGGAGCAGGTTGCCGCCTGGCTGGCCGCGAAGCGCCCGGACCTGACCTTCCCGCAGACGCACGGCGAGGCTTCCGACATCCGGGTGGCCCATTGCCCGGAGCGGATCCTGCCCGGCCACGCGCTGACCGAGCTGGTGACGAACGACCGCATCATCGGCGGCATGACGGAAGCCTGCGCCGCCCGTGCGCGCAGGCTGTACAAGCTGGTGGTCGAAGGCGACTGCATCGAGACGGACTGCCGCACGGCGGAAATGGCGAAGCTCACGGAAAACAGCTTCCGCGACGTGAACATCGCCTTCGCCAACGAGCTCTCGCTGATCTGCGACAAGCTCGACATCAACGTCTGGGAACTAATCGCGCTGGCCAACCGCCATCCGCGCGTCAACATCCTGCGCCCCGGCCCGGGCGTCGGCGGCCATTGCATCGCGGTCGACCCCTGGTTCATCGTCAGCCAGGCGCCGGAGGAGGCGCGCATCATCCGCACGGCCCGCGAGATCAACGACGGCAAGCCCGAATGGGTGCTGGCCAAGATACACCAGGCCGTGGCGGAGCATGCCGCCGAAACCGGCAAGCCCGCCCGCATCGCCTGCTTCGGCCTCGCCTTCAAGCCGGATATCGACGACCTGCGCGAAAGCCCCGCCCTTGCCATCGCGAAACGGCTCGCCGCCGCCTATCCGGGGCAGGTCGATGTGGTGGAACCCTTCATCAAGACCCTGCCGCCCGCCTTCGAGGGCAAGGCGACGCTGGCAGCCGCGTCGGAAGCGATCGGCACCTGCAACGTCCTCGTCATCCTGGTCGACCACAGCGCCTTCAAGGCGATCCCGGTACCGGCTGATCGGGCTGTGAAAGTCATCGATACCAGGGGACTTTGGAACGGCATGTCATACCGTTAAGAAATTCAATTTGAGAGACAAGTAGAATGATCCCGAAACATCACAGAGGCGATCGCATTTTTGACAGTCTTGTTTCGGCGGCTGCATCTTTGGAAATTTTGGGACGCTCTGAATCGGCGGTCGAAATTCTGAAGAATGCGGCCCTGGCAAAGCCATGCCTGGAAGTGTTTGAAAAAATCATGGGCAAAGCCAGACTTCTCCATGATTCGAACAGTATGGAAGTAGCAGCTGACGCGCTGAGGAAGATTCATATCGAGGCCGGCAACACCGAAGCTCTCCTAGCCTTGGACCGCATGGTCGCATCTTCCCACTGCAACGAGAAGCGGAGCAACCTTCCGCGCGTCGCCGGGATCATGGACGAATTCACGACAGCAAGCTATGCGCCAGAATGCGTCTACCTGCCTCTGAACCCGCAGACGGCCTGCCGGCAGCTGGAGAATTTCCGTCCGGATTTCGTCTTCGTCGAATCCGCCTGGCACGGCAATGACGGCGCCTGGACCCGGATGGTCAGCACGGTCTCGGAGGAATTGCGGCAGATGCTCGCATGGTGCCGGTCCCATCGCGTACCGACGATATTCTGGAACAAGGAGGACCCGGTCCACTACAGCTCGTTCCTGGAAACGGCGGCGCTGTGCGACGTGGTGTTCACCACGGACATCGACTGCGTTCCCTCCTACAAGGACGCGCTCAAGCACGACAACATCTATTTCCTACCCTTTGCCGCGCAGCCGCTCGTCCACAATCCGCTGGCGACCCTGAAGCGCAAGGATGCGTTCAATTTCGCCGGCTCGTACTATCTCCGCTATCCGCAGCGCCAGCGCGACCTCGCGACCATCCTGGACGCGGTGAGCGGCTTCAAGCCGGTCGAGATCTACGACCGCAATCACGGCCGCGAGCATCCGGACTACAAGTTCCCGGAGCGCTACCAGTCGCTTATCCTGGGGAAACTGCCGTTCTCGGAAATCGACAAGGCCTACAAGGGCTACCGCTACGGCATCAACATGAACACGATCAAGCAGTCGCAGACCATGTTCGCCCGGCGCGTCTACGAGCTGATGGCGTCCAACACGGTCGTGGTCAGCAATTTCTCGCGCGGAGTGCGGACGATGTTCGGCGATCTCGTGCTGTGCTCGGACAATCGCGGGCAGCTGACCTCGGCGCTGCGGACGCTGACCGGGGACGACACGCGCTATCGCAAGTTCCGCCTCATGGGCCTGCGCAAGGTGATGCGGGAGCACACCTATGCGGCACGCATGACTTATATCCTGTCCAAGCTGCGCAGCGTGAAGACGCTGCCCGAGGAGACCGGCGTGGCCCTCTTCGCGGTCGCGGAGGACGCGGCGGCGCTCACCCGGCTCGTCGCCGCCTCCCGCGCCCAGTCGCACAGGGAGCACAGGCTGCATATCCTCGCACCCGCCGGCACGCCGGAACAGGCCGAGCCGGGGATATCGATCCATGACACCCTGGATTCCCTTGTCGCGGAAGCCTTGCGCAATAGGGAGGACGTCGCCTATTTCGGCCTCCTCCACGACGGCGACCATTACGGGGCGAATTACCTGACGGACCTCGTCCTGTCCCGGCGCTACAGCGACGCGGATGCCGTCGGCAAGGGCTGCCATTTCCACCTCAGCGACGGCGCGCCGCTCCTTTGCCGGGAGGAGCAGCGCTACGGCTTCGTGCAATCCCTGCCGATGCGGGCGGCCCTGGTCCAGAGCCGGCACCTGACGGCGGATACGATCCGGGAGATGCTCGCCGCCCCCGCGACGGCCGCCCTCTCGGGCGAGGACCTGCGCCTGCTGGCGATCGACGAATTCAACTATTGCCGCGACGGCGCCGGGAACGAACAGGCCGAGGCCGCCGTAGCCGATCTCGACATCGCCTTCCAGGGCATCGGGCTCGACGCGCTCTATTCCATCGCCGAATCACTTAAACCGGCCTCCCGCCAGATGCGCTCCTCGGCCCGGGCAGGACTGACCATCCACGACATGGCCGACAAGCTCGCCAGCACGGCGCAGGTGAAGGTCGCCGTCGCGGGAGACGATCTGCATCTGGTTTCCCGGCTGGAAGAGGACAAGCATGCCTATCGCTGGATAAATACCTTCTACAGCCGCGAAGCGCTCGACCTTCTCGAGCAGAGCATGATCCATTTCACGACGGAGAGCGACGGCCAGAGCACCTCGCTGGTTTGCGAATATTATACGGATAAGCGCGAGAAGCTCGGCCATACCATGCTGAAAGGCGGGGGAAGCCATGCGCTGGCGATTCCGACGGAATGCACGCAGCTTCGCTTCGGTTTCCGAGTGGTCGGCTCCGGGACGACCCGGGTCGGCGGAATATCCTTCGGCGCGGACAGGGCGGTATCGCCGGTGGTGGCCGGACCGTCGGACACGCTGGTCCTGACCAAGCAATATCCTTCCTATGACGATCTCTACCGCTACGGCTTCCTGCACAGCCGCGTCCGCGCGTACCGGCAGAGCGGGGTCGGCGTGGACGTGTTCCGCCTCAACGCCGGCATCGAGAAAGGCTATGACGAATTCGAGAACATCGACGTGGCCAGCGGCGACGAAGCGCTTCTCGACGCGACGCTGGCCACGGGCCGCTACAAGCATGTCCTGGTGCACCTGCTGGACCATGTCATGTGGCGAGTCCTGTCGAAATATTTCGACCGGATAAGGGTGACGATCTGGATTCACGGGGCCGAGATCCAGGCATGGCAGCGCCGCGCGTTCGAGTTCCCGCATATGAACCCGAAAGAAATCGAACTGAAGAAGCGGCGGACCTCGTCCTACCTGAGCCTGTGGCGCGACGTCTTCCGGACCGAGAGCGGCAATCTGCACTTCGTCTTCGTGTCCGAAACCTTGCGCCGCGAGGCGAGCGAGGATGTGGGCATCACCCCTCCCCCGGAGCGGACCTCGATCATCCACAATTATATCGATGGCAATATATTCAGCTACGATGCAAAAGACACGGAACGTCGAAAGAACATCCTCTCGATCCGGTCATACAGCACGCCCAAATATGCGAACGACCTGACGACACAGGCCATCCTGGAACTGTCCAAGCGTCCATTCTTCAAGGATCTCACATTCCATCTGGCTGGTGACGGAGCACTCTTCGAGGAGACAAACGCGCCATTGCGCGAGTTTGGCAATGTTACGCTGCATCACGATTTCCTGAATCATGCCGAGATTGCCGAGTTGCAGGAAAGCAACGGCGTTTTCCTCAACCCGACGAGATGGGACAGCCAGGGCGTTTCCCGCGACGAGGCGATGGCGTCCGGTCTCGTTCCCGTCACCTCCGCCGTCGCGGCCGTGCCGGAATTCGTCGACGAGAGCTGCGGCCTGCTCGCTCCGGCGGAGGATCATCTCGGCCTCGCCGCGGCGATCGAGAGGCTTTATCACGATCCGGACCTGTTCGCCCGTCTTTCCCGTGCGGCTGCCGAGCGAGTACGCAGGCAGTCCGGCTTCGAGCAGACTATTGCCCGCGAGATCGAGTTAATCAGAAGGCCGCAGGCGGGATCGTAACGATTACCGACCGATCTTATCCTCGGTCCGAGTTTTTGTGAGACAATGAGCTTCGAAAGGAGTTCACCCATGGAAACCACACCGCATCTCGCATTGCCCTATATCGTGCCTTCGCAAGCGCAGAAGCACGTCACCCACAATGAGGCGCTGCGCAGGCTCGACGCCGTCGTCCAGCTTTCGGTAGCCGACCGGGGCCGGACGAGCCCGCCACCCGAACCCGCGGAAGGCGACCGCCATATCGTCGGGCCCTCAGCCGGGGAGGAGTGGGAAGGACGGGACGGACAGGTCGCCGCCTGGCAGGACGGGGCCTGGGTCTATCTCCAGCCGGTCGCGGGCTGGCGGACCTGGGTGACGGAAGAACAAAGCATGTTGCTGTTTTCCGACGGGCAATGGCAACCGCTCAGCGGCCAGTTTCAGAACCTGGCCATGGTCGGGATCAACGCGACCGCCGACACCGTCAACCGCCTGACAATCGCCAGCGGGACCACGCTGTTCAATCACGATGGCGCCGGCCACCAGCTCAAGATCAACAAGGCCGCGCCAAGCGACACCGCGAGCCTGCTATTCCAGACCGGCTTTTCCGGACGCGCCGAACTCGGCACGGCCGGCGACGACGATCTCCACGTCAAGGTGAGCAATGACGGCTCGAGCTGGCACGAGGCGATCGTCATAGACGGCGGGACAGGCGCCGTGTCGTTACCCAGTACACCGCGGCACGGACGCGAGATGCTGCTGGCCGACCGCACCTACTATGTACGCACGGATGGCGACGACAGCCATGACGGCTTGACCGATTCGGCCGGCGGCGCCTTCGGCACCGTGCAGCATGCGCTCGACATCGTCTACGGCACGCTTGACCTCGGCGGCCGGCACGTCACGATCCAACTCGGCAACGGCACCTATTCGCAAAGCCTGTCGGTCGGCTCGCCTCAGGTCGGCGCCGGCTCCGTTACGATCAGGGGTAATGCAGACAACCCCGCGCTCACCGTCCTTCAACGCACGGCCCCAGACTCTCGCTTGATCGGAGTCTCCAATAGTGCGATCCTTCGGCTAGCGTATGTCACACTACAGTCAACCACCAATACCCTGCTGGCGACAACTCTGGGTACGATCTATGTAGATGCCGGCGTACGCTTCGCAGGTAATGCAGGAGTGAGTGACGCCCAGATTCTGGCACAGGTCGGCGGGATAGTTATCGTATCCGCATCCAGCTACAGCATCGTGGGTAATGCCGGCTATCATTGGCGCGCACTTCTGGGCGGGCAGATTAGCGCCTCCAACGCTCTGGTCGATGTTAATGGTCGCACATTCGCGACTGCGTTCGCCCAAGGTGAGCGGCTGGGGATGGTGAGTTGCCTCAACGCCTCCTTTACCGGCGCGGCGACCGGCAAACGCTACACCGCCATCCTCAACGGCCTAGTCTTCACCGGCACTAGCAATGCTAATTTCCTGCCCGGCGACACAGCAGGAACGACGGCAGCGGGCGGTCAATATGGCTGACGAGAGGGCCGGAACAGCATCGAAGTAAATATCAGCTTTGTTGGAGCGCTTCCATAAGCTAGGAACAGCTTTATAATTAGCACCCATACGCCCTCTACAGAAAGATCGAAGCGCATTACAAGTACAGCTATGCGCACTAAAATTATCAGCTAAATCATTTTAAGAAAATTTAATTTTCTATACATAATTACTTTCGAATAAATATAAACAGCTCATAGAAACGACCAAGATTGGATTTTAGCTTGTATTCTTCGCGAAGAAATTGCCAATCAGGCGCGAATTCCCTATGCAGTCTTTCATAATCCCATGAATAAGAATAAGGTGTCGTGTCAATCATCTCTTTTGTACGGATGTCTATATTTCTAGTAACCCTCCCTTCATGCCCCAACCATGGCTCAAGCAAGAGAACCGCTTTATGCGAAATTCGCAGCAAATCATTGAAGGCCGCCTCTGGAAACGACAGATGGTCTATTACCGATACAGTGAAAGATACATCGAAGCACCGATCAGGAAATACACTTAGGTTTCTCTCATCACCGAAAGCCACCCTTCTACCAAGGTTTCGGCCATATTCTACCGCTTTTCTATTTATATCAATTCCAGAAACAAATATTGATTCATCAATGGAGTTGATGCCATTCATGTTTTTTCCGGAGTTACACCCAAATTCAAAAACCGATCTTGGCTTAAAAGCCGTCACTCTATCCGCCATAAAAGCGGACCACACTTGTGGTTTTTCATATGACGCGAAATTTATTGAAGACCAATAATCTTTAGCATCCACCGCTTCCTTCTCATCGAATTCAGCAGCTGGAAATATCTCAAAATCCCTATTTTTGCTTGTATTCATTTTGACCTACAATTCTAGAGAGAAAGCGATAATCCGAAGAATGAGAGCTTCGCCAGGTATTGGTACCAACCTGCCATCATCCATAGTGACAGGCGAATGAGGACAATCATTCTCACATCCCCGGCAGGTTAATGCTCAGCCATGTTAGATTTACAATCGGCCTCATTGACCTATGATTGTCAAGATAGGGTGGCTATAGCGGAGACCTGATAGCCTCCTCACATTGCAGCATCCAGGAGTCAGACCGGCCACATGGCGACAGCCACCCCTTTCATGCCCGAGGCAGAGGTCGAACATCTTACCCGCACCTATGCGGAAGCGAAGGTGATTCTCGAATACGGGTCCGGCGGTTCGACGAAGGTTGCCGCGCACATGCCGGGCAAATACATCATGAGCGTCGAGAGCGACCGCGCCTGGGCGCGCGCGTTGCGTGCGGCGCTCGACGAGCCCGGCTTCGTGTCGCGGGCGGTGATCCATCATGTCGATATCGGCTTTACCGGCCCGTGGGGGCGGCCGCTCGACGACCGGGCCTGGCGCGACTACCATGCCTATCCGAACAGCGTCTGGGACCAGCCGTGGTTCCGCCACCCCGACGTGGTGCTGATCGACGGGCGCTTCCGCACGGCCTGTCTTGCCACCGTCCTCCTGCGGGCGGAGCGGCCGGTGCGCGTCCTGTTCGACGACTATGGCGTGCGCCCGCTTTATCACCAGCTGGAAGAGGTTATAAAGCCGGTCCGGATGGTCGGGCGCATGGCCGAGTTCCATGTCGAGCCGGATCAGGCGCGGCAGCGAGCCGTGGGCCTGCTCGTCGGGCAGTTTTTCCAGGTCTCGCTTCACGGCATGAGCGAAAAGGAATATCAGGCGTCCCGTCCGGCCTCGCCCCGACGGGATTCGCGATGAGGAAGATCAGTATGGCCAAAAATGCAGCGACCCCGCGTCGCGCCAAGCAGACGAACCCGGCGACCGAACTTGCCGCCTCCGTGGTGGCGCCGCTTCCCGCCCGCAACGAGCATTCAACCTCCTTTTCCACCCAGGCGCTGTTCTGGCGGCCGCATCATCCCGCGATGTCGCCGGCGCTCGGGCAGCTTCCATTCCTGTTCTGGCTGACGGAGACCGTCCGGCCGCGCACGATCGTGCAGTTCGGGACCGGGGACGGGGTCGTCTACATGAGCCTCTGCCAGGCAAGCGAGCGCCTCGGCGACAGCGCGATCTGCCTGGGCATCCAGGCCGAAGAGCCGCTCCTGCCGCCTGCCATGCACGCCCAGCACGATGCGCAGTACTCGGATTTCTCCGAACTGCGTCACGGCGATGTCAGGACGGCGGCCCCGCAGTTTTCCGGCGAGATCGATCTTCTGGTGCTGAACCAGCCATTGGACGCCGATGCCGCCGCCCGCTTCCGCAACAACTGGCTGCCGCTCCTGTCGAGCCGCTCCGTGATCCTGCTGTGCCATCCCGAAAGGGTCTTCCCCGACCAGGAGGCCCGCGAAATCCTGTTTCCCGCGCGGGATCGATCG
>Ga0206102_1000619_pt1 | contig 10812 bp, 13 predicted proteins | sample 1B1Ametagenome_FD_148645 | JGI IMG/M metagenome (GOLD analysis project Ga0206102, IMG submission 148645) | Enriched microbial communities from leaf-cutter ant dump, University of Wisconsin, Madison, United States - 1B1A | ecosystem: Environmental > Terrestrial > Nest > Insects nest > Nest dump... | reverse complement strand
GCTCGGCGTACCAGTTACGTCCGCGTTCGGCGTCCCGAATGGCCTCCGGGTGCCATCGCGGCTCATTCAAAGCCACGAAATAGACGTTCCCTCACACTCGACCACGGGATCGTCTCGACCGCGTGCGCTTCAAGCTCTTTAACGCGCCTGGCAATCTCTGCATCCCATGCTTCCGTTGTGTCCGGATCGACCTCTGCATGAAGGCTCTCGATCAACGCACCGGCAAGCGATGCCCGGTCCTGCTCGCTCAGGGAAAGTGCCTGTCTTAACAGTTGCTCTGCTGTATCATTCATACGCTGAGTATACCCCTACCTCGAAGAACCAATTCATATTCGCCAGACTCCACTGTATCAAGCAATATTTTCTCTTCCTGTGATAGTTTTTCTTTGTTCATTACGCATCAATATCCATGAAACAAAAAATCGAGCGCGTTGGTAATCTCAGATTGCATCTCTCGTAACGACAGTACGGGCATTGTAAGTAATTGCCGGGGAATGGCTCCCATTTTGGGAGTCTCCAGCAGAAAATCCCGGCCTTTGATCGTGACAACCGGCGTCAGTCTGACAGATAATTTAACCTTGGGAAAGTGCTCAAGGTTGCGCAATGGAATTACCATGCGGCTATCCAGCACATCAAGCAGATCGCTCTGGACATCCAGCAGATAGGGTGTCGTAGCGGCGTGACGGCCAGGGTTAACGTAAATATCGAAACAGGCCACTAGAAATTTTTCCACTCGTCCAGCGGCAGATTCTCAGCTTCAACAGTGGCATTGTAGGCAGCAATAAAATCCGTGTGTTCTTCACGCCAGCGGCGTTCTTGCTCATGACGCACCACTTCGCGCAGATGAGTGTCACAGATCTGAGAAATATTGATATTCAGTTGCCTGGCAGCATCCAGTACATCCGCACTCAAGCTCAGATTGATTGCGCATTTGCCAGATCGGCCAGCCGGATATTTTTACCGGCGATGACGCCGCTGATCCAGCCATCTTCCTCGAAATACCGATCTGCTGCGGGCAGAATACTGTTTCCGGTCAACCGGCGGCTCTCACCAGCCTGTACGATAGCTGATGAACCACCGGCAGATGGATGCAGCTCTACCGCACCCTCCTGCACACTGATACGAGCATGCTGCTCATCCAGCCGCACGACAAAACGGGTACCGAGCGCCTGCAGTTCACCAAATGGCGTACGTACCCGGAACGGTCGTTTCCAGCCGATTCTGGCGGCTACTTCGCTATCGGAACCGGTCGTGATATGCACCTCACCCCGCTGCAGGACAATGAGCCGTTGTGTTTCCGTCAGATCAAAGCGGGTGGCACTATCGGTATTGAGCACGATAACCGTGCCATCAGTCAGGTACAGCACACGCTGCTCACCCGTAGTAGTACTGGCATCGGCCAGCAGACGCTGCTAGGGAGTATGTTCACGCACACCCCAACCGGTTACGATGGTGATACTTGCCAGAGACAGCAGCTTCATCGCATTCCTGCGATTCAGTTTGCGTGACTGACGTCTGCTGTCCACTTCCTGCAGTGTATCGAACGCCAGTCTGGAAGGAAGATTTCTGCAGTCATTCCTGAAATCGTTCAGAGAGTGCACCCGTTGCCAGGCAAGCCTATGCAGCGGATCGGCGCGCAGCCACTGATCGAAGGATTGATGGGTTCCAGGTGCGGGGTCGTTATAATCGAGTTTGATCGACTAGGTGATGGCAGCCTCGATGATATCTTCAGGAAGAGGGACAGTTTGCGGCAGATTTTCCTGATCGACAGGCGGTGTGCGTGTCATCCGGTCATACTTCGAAATGCAATGCGTAGCACTGACGTAATACCTTGGCAATATAGCGCTCGACAGTCGCCCGGGATATACCCAGATGTTTTGCGATCTGCAGGCAAGTCAACCCATCGACCTGTGCCAGCAGAAAAGCGGTGCGTATCGCCGGTTTGAGTGAATCGAGAACCCGATCTATTTCGATCAGTGTTTCCAGAAAAATCAGGCGGCTTTCAGGGGCAGGTGTTTCAGGCTCAGGCATAATTGCCAGTATCTCCAGCCAGACCTGCCCCAGCTCACGCCGACGCCAGTGGATAAGACGAGGGGTCCCCAGGTAAGAACGCACTCCTTCACTGCACAACCGCCGGATTTACGCCACTTCGCCTTGATCACAAGATCTTTACGGTTTTATGCCCGCTCACCCTGCTCGGCAACGCCTTCTATCCGGTTCTTGTCCATCGGCTCGCAGCTTACGCTCCACGCTTCCCCTTCCCACGCCCGGTCGCCCTCACGCAGTTGCGCTTCGCTTCATTCGCTGTGATCAACTCATGGCGGGACTTGCACCCGCAGGAGTGCGCCCATGCTGGGCGCACATAAGATAAGAGATTTTTCCAAGATTCAGCAGCTTTGTCCAACTTTCCCAAGTTAGATAGACAAGCCTCAGATTGTCATATTGAATGGTGATACCTTCCTTGTTACACTTTACCAATCGACAATTTCCGCTAACTCCCCATACTGAGAATCTGGGAATCAAAAATAAATGTATGAAGAAGTTCTAGCATTTTGGTTCAAGGAAATCGAACCAAAGATGTGGTGGGTGGCAGAACCAAAATTTGATGAATTAGTCTGCTCTCGGTTTAAGGAGTTGCTTCAATGGGCCATACGAGGAGAATTATATAATTGGCGAGTCAGCCCTGAAGGCAGGCTTGCAGAAATCATCGTTCTAGATCAGTTCTCACGCAATATTCATCGCAATACACCACAGGCTTTTTCACAAGACTCAATGGCTTTGGTCTTGGCTCAGGAAGCTGTAGCGGCTGATGCCCACAAGCCGCTTGCGCCCATCGAACGTGGTTTTCTCTTCCTGCCATATATGCACAGTGAATCTGTGCAGATCCACATTCAAGCAGAAACACTGTATCGAGAATTTGCACCACCCGAAAGCTACGAATTCGAATTACGTCATAAGGTGATCATTGATCGTTTTGGGCGGTATCCTCACAGGAATCAGATTATTGGTCGAATCTCTACGCCGGAGGAAATAAAGTTTCTCAAAGATACTGGAGTCAATTTTTAATCTCCTCGGATTTAATTCCTCCTCTCTTGAGGCAGGGTACTTTACTCCCCGAAAATTTAGAGAGTTCATACTAATTTGAAGAATGTGGGTCACACTGACGCATTCAAACACATCACACATCAAGATGTTTTTTACGAAGTAGTCAAACAATTAACGGGATATTAGTTCAGGAAGTCTTTAGCTTTCTGCACAGGCATTGACAGCCAATTTGCTTTTCATCTTCAGGCTTGTGAAATTTGTTCATAAGCGGATAATCATCAGGGGTAATGGGTTGGGTGTCGAAGCCTTAATGGGGAAGAAACGATAAGGATCAATCGGGATGCCGGGCTTTTCGTACCCTGCGAGGATACAGCTTAGTAATGTTTGAAGCTGCGATTACAAACAACACATATGACCGACGACTCGTCAGCGCTGCCGCATCACATTAAGGAGACAACCTATGCAAAACTTTAACATCGACGATACTGCCATAATCCTAATCGATCATCAGGTTGGGACGAACACATGGGCAAGTACAACCCCATTACAACTACTACAGAGAAATGTAATCATTCTGGCGAAATTTGCCAAAGGTACTAATATGCCAGTGGTTCTGACTTCTAGCCAGGAAACTAATGTAGATGTTCAGGGGCCATTGATGCCTGAGTTGGAAGAAACTCTTCCAGAAGCGTTCGCAGCTCGAATAAAAAGAGAGGGAGTCGTCAATGCCTGGGATGATCCGGTATTTGCAGATGCTTGTCGTAAAACTGGTCGCTCCAACTTTATCATGGCGGGCGTTACAACAGATGTCTGCATGGTTTCACCAGCTATAAGCGCTGTTGAAGAGGGTTTCAAAGTCAAAGTTGTGTGTGACGCTTGCGGGTCGTCAAATCAAATAGCCGAGGAAATGGCATGGCGTCGAATGGAGCAGAGTGGCGTCAATTTGACAAGCACAAATGCCATTGTTGCTGAGTTGGTTAAAAATTGGGCGTCACCAGCAGGTTCGGTTGCGTTCCCCTTATTGACTACCTAATTGTAATGGCTCGCGTTTGAAACTGGCCATGCTCACATTTGACGCATTTTCCAACTCACAATAACTGCAAATGAACCTGCATTTATCGTCATCGACCTGCACGCTAACCAGAAATAACTGCGACTGTGTCATTCTCAGAAGACGATTGCACAGAATGTCAGGAGTTGATAGCACTCAATTGCTGAAGTTAATGTTAAACCACCTATAACAATGCGAATCAATCCACCATTTTCAAGTATTGGTATAACGTTTCCCGACTGATACCAAAGTTGCGGGCGATTAATGCTTTTTGTTCCCCTGCCATGACTCTTCGCTTTAATTCCGTAAGCTGCTCACTGTTCAGTGATTTTTTGCGTCCTCGATAAGCGCCGCATTGTTTGGCAAGTGCAATGCCTTCGCGTTGTCGCTCGCGGATGAGCGCACGCTCAAATTCGGCAAAAGATCCCATGACCGACAACATCAAGTTAGCCATCGGCGAATCTTCACCGGTAAAGGTCAATCCTTCTTTGACAAACTCGACGCGGATACCGCGCCCGGTAAGCTCTTGAACCAACCGGCGCAAGTTATCCAGGTTACGTGCCAGACGATCCATACTATGGACGACGACGGTATCGTCCTCCCGCACAAAATCCAGCAGCATATCGAGTTGTGGTCGCTGGGTATCTTTTCCCGATGCCTTATCCGTGAATACGCGATCCACCTGAATACCTTCCAGTTGTCGTTCCGGGTTCTGGTCAAAGCTGCTGACCCGAACGTAACCAATGCGTTTACCTGACAAATTATCCTCCAAAAGTACAATGTGTCAGGTTGGAATCTATTACCTTTATGCAGTCGTGTCAATTAATAGTGATTTGAACTCTATTCTGACGTTTTTACGCCGATCAACCTGACGTCCGGTTAAGGTATACCTAACCTGGACGCTTAATACGATCGTAGAGACAAATTTCATTTTCATTTAGCGTGAGCACGTCACGATGGAATGCGAGCAAAAGCTGATAAATGCAAGCTCATCTGCAGATAGTATGAGCATGAACAGCTTTTCATTTGCAGTTATTGTGAGCTGGAAAATGCGTCAAATGCGAGCCATTACAGTTAGGCGTCACTTCGCGTTCGCCTCCATGAACTCTTTCATTTGGCGCTCGTATTCAAAGATTGCTCCTATATCGTTGGTTACCCAGCCGATTAGTGCGTCGTTTGCTGTCTTTTGCAGCGGTTCAAGGATCTTGCGCGTTTCAAGTACCCACCCGTTATTGCCAATGGTCTTGCTGTAGTCGATTTTTGCTTCGTGCCAGTTAACATAGAACGGGAAGAAGGTGTCGTACGCTTCCAGAGAGTAACGGACGAACACTGAGAAGATTTGAAGTCGGCGAGTCAGTTCATCGTATGACGTGCGGTCCTGGAGAAACGTGGCCGCCTCGGCAAGAGGAGCGATCTGATGACCGGCTTTACGAATCGCTCGGTAAACTGTCTGCGGATCTTGTTCAAGCTGCCCAAGCGCTATGTGCGCCTTCAGCGTGCACTCCGATGCCATGAGCAGGTCGACGAAGCTCTTGATGCGACCAGTCTTGTGTAGTTGGCTTTCCCAGAGAAGATCGAAGCGTGCCGCGAAATCTTCTCCATCGCGAAGGTAATGCTCCGCGATCTCATGGAGTATTGAAAGCGGTTTCACTTGGTCAATAGGGTTCAATTCGTGGCGCCTAACGTTAAGTATGCACCTAATCAGGTGCGTACTTCTTTGTAAATGGGTGCATAACAAACCCCATTCTTCTATAAATAACTGAGTTAAATAAACATAATGTATGAGATGCCACCATGATTGGCTACAGCACTTCATTTTATTTTATGATCAACAACATCCCCTCAGAATTGAGAAAGCTTTAATCCTTGAGAAGGAGGAGCTATTTACTTCATCGGCAACTTCCTGCCAATCTGTTGCAAGCCGTTTAGCTTCATTTGTGAAGAAAACGGAACCTGATTGATTCTGGCTACTTTGTCATAGCTCGGACAATCGTTGGGCAAGTGGTAGATGTTGCTTTTTTTATTACCAATAATCTGCTTATCGGCATTTACCGCTGATAATGAAATACCTTTCAAACCCTCACGCGAAGGTTTTTGATCCAGTGTCCAGGTTTTTTCCCTAGTCACATAAGGTGGCGAGCCCGTACCTTTGCTTCACTGAAAGATTAAGGCGCAGCACTAATCGGAAAATGAAAAACAACACCAAGAGTGATGAAGCAAACGAGCGTATTTTGCATCATATTTTTTATAAATGTATGAAGTAAAAGGTAATTCAGAAATCAGTAATTTGATACTAAATTGTCCGGGTGCAATCGGAAAGACTGATTTGTGTTATCCACTTTATTTGTCAGTTGCGGCAATACGTTCTGTTCAAGAAATGTGGTGAAAGAAGATTTTTCATTTGCAAATAATGTGAGCACGGCGCGATGGAATGCGAGCTGGCGCTGATAAATGCAAGCTCATTTGCAGTTAATGTGAGCATGAACAACTTTTCATTTGCAGTTATTGTGAGCTGGAAAATACCTCAAATGCGAGCAGGGCCAGTTTCAAACGCGAGTTATGACAGCTATTGATCCCGCCACAGCGGATAAATGGGCTGCACAAATAGTCAGGAACGGTTTGCCGGAAGTCAATCTGCCTGCCTGCTCCAACTGTCATGCATCCGGAAAGCGTCCTCACTATCCGATCCTCGCTGGACAGAAACCTGAGTATCTCGCCGGGCGCCTTCGCCAGTGGCGCGGCGATGACAATATCGTCGATGCAAGAAAATCGAATGCGACCATGCCCGTTATCGCGCGTCGTATTCCCGAACATCTGATCGAACCGCTGGCCCGGTATATCGCGGCGCAGGGACAACAGTAAGATTCGCGGATAAAACATCTTCACAGCAAACTGCAGGAGTAGTTTATATCAACAGGTTATTGATGAGGTTTTTGGGAAGCATCTTTAATACTCCATTTATCTTTAGCTATATTCAAGATTGATAACACAAAGGAGTCATCACAAATGCCCGCACAATCCAAATCGCAGCAGAAGGCTGCAGGCGCGGCTCTATCGGCCAAACGCGGTGAAATCAAGAAATCAGACCTCAAAGGTGCATCTATTGAGATGTATGAATCGATGAGCGAGGAGGAGCTGGAAGAACTGGCCAGAACCAGTCATAAGGGTCTGCCGGAAAAGAAACAATCCGATTGATCCTGGAATTCCCTGCAATGAGGAGCACACAGCCAGGTGTGCAATCGGATGCGTAGCGACTCACTCCGAGGACAACGCCACGACCGGATCCAGCCGCGCCGCCGTCCGGGCCGGCATATAACCGAATATCAGCCCGGTAATCACCGCGCAGGAAAATGCACCGATCATCACGCTGAGCGAAAAAATAATCGGGATCTCCCAGAAAATGAGCAATGCGCCAATGATCAGGCCCAGTAGTACGCCGACCGTTCCACCCACGATCGTCACCAGCATCGCTTCGATCAAAAACTGACTGAGAATGTCGTATTCCCGCGCACCGGTCGCCATCCGGATGCCGATCTCGCGCGTGCGCTCCCGGACGGTCATCAGCATGACATTCATGACACCGATACCCCCGACCAGCAGCGATACGGCTGCGACCAGCCCCAGCATCCGGGTCATGGTATCGCGTGTTTCCAGCTGCGCCTTCAATCTGGCGGCCGCATTGCCGATACGGAAATCCTCACGCCCATGGCGCTCCAGCAGCAGGGCTCTGACAGCATCTTCAGCCTCCTGTACCTGATCCATCGAAGCCGCTTCCATAACGACATAGTCGGGCTGCTCTTGCGTCTGATAGACGCGCGCGCGGCCAGACCGATAGGGAATGAATACCATATCGTCATAATTCTGAGAACCGGATTCCGCTCCACGCTCGGCCATGACGCCGATCACCTCGAACGGGGAGGTACCGATCAGCAGATACTGCCCCACCGGATCCGACAGATGAGGAAAGAAATCGCGATAGGTCTTATAGCCAAGGATGACTACAGATGCCAGTTCACGATCCTCTGCTTCGGTAAAGAAACGCCCCTGTGCCACCTGCCAGTGATGGACCAGCGGCATGGTATAAGGACTGGCGAATACATAGATTTGTTTGTCCACATTCTGGTGCCTTACCAGAATCGGATCACCGATTACCGGCATGACCTGGCTGATTTCAGGTAAACGGGCAATCTCATCCAGATCTTCTTCCGTGATCACCCCTACCGGCCCACCCGCAGGCGGTACGCTACTGCTCATATACATAATGGTCGTACCCAGCGACCCCATCTGGTCGACAATCTGCTGTTTGGTCCCTTCCCCAATGGCCAGCATGACGATGACCGAAGCCACCCCGATGACGATTCCCAGCAGCGTGAGACTGGTCCGTATACGGTGTATCCACATGACCCGCCAGGCCGCCCGGATGGTTTCACGCAACCCCTGCCAGAATGGGGTACCACTATCCTCACGTGCCCGGGTGATATTCAGAGATGACAGTTCGGCATGATGTGGCGGCGGCTGTTCGCTCTGCTGCCGGTCAGTCACGTTATCGGATACGATCCGACCATCACGGATTTCGACCACTCGCTGCGCCTGTGCAGCCACATCACGATCATGGGTGATGAGAATGACGGTATGCCCGGCACCCGCCAGTTCACGCAGCAGCTCCATCACTTCGGCACCGCTTCTGGAATCGAGTGCACCGGTCGGCTCATCGGCCAGAATGATATGTCCCCCGTTCATCAGGGCACGCGCAATCGAGACACGCTGCTGCTGGCCGCCGGAAAGCTGATTGGGGCGATTATTGAGTTTGTCGCTCAGGCCGAGCCGTCCGAGCAGATTGGCCGCACGCTGCATCCGCTCATCCTGCGACAAACCGGCGTAAATGGCCGGCACTTCCACGTTCTCCCGCGCCGATTCAGTGGGAATGAGATGGTAACCCTGAAACACGAAGCCGAATGCTTCGCGTCGCAGCCAGGCCAGTTCATCCGTCCCGAAAGTGGATACATCTTCTCCGGCAAACCGGTAGCTGCCGCTGCTGGGTCTATCCAGACAGCCCAGCAAATGCATGAGGGTGGATTTACCCGATCCTGATGTGCCGACAATGGCAATAAACTCGCCTGCCCGGATATCCAGATCGATGCCGTGCAGCACCTCGACCTCCGGCTTGTCTCCTCCGCCGTAACGCTTGCGGATGCTCCTCAGCTCGATGAGCGGCGGCAAATCATTACTTACCACCGGAATCTCCGGGATTGTTTGGTTTCAACCTCTTCACCAACGATGACCTGCTCCCCTTCTTCCAGCCCGGCCATTTATAAAACATTCGGACTGCTGGTATCGACGGTTTTCCACCCGCCTCCCAGCGCCCGGTAGAGCGATACTCTGGCCTGCAGCATCAGCAGTTTGAATTGCACGGCATTATCCAGCGCAGCGTAAAGGGTGCGTTGCACATCCAGTAATGTCATCAAAGTCTCCGCGCCCGCCTTGTAGCGTGATTCCGCCAGATCATACGCTCGCTGCGCCTGGGCAAGCTCCTGTGCCTGTGCGATCGCCTGCAGGTCATAACCCGTTACTGCATTGAGTGCGACTTCGACATTGCCAAATGCACTGATGATGACGCTGCGATAGCCGATCAGTAATTCTTCATGCTGGGCGATGGCAAGGTCACGTCCGGCAGCCAGGCGGCCTGCATTGAAGATCGGCGCCATCAAACCGGCTGCCACATTGTAAAGCGGGCCATCAAAAGGGGTTACGACCCCCACACTGGCAGTCAGCTGCAGGCTGGGGAGCATAGCTGCACGGGCAGCAATGATATTCGCATTGGCTGCGGCCAGTTGTGCTTCAGCACTGGCAATATCCGGTCGGCGTACCAGCAGATCAGAGGGTAATCCGGCACTGATGGAAGGCACCTGCAATGCATCGAGTCGGCTGCTTTTCACGGTGAAAGTGGAAGCCGGCAGACCCAGCAGCACCGCCAGAGCGGTCTGCGTATCATTTGCCTGTTGACGCAAAGCAGCCAGCATACGCTGTTGGGCCGCAACCAGTCCGCGCTGACGTGCTACATCCAGCAGTGTAGCCGCACCTGCCCGCCGGCGTGCTTCCACCAGTGCCAGAAAACGACTGGCATTATCCAGATTACGCTCGGCAATATCGATACGCTGACGCAATGCCGTTGTCTGCAGCCATAGCTGGGCGGTACCGGCAGTAACCGTCAGTGAAACCGTATCGTGATCGAATTCGGTTGCGCGCAGAATCGCCCGTGCGGCATCGCGCCGTGCACGATTCTTGCCCCAGAAGTCGACTTCATAGCTGGCAGCCAACCCACCGGAAAAAGTATTGTTGCGAAATGCATTATCACCATATTGCTCCCTCCGACTGAAATCGGCATTGGCGGATAATTCCGGCAGCAACGGTGCGCCGGCAATGCGGGCAGCTGCTTCGGCCTGATGTACGCGCGCGACAGCGGCTACGACATCAAGACTCTGCTGCTGTGCCTGAACGATCAGTTGCGCCAGCTCTCTGCTGCCGAAACTGCGCCACCAGTCACGCGTGACATCCGGTGCGGCAGGGTCGGAAGTTGTACGCCATTGGGCCGGCACGCTGAGCGCTTCGGACGGCATATTCGATTCCGTCGGAGTCAGACTGGTACAGGCAACCGGCAACCACACCAGCAGAAGTAATAAAGCCCTGTTCATCAGCGGCTCACTCCGAGGACAACG
>Ga0206102_1000612_pt1 | contig 10883 bp, 10 predicted proteins | sample 1B1Ametagenome_FD_148645 | JGI IMG/M metagenome (GOLD analysis project Ga0206102, IMG submission 148645) | Enriched microbial communities from leaf-cutter ant dump, University of Wisconsin, Madison, United States - 1B1A | ecosystem: Environmental > Terrestrial > Nest > Insects nest > Nest dump... | reverse complement strand
GCCTGCGGCAACGCACGCCGCTGATCAGCGCGTCCGCCGTCGGCCTGGCCGGCTACGTCGGCGGCTTCTGCGGCGGCGCACCCAGCTATCGCGCGGTGTTTCCCGACATGCCCGCACATGCGACCAGCTGCGGCAGCAGCGGCGTGCTGGGCAGCGTGGTCGGCATGATCGGCAGCCTGCAGGCGCAATGCGTGCTGCAACTGCTGCTGGGCATCGCGCCCTCGCCGCTGGGTCGACTGCTGCGTTTCGACGCAAGCCGCCTGGCCTTCGGCGGCTTCGCGTTTCACGAGGCGAGCGAACCGGAGGACGCATTGCACTTCATCGACGCCGGCGACGTGGCGGACGACGATCTGGTGATCGACCTGCGCAGCCTGGACGAGGCACCGGCATCGCCGCTGGCAGCGGCCTTGCGCGTCACCCCGGAGCACATCGACGCTTTCATCGGCACTCATCCGCCCACCGATCGCCGCGTGGTGCTGTGCTGTCACAGCGGCGTGCGTGCATGGCGCACCGGCCGGCGGCTGCAGTCGCACGGCTACCCCAGGCTGGCGTTGGTGGCGCTGGCCGGAACGCCGACATGACCCGGGTGCTGTCCATCGCCGGCTCCGACTCCTGCGGCGGCGCCGGCCTGCAGGCGGACCTGAAAACATTCGCCGCCTTCGGCGTCGACGGCGCCACCGTGGTGACCGCCGTCACCGCCCAGAACACGGCGGGCATTCGCGCCATCCGGACCATGTCTGCGGCGATGGTGCGAGCGCAGATGGACGCCGTATTCGAGGAGCAGGCCATCGACGCGGTGAAGCTGGGCATGCTGGCCAACGCGGACATCGCGGCCACCGTGGCGCGGCAACTCGAACGTCGGCGGCCACCGTTCGTGGTGCTCGATCCGGTGCTGCTGGCCACCTCGGGCGCGCCACTGCTGCAAGCCGCAGCGGTGGACCTGCTGCGCACGCGGCTGCTGCCGCTGGCCGGTTGCCTCACTCCCAACCTGGCCGAGGCGGCCGTGCTGCTGAATGCGCCGCAGGCAACGGACGAGGCGGCGATGGCGCGACAGGGGCGGGCACTGCTCGCGCTGGGACCGCGATCGGTGCTGATGAAAGGCGGTCATGCCGCCCTGCCCGAAGCGGTCGACCTGCTGGTCACTCCACAGGGCGTGCAGCGCTTCGCCGCGCCGTGGGTGGCCACCGCCCGGCTTCATGGAACCGGCTGCATGCTCGCCGCCGGCATCGCCGCCGCGCTGGCGAAGACCTGCCCGCTGCACCACGCGGTGGATCGCTCCCGGCGCCATCTGCGGCAGGTGCTGCTGCACCGCGCGTTTCCCCGCCCATCGGCGCCCGATACAATGATTCGCGCATCGAACGCGCGCCCTCCTCCACTGCCTCCAGGCGGCACCCCGTGATCCTTTGCGTACCCAACGTGTTGACGGCCGACGAGCTCGGCGCCATCCGCGGCGACCTGCTTGACACGTCGTTCACCGACGGCGCGCGCACCGCGGGCTGGTCGGCGCGGGAAGTGAAGAAGAACCTGCAGGCCAATGACGACAGTCCGCACCAGGAGCGTCTGCGCGACATCGTTCGCCATGCGTTCATGCGCAATGGCATGTTGCAGACGGCGCTGTTGCCGGCAGCGTCGACGCTGCCGCTGTTCAACCGCTACGACGTCGGCATGCAGTACGGCCGGCACGTCGACGCGCCGGTGATGGGCGGGATGGGCAATGCGGTGCGCACCGACGTGGCCATCACGCTGTTCATTTCCGAGCCGTCGAGTTACGACGGCGGCGAGCTGATGATCGATTCCGGCGGCATGGAATACGCGTTCAAGCTGGACGCCGGTGCCGCCATCGCCTACCCCGCCAATTCGCTGCACCACGTGACCGCGGTGACACGCGGCAGTCGCCATGCGGCGATCATCTGGGTGCAAAGTCTGGTGCGCGACCCGGCCCGACGCGAGTTGCTGTGGGATCTGGAAAACGCCAAGCGACAGATCTTCGGCCGCGAAGGCAAGAGCGTCACCTTCGACACGGTCAGCCGATCCCACGCCAACCTGCTGCGCATGTGGGCGGACGTCTAGGGAAGGTCTGATCAACCAGCTTTTTGTCCGTCATCCCTGCGAAAGCGGGACAACGCGCGCAGGGCACGCTTTTGCCCGGCTTTCGCCGGGATGGCGAGCGAAATCAGAGCTTCCCCAAGAGACCGCGGAGCTCGGCTGTTTTCACATCGCGGCACGCGGCGGCAGCGACCAGTCGATCGGCGCCTGGCCGTGGCTTTCCAGGTACCGGTTGGCCGCCGAGAAATGGCCGCAGCCCAGAAAACCCCGATGGGCCGACAGCGGCGAGGGATGCACCGAGGTCAGCACGCCATGGCGGTTGCGGTCGATCAGGCGGCCCTTGCGCTGCGCATGGCTGCCCCACAGCAGGAACACCAGGCTCTCGCGCTCGCGGTTGAGCGCATCGATGGCCGCATCGGTGAAGCCTTCCCAGCCCTTGCCCTGGTGCGCGCCGGCACGGCCTTCTTCCACCGTCAGCACACTGTTGAGCAGCAGCACGCCGCGATCGGCCCACGGCGTGAGGCAGCCGTGGTCGGGCCGCGCGATGCCCAGATCGCGCTGGATCTCCTTGAAGATGTTGTCCAGCGAGGGCGGTACCCGCACGCCCACCGGCACGGAAAAGCACAGGCCATGCGCCTGCCCCGGGCCGTGGTACGGGTCCTGCCCCAGGATCACCACGCGGACGGCGTCGAACGGCGTGTGCTCGAAGGCCGAGAAAATCGCCGGGCCGGGTGGATGGATGCGCTTGCCGTCCGCCTTCTCCGCGCGCAGAAACGCCGCCAGCGCCTGCATGTCGGGGCGGTGCAGGTAACCCTCCAGCCGCGCCTTCCACGACGCTTCCAGCCGGATGGGGGCGTCAGTCATCAGCCACCGCCTGGCGCAGGTGACGGGCCACCCGCAACTGGAACAACAGCTTGGTGACCAGCAGCCTTTCCTCCACCGGCTTCTCCACCAGGTCGTTGGCGCCCGCCTTGATCAGCGCCGCCTGGTTGACCGGGTTCTCGTCGCCGGTCATCACCAGCACCGGCAGCCTGCCCTTGCCATAACCGAACTCGGTGCGGATGCGCTCGAGCAGGTCGCCACCGGTCAGCTCGCCCTTCAGGCTGACATCGGTGAGCACCACGTCCGCACCGACCTGCCCCTGCGCCCGCGCGGCTTCCAGCACCTCCAGCGCATCTTCCACGCTGATCACGTGACGCACGGTGAGGCCGTACTTCTCGAGCATGCGGCGGGTGGCCAGCGCCACCACGCGGCTGTCCTCCACGTACAGCACCATGCCTTCGACACTGCTCTCCGGCCGCACGTAGCCGCGGATGAATTCCGCCAGTGCCTGGAAACCCAGGGCCTTGTCGAAGTAATCGGTGACGTGTTCGCCCAGTTCACGACGGTGCAGTCGCGATTCCACGTCACCGGACACCACCACGATGGGCACGTAGAATTGCGGTGCCGATTCGCGCACGAAACGCGCCAGCTCCAACCCGTCCATGTCGGGCAGGCGCAGCGCGATGGTGATGAAGTCGAACACGCCCTCGCCCAGCAAGAGCAGCGCCTCGTTGCCACTGCCGCTGCCGACGATCTCCACGCCCGGCAGTTCCGCCTCCAGCACGCGGGTGATCAGCTGGCGCACCACCCGCGAGCCGTCGACGACCAGCACCCGCGGGGCGACGGTCAGAAGACGGTTGCTGATCGCCTGAGGCACTCCCTGGTTGTCCACACCATTCATGAGGATCTCGATTCATGTCGCGGCACGACCTTGCCCGCCACCATACTTTACCGACACCGGGCGAGGTGTCGGACAGGCCACAGGTTCAGGCGGCCTTGCGCAATTGCCAGGCACTGACCAGCCGCGCACCCAGCCAGCCCAGCGCGGCGGCGGCCAGCGGCACGGCCAGCAACAGCCAGGTGGGAAGACCGGCCACCCGCAGCTTGCCGTCGTAGGTCTGGCTCAACTGCGCCACCGGCGCGGCCAGACCCAGTTCGATCACCACCGCCAGCAAGGCGGCAAGGATGCCGCTGAACAAGCCGTACCAGATGCCGGCGTACAGGTAGGGGCGACGCACGAACGCATCGCTGGCACCCACCAGCAGCAGCACGCCGATTTCCTCGCTGCGGCTGGCGATGTCCACCCTTACCGTGTTGCCCACCACCAGCAGCGCGGCCATGGCCAGCATCAAGGCCAGCATCAGCACCACGCGATTGCCAACGCCCAGCAGCGCTTCCAATCGCTTGCGCCAGCTGTCGCTGTCCTGCACCAGCTCGACGCCCTGCATCGCGCGCACGTCGGCCACCAGCGTCTCGACGGCGGCCGCGCTGGCGTCGCTGCGCGGCTGCAGTTGCACGACGTAAGGCAACGGGTTGTCGTCCAGCAACGCCAATGCGCCGGAGAAACCCTGCATCTTCGCCAGCTCCTCCATGCCTTGCTGCGGGCTTTTCACGGCGACGGAGGCCACCTCCGGCCGGTTGCCCAGCTGCGTGGCCAGCAATTGCGTGGCTTGGCCGCTCTGCCCGGTCTGCATGAAAACGCTGATCGCCTGGCTCTGGCCCATGGCGTCGCCCAGCTTCTGCACGTTGCCCAGCAGCAGGTAGAACGCCAGCGGCAGGGCCAGTGCCAGACCCATGACCGCGATGGTCAGCAGGCTGCCCAGCGGGCGCGCGGCCAGCCGGCGCAGGCTGGCGGCGGCGCTCCAGCCATGATGCTCCTGCCAGCTGGCGAATCGCTGCTGCCGCGGTACCTGTGCCGCTGGCCCGTTGAATTCCTTCGACGCGTTCACAGCACCTCCTGCGCGGCAAGGTCGGCGACCAGCCGGCCATGGTCGAGCACGATCACGCGCTTGTGCATGCGCTTGATCAACGACAGGTCATGGCTGGCGATCAGCACCGTGGTACCCACCTGCTGGAATTCGGCGAACAGGCCCATGATCTCCACCGCCAGTTGCGGATCGAGATTGCCGGTGGGTTCGTCGGCGATCAGCAGGGTGGGCCGCGCCACGATGGCACGGGCAATGCCCACGCGCTGCTGCTCGCCGGTGGACAAGGTGGCCGGCAACTGCCGCTCGCAGGCCAGCAGGCCGACTTTCTCCAGTGCGGCGCGCACGCGGCGGGCGCGCTCGGCCCGCGCCACGCCGCCGATCATCAACGGCAGTTCCACGTTGGCGAACACCGTGCGCTCCATCAGCAGCCGGTGATCCTGGAACACCATGCCGATGCGGCGGCGCAATCTGGGGATGCCGCCGCGACGCACCCTGGCCAGGTTCTGGCCGTCCAGGGTGATCACGCCGTGCGAGGGCCGCTCGATCAGACCCAGCAATTTCAGCAGTGTGCTTTTGCCGGCACCGGAGTGGCCGGTGACGAAGGCCATCTCGCCGGTGGGCACTTCGAAAGACAGCTGCGAGAGCGCCTCATGGCCACCTTCGTAGCGTTTGCTCACTTGATCAAAATGGATCACCGGTTTCCCCGCACCCGCATGGCCTGCCAGCGGCCAAGAATAAGGGAAGCGCGTGCCAAGTGGCGGGCTCCGACGGCGGCGGCCGGCTCCGACCGTCGCCTGTGCAGCCCGCTCAGCGCCCCGTCAGCAACCGGGTCAGGCGGCTGAGCAGGCCGGGCTTCTTCGCCGCGGCGTCGGCGTGCGGCTTGCCCGCCGTCGCCACCACCTGCCGCGACGGCCGACGGTAGGCGGCCGCCTCGGTCGAGGCGCTGCTCGACTCGCGCGCGGGACGATCGGCACGCGGCGCGCGATCACCACCGGCACGGGTCGCCGATGCACCGGCGACGTCCGTGGCGGCACCATCGCGGCGGCGATTGCGACCGCCACGGCGGCGACGCGGCTTGCGCGGCGCATCGCCGCTGGCGGGCGCGGTCGCCCCGGTGACCTGCGCCGGACCGGTGACCGGCTGCGCGGTGGCCACCTCGGCGCCGGCATCGGTGGAGCTGGACGCCGGACGGGGCTTGCGTGGCGGGCGCGGGCCGGACGAACGTTCCGCCCCATGCTCCCCGTGGCGACCGCCGCGACCGCCGGAGCGGCGCGGCTTCTCGCCCGGCCGCGGCGGCACCACGTCACCGAACGCGGCGCTGTCGGCAGCGGCATTGGCGGCGTATTCGGCATCGATCGCGCGCGGCTTGGGCATCACCAGCAGGTCGGCATCCATGTGCGCCACCGGAATGCTCTGGCCGATGTAGGACTCGATGTCCGGCAGGCTCATCGCGTACAGGTCGCAGGCGAAGCTGATCGCGTCGCCCTCGGCGCCCAGCCGCGCGGTACGGCCGATGCGATGCACGTAGTCTTCCGCCTCGTGCGGCAGATCGTAGTTGAAGACGTGACTGACTGCCGGGATGTGCAGGCCGCGTGCGGCCACGTCGGTGGCCACCAGAATGTCGAGCTGGCCGTCCTGGAAACGCTGCAGCAACTTCTGCCGCTTCAGCTGCGGCACATCGCCGGAGATCGCGCCCACGCGGCAGCCATGGCGCTTCACCCGCTCGGTGACGCGCTCGGCGGCGGCCTTGGTGTTGACGAAGATGATGCTGCGGCTGGGCTTGTGCCGATCGATCAGGTTCAGCAGCAGTGGCATCTTTTCTTCCTTGGCCGGGAAGTAGACCAGCTGGCGCACCTTGTCGGCGGTGACGTTGTCGCTTTCCACCACCAGCTTCTCGGCCTCGTGCATGTGCTCGTAGGCCAGCTCCAGCACGCGATGGCTCAGCGTGGCGGAGAACAGCAGCACCTGGCGCTGCTCACGCGGCGGCAGCTTGCGGAAGATGAAGCGCACATCCTTGATGAAACCGAGGTCGAACATGCGGTCGGCCTCGTCGATCACCATCACTTCGACGCTGTTGAGGCCGAAAACCCCTTGCTTGTGGTAATCGAGCATGCGACCCGGCGTGGCGATGATGATGTCGCAGCCGTCCCTCAATTGCTGGCGCTGCTTCTCGTAGTCCACGCCACCGTAGATCAGGGCGATCTTCAGGCCGGTGTGACGGCCGATGGCCTGGGCATCCTTGTCGATCTGGATGGCCAGCTCGCGGGTGGGCGCGATGATCAGCGAACGCGGGTCCGCATCCTTGCGCCCGGCCACGGCCGGCGTGGTCAGCAGGCGGTTCATCAGCGCGACCAGGAAGGCGCAGGTCTTGCCGGTACCGGTCTGCGCCTGGCCGGCGACATCCTTGCCGGACAAGGCCGGCGGCAGCGTCATTTCCTGGATCGGCGTGCAGCGGGTGAAACCGCTGTCGTCCAGGCCCTGCTGCAGCAGCGGATGAAGATCGAAGTTGGTGAAGAAGGTATCGGTAAGTACGGTTTGTGACATATGCGGATGGTTGACCTGGCCAGACGGCGGCGTGAAGCGCTGCACCCGCTTGATGCCTGAAGTCGGCGCAGGGCGGTGCAGGACGGGATGCGCGGGTGAAGCGAGCGACTCGGAGCCTGTGAAGAAAACCACTCCCATGGTTTTCTTCTGTCGCGCATCCGGTACACGCCCGGACGCGCTCACGCGGATCAATCACTTACGTGATCGATCCGCGTCCGACCATCCATGGCCGGGCCGAGAGGTTGCAATTAAAGTCACAACCTCTCAGAACCAGGCCGACGGGCCGCGCCGCGACGGGCGGCACCGGAGATTGTCGGCTCCCTGGCTGGCGGCCTTCACAGGCCGCCCTTGAATCGTGCCCGGAGTTGCGCTGGAATGAAGAACCTGCCCCGGGGCAGACCATCTTCCGGCTCGACCCGCGCTTCATGGGCACCCGAGTGTAGCTGATGACGGCACCCGGAGTCTTCAACCGGCCCGGCCACCACCGGCACGACGCGCACCCGGCGACCGAGTTGCAGGCGGGCGTGTTGCATTCGGGCACGACCGCCCCATTTTTCCACCACGCGGGTTACCCGACCGCGTTTTGCCCAGTCACGGAGATCCCCGGTGAGCGACCTGATTACCCATGTGAACGACGATGCCTTCCAGCAGCAGGTGCTGGAATCGGATGTACCCGTATTGCTTGATTTCTGGGCGGAATGGTGCGGCCCGTGCAAGGCCATCGCGCCCATGCTCGAGGACCTGGCCAAGGATTACGAAGGCAAGTTGCGGGTGGTCAAGGTCAACATCGACCACAACCAGCAGACGCCCCGCACCTATGGCGTGCGCGGCATCCCCACCCTGATGGTGTTCAAGAACGGCAAGGTCGAGGCCACCCAGATCGGTGCCGTCAGCAAGGGCCAGCTGGCCCAGATGATCGACAAGGCCATCTGAACCCTCGGCACCCGCACCATCCAGTGATACCCGCCGCGTGCTTTACGGCCGCACGCGGCGGATGCTAGATTCATCGCGTCCGTCGGGACAGTCCTGTCCCCCAGCGCCCTCCGCGCGACGCACACCCTCCCTCCTGTAATTCAACGGCGCCCCGCGAGGATTGCCCGTGTCCGATACCGAAAACCACGCCCCGAACGACGCCGTGGGCGTCGACGCCAAACCTGTTGCCGAAGGCAAGCCCGAGCCGCGCCCACGCGCGCCGCGCCGTACGGCAGCAGCGATCGCGGCGGCGAATGCCGAGAAGGCCGCCAAGGCATCGGCGGCGGAAAAGCCGGCCACCGAAACCGCCGACCGACCCGCCCCCGCACCAGCCCCGACGCCGTCCGCCCCCGTGCAGGGCAACCTGCCGGTAGCGCCGGCGGCCGCCTCGTCCAGCGAGGCGCCCGCTCCACGCGCGCCGCAGGAACCACGCGAAGCGGGCCCGGCTGGCAACGCCAACCCCCAACAGAACCAGGCCCAGACGTCGAACCCGAATCAGGGGCAGGGCCCGTCCAACCAGGGCCAGAACCAGAATCAGGGCCAGGGGCAGAACAACGGCAACGGCGGCCGCGAGGGTCGCGAAGGCCGCGGCCGACGCCGACGCAACGAGCGCAACCCGCAGCAGCAATCGCAGCGCGGACAGAACAACAACCCGCGCCACAACAACCCGAACGGCTTGCCGGTGGACGACGACAACGCCGACCCGGGCAGCAACGACCGCGTCATCAACCTCACCGAGCTGAAGCGCAAGAACGCGCCGCAACTGCTGGAATTCGCCGAATCGCTGGGCATCCACGAAGGCATCGCCCGCGCACGCAAGCAGGACGTCATCTTCAACGTGCTCAAGGCGCACGCCCGCTCCGGCGGCGGCATCTGGGCCGAGGGCGTGCTGGAAATCCTGCAGGATGGCTTCGGCTTCATGCGCTCGGCCGACGAGAGCTACCTGGCCGGTCCCGACGACATCTACGTCAGCCCCAGCCAGATCCGCCGCTTCAACCTGCGCACCGGCGACTACATCACCGGCCGCGTGCGCCATCCGAAGGAAGGCGAACGTTATTTCGCCATGCTGCGGGTCGAGACGATCAACGGCGATCCGCCGGAAGCATCGAAAAACAAGATGCTGTTCGAGAACCTCACCCCGCTGTTTCCGCGCAAGGCGTTCAAGCTGGAACGCGGCAACGGCTCCAGCGAGGACATCACCGGCCGCATCCTCGATCTCATCGCGCCGATCGGCAAGGGCCAGCGCGGCCTGATCGTCTCCCAGCCGAAATCCGGCAAGACGATGATGCTGCAGAACATCGCCCAGGCCATCCAGTACAACCACCCCGAGGCGCACCTGATCATCCTGCTGGTCGACGAACGGCCGGAGGAAGTGACCGAAATCGCCCGCACCGTGCGCGCCGAAGTCATCTCCTCCACCTTCGACGAACCGGCCGTGCGCCACGTGCAGGTCGCCGAGATGGTGATCGAGCGGGCCAAGCGCCTGGTCGAGCACAAGAAGGACGTGGTGATCCTGCTCGACTCGATCACCCGCCTGGCCCGCGCCTACAACACCGTGATCCCCAGCTCCGGCAAGGTGCTCACCGGCGGCGTGGACGCCAATGCACTGCAACGGCCCAAGCGCTTCTTCGGTGCCGCCCGCAACGTCGAGGAAGGCGGCAGCCTCACCATCATCGCCACTGCGCTGATCGAAACCGGCAGCAAGATGGACGAGGTGATCTACGAGGAGTTCAAGGGCACCGGCAACATGGAAGTGCACCTGAGCCGGCGCATCTCCGAAAAGCGCGTCTACCCGGCGATCGACATCAACCGCTCCGGCACCCGCCGTGAAGACCTGCTGATCGACCCGGACATGCTGGCCAAGATCTGGATCCTGCGCAAACTGCTCCATCCGATGGATGAGTTGAGCGCGATGGAATTCATGCTCGACAAGATGAAGAACACCAAGTCCAACGACGAATTCTTCAACTCGATGAAGCGCTGAAGGGCCGGGAATAGGGAATAGGGAATCGCGAAAACCGCTTCCGCGCCCTCTCCCCCAAGCGACGCTTGGGGGAGAGGGCCGGGGTGAGGGGGACGCGCTTCGCCAAGGCCGGTGTAAGCGGCCATTTGGTTTGCAAAATCGGGACACTTGGTTTGCACAGCAGGAGTCGTAGCCGGAATGGGATCGTAACGGCCGCTCGAAGTGGCTTCGAACGGCCATGAAATCCTCGGCATATACCCGGTCTGGCAACGCCGCCAGCGCCGACAGAACATTGTAACGACCGCTGACGTTGACGCCGCGCGATCAGGCGACTTCAATTGTTTCCCGCGTTCCCGCGTTCCCGCGCTCCCGCGTTCCCGCGGGCCATCGCGGTCGAGAGGTCGGCGATGGCCAATTGCGTTGCTGGATACATATCACATGAAGATGAACACATGGTTGGTTAGGTCGATCGCCCTACTGGGCGCCGCTGTAGGGCTGGCTAGTTGTCGGGCTCAAAAGCCTGGCGGTGAGGGGGAAGTCACCGTGCTCATAACGCAATACGGAGATTCAACCATCGCCGGCTACCATCGCGCTTCGGATGGAACCTA
>Ga0206102_1000610_pt1 | contig 10894 bp, 9 predicted proteins | sample 1B1Ametagenome_FD_148645 | JGI IMG/M metagenome (GOLD analysis project Ga0206102, IMG submission 148645) | Enriched microbial communities from leaf-cutter ant dump, University of Wisconsin, Madison, United States - 1B1A | ecosystem: Environmental > Terrestrial > Nest > Insects nest > Nest dump... | reverse complement strand
ATCAGCAGGATCGGCAGGTGCAGGAAGAGGAGGCCGGCGCCGGCGGCGATCTTCAGGCCGAGGGGTGCAGAAGTGTTCTTGTCAGAGCGCATCGAAGGCTCCCTGTCGCTTGGCCATCCACAGATAGAGGCCCATGATGACGATCGGCACGACGGAGAAGGCGGCGGCGAGCGGGATGTTGCCGGCCGTGCCCTGCTGGGCATAGACGGCCTGCCCGATGAAGAGCCGCGACGAGCCGATGATCTGCGGAATGATGTAGTCGCCGAGCGTCAGCGAGAAGGTGAAGATGGAGCCGGCGATGATGCCGGGCAGCGCCAGCGGAAAGAGCACATGGCGGAAGGTCTGGCCCGGATTGCCGCCGAGGTCCGCGGAGGCTTCGATCAGGTTGCTGGGCACGCGCTCCAGCGCCGCCTGGATCGGCAGGATCATGAAGGGCATCCACACGTAGATGAAGACGATGAAGGTGCCGGTATAGCTGATCGACAGCGACGAGCCGCCGATGACCGGCAGGGAAAGCCACGCGTCGAGCAGCCAGGTGAGGTGGAGCTTGGCGAAGATCCAGGTGAGGATGCCTTCCTTGGCGAGGATCAGTTTCCAAGCGTAGACCTTGACGAGATAGCTCGACCAGAGCGGCAGCATGACGCCGAGGTAGAAGATGACCTTCCATTTCCCGCGGGCATAGCGCGCCGCGTAATAGGCGATGGGAAAAGCGATGGCGGCGGAGGCGAGCGTCACCAGCGCGGCCATGACGACGGTGCGCAAGATGATGTCGAAGTTCGACGGGATCAGGAGCTGCCGGTAGGTATCGAGCGTGAACTCGTAGTTGATCAGCCCGGAAAAGTCGTCGATCGAAAAGAAGCTCTGGAGCAGCAGCGCGAAGAGCGAGCCGAGATAGATGACGCCGAGCCAGAGGAGCGGCGGCGTCAGCATCAGGAAGAGGAGGACCTTCGGCTTGCGCCAGAAGGTATCCGAAAGCTGCCCGAGGGCGCCCGTGCGGCGGGAAAGGATGGAGGTCTCGGTGCTCATTGCGCGCCGTCCATCGTGTGCAGGTCCTCCGGCAGGAAGGAGAGGGTGATGGTCGCGCCTTCGGCGGGCACCGGCGTCGAAGCCGGCATCATGGCGGCGATGCGTGCGCCGTTCGCCTCCACCGTCACGCGATTGGCTGCGCCAAGGAAGCTTGCCGCCGTCACGCGGCCGGAGAACGGCTTGCGGCCGGGGCCGTCGCCGAGCGTAATCGCCTCGGGGCGCAGGCTCGCATGGTGCCGGCCGAAGCCGAGGCTTTCGACGAAATCGGGCGGCAGCACGTTGGAGGAGCCGACGAAATCGGCGACGAAGCGGGTCTTCGGCCGCTTGTAGACCTCTTCCGGCGTGCCGAGCTGCTGGATCTTCCCCTCGCTGAAGACGGCGATGCGGTCGGCCATCGACAGGGCCTCGCCCTGGTCGTGGGTGACGAAGACGAAGGTGATGCCGAGGGATTTTTGCAGCGACTTCAGCTCCTCCTGCATCTGCTCGCGCAGCTTCAGGTCCAGCGCGCCGAGCGGTTCGTCGAGGAGGAGCACGCGGGGGCGGTTGACGAGGGCGCGGGCGAGCGCCACGCGCTGGCGCTGGCCGCCGGAAAGCTGGCCGGGCCGGCGCGTGCCGTAGCCGGGGAGCTTCACCATGGCAAGCGCGTCTTCGGCCGCCTTCAGCCGCTCGGCCTTGCCGACGCCCTTGACCATCAGCCCGTAGGCGACGTTCTCGAGGATCGAGAGATGCGGGAAGAGGGCATAGTCCTGGAAGACCGTGTTGACGTTGCGCCGGTAGGGCGGCACGCCCTCGGCCGTCTCGCCGAAAATCTCGATATGGCCGCCGGTCGGCTGCTCGAAGCCGGCCATCAGGCGCAGGCACGTCGTCTTGCCGGAGCCGGAGGGGCCGAGCATGGCGAAGAACTCGCCTTCGGCGACGGCCAGGTCCACATTGTCGACGGCGCGCACGGCGCCGAAATGGCGGGAGACTTGCTGGAACAGAACGGCGGTCATGGAGGCTCCCGGGTGTGTTGGTCCTGCCCCTCATCCGCCTGCCGGCACCTTCTCCCCGCAGGCGGGGAGAAGGAGGCATAACGCAACGGTTTCCGTTCCCGAAGGAAACGAAAGCTGTCTTGGGGCACGTTCCCTCTCCCCGTTTACGGGGAGAGGGTTAGGGTGAGGGGCTATTCGATCAACGCCCGCCGATCACGCCGATGTAATCGGAGACCCAGCGGTGGTAGGGCACGCATTCGCCCTGGCTTTCGCACTTGCTGACCGGCGTGCGCCAGAAAGCGATCTTGTCGAAGTTGTCGTAGCCGTTGGTCGAGCAACCCTCGTCGGTCAGGAGCGCATTGCCCTTGCAGGCGGCCGGAACCGAGGGAACGGCGCCGAACCAGGCGGCCGCGTCACCCTGCACCTTGGCGGACAGCGAATGCTCCATCCACATATAGGCGCAGTTCGGATGCTGGCTTTCGGCGTGCAGCATGGTCGTGTCGGCCCAGCCCGTCACGCCTTCTTCCGGGAAGGTCGAGGCGATCGGCTGCTTTTCGGCCTGCATCAGGTTGACCTGGAAGGGCCAGGAGCCGGAGGCGACGACGCCCTCGTTCTTGAAGTCGTCGATCTGGATCATGGCGTCGTGCCAATAGCGGCCGACGAGCGTGCGCTGGACGCGCAGGAGGTCGAGCGCGGCCTTGTACTGGTCCTCGTTGAGCTCGTAGGGGTTCTTGATGCCGAGTTCCGGCTTGTGCGCCATCAGGTACTGCGCGGCGTCGGCGATGTGGATCGGGCCGTCATAGGCCTGCACGCGGCCCTTGTTCGACTTGCCGTCCGGCAGCGTCATTTCCTCGAAGACGACGTTCCAGCTCTTCGGCGCCTCGCCCTTGAAGGCCTCGGTGTTGTACATCAGCACGTTCGGCCCCCAGAGGTAGGGCGTGCCGTAATGAACGCCGTTCACCGTGTGCCAGGGGGCGTTCTGCAGGCGCTCGTCGATGGTCTTCCAGCTCGGGATGAGGTCGGTGTTGATCGGCTGGACGCGCTTGCCCGCGACGAGGCGGAGCGATGCGTCGCCCGAGGCGGTGACGAGGTCGAAGCCGCCTTCGTTCATCAGCGCGACCATTTCGTCGGAGGTGGCGGCGGTCTTCACCGTCACCTTGCAGCTCGTCTGCTTCTCGAAGTCGCTGACCCAGTCATAGGCCTTGTCCGTCTCGCCGCGCTCGATATAGCCGGCCCAGGCGACGATGGAGACCTCTCCCTCGCCGGGGCCGAGCTCCTTCAGCGGCTCCTGGGCGATGGCGGCAGTGGCGAAGGCGAGCGAAAGGGTAAGCGCGGTGCAGGAATGCAGAAGTCGCTTCATGACAGTCTCCCGGTTTGATCCGCTTTTCGAGCGGTATTGTTCCCGGAAGGAAAGGTGCCGTGGTTTTGCCGCTTTCGCAAATTCATTAATCAGATAGGCGGTATCGGAAATTCCGATATGTGGGTGAGCGACAAAGCGAGGAGCGGCATACTCTACCGTTGCCTTGGCCTGATATCGTTCCTTCCGTCATGCCGGACTTGATCCGGCATCCAGCTGCCGCGCGTCTGCGCGGCGAGAGAGCTTCCTTCCCCGCGCAAGGACTTGCGCGGACTGGATGCCGGATCAAGTCCGGCATGACGGAGGAAGGATGGAGCTTTCCGCTTCCTGTCGCAGCCCCTTGCTATCGCCCCCGCCCGCTCCTCAACGCCTCGGCCAGCCCCACGAAATCCCGCGCCGCCTGCGACAGGCCGGAGCCCTTGCGCCAGACCATGCCGATCTGCACCACCGGCAGGGCGCCGGAGACGTCGCGGCTTTCGATGCGGTCGCCTTCCAGCGACCAGGGGCGGTAGACGAGGTCGGGAAGCAGCGCGATGCCCGCGCCGGTGGCGACGAGGCTGCGCACGGCTTCTACCGAGCGCGTGCGAAAGGCGACATGCGGGCGGGCGCCGAGCGCCGTCAGCAGCTTTCCCGTATTCTCCTCGATTTCGTCGACCGTCAGCATGATCAGCGGTTCCTTCGCGATGTCGCTGACGGAGATGATGTCGGCCGAGACGAGGGGATGGCCGATCGGCAGCCAGAGCCGGTAGGGCGAGGTCTCGATGATCTCCGCCTGCAGGGCCATGCGGTCGCGCAGGTTCGAGATGACCATGACGGCGACGTCGAGTTCGCCGCCGACGAGGAGATGTTCCAGATAGGAGCCGTTGTCCTCGATGGCGCTGACCTCGATGCCGGGAAAGGCCCGGCGGTAGCGCGACAGGAGGTCGGAGAGCACGTAGCCGGCGACGAGCGAGGTGACGCCGAGATTGAGCTGGCCCTTTTCCGGCGTGCGGTTGTCGGAGAAGGAGCGGCGGGCGTCCGAGACGTTGGCGAGAATCTTCGTCGCGTGACGCAGGAACTGGTGGCCGTTGTGCGTCGTCGTCAGGCCGCGCGGGTGGCGCTCGAAGAGGGGCACGCCGAGGTCCGATTCGAGCTCCTTGATCGCCTCGGTGATCGAGGATTGCGAGATGGAAAGGTTCTGCGCGGCGCGCGTGACGGAACCCTGCTCCGCGACGGCGACGAAATACTGCAATTGCCGGAAGGTGAATGCCATGGCGGCAGTTAATATGCGGGCGGCGAGCGAGGCAAGCACCGAAAATTGATGGGAAAGGTGCGCATGGGACGGGCGCTGCGGCCGCGGGCTGTTATGATCGCGCGACCCCACGAAGGAGCCGCCATGACCGACCGTCCCATGCCGAGCGAGGAAGGCATTCTGGCCTTCCATAAGCGCTGCGAGGATTTCTATCCCGCCGATGCGGTGGAGGCCGATATCGGCCAGCAGCGCATCTGGTACGACGCGCTCTGCGCCGCCTTCGATGCGCCGCCGCCGGACGGCATGGTGAAGGAGGACGGGCTTGTGGCGGGCCGCATTCCCATCCGCCGCTACCGCCCGGCGCGGGTGACGAGCGAGATGCGGCTTTTCTATATTCACGGCGGCGGTTTCGTCGTCGGCTCGCTGGGGAGCCACGACGCGATCTGTGCGGAGATTTCCGAGGCGGCGGGCGCGGAGCTCGTCTCCGTCGACTACCGGCTTTCGCCGGAACATGTCTGGCCCGATGCCTTTGATGATTGCTGGGCCGTGCTGGTGGAACTGCTTCTCGAAGGTCACCCGGTCGTGCTGATCGGCGACAGTGCTGGCGGCAATCTTGCGGCGGGCATCGCGATGAAGGCGCGCGACGAGGAGCTGAAGGGAATTGCGGGACAGGCGCTCGTCTATCCCGGCCTCGGCGGCGACCTCGATTCCGGCTCCTATGTCGAGATGGCCGAGGCGCCGGGGCTTTCGACGGCCGACGTTGCCTATTACCGGACGGTCTACAAGGCGCCGGACGATGCCGTCCATGCCTTTCCGCTCAGGGCGGAAAATCTTGCGGGCCTGCCGCCGACCTTCATCACCGCCGCCCGTTTCGACCCGCTGCGCGACGATGCGCGGGTCTATGCGGCGCGGCTCATCCTTGCCGGCATTCCGGTGGAATTCCGCGAGGAAGGCCAGATGATCCATGCCTGGCTGCGTGCCCGCTTCATGAGCGAGGGGGCAAGAGCGGGCTTTGCGGCGCTCTGCGACGCCGTGCGGCGGATGGCCAATCCATGAGCGGCATCACCGAGCTTGCCGAACTGCTGAAGACCATGGAGCCGGCGCTGGCGGACGGCAGCTTCGTCTATGCCAGCGTGCCGGAAAATCTGCTGACGGAGGTGCTTCTCAATGCCGCTGTGGGCCTGTTCCGGGAGGCGGAAGGCGTGACGCTGATCCTGCCGGCGGGCACGGCGGCAGGCCTTTCCGCCAGCCCGCCGATGCGGATGATCACGCTCACCGTCCATTCCTCGCTGGAGGCAGTGGGACTGACGGCGGCCTTCGCGGCGGCGCTGACGCGGGAGGGCATCAGCGCCAATGTGGTTGCCGCCTTTCATCACGACCATATATTCGTGCCGGAGCGCGATGCCGGGCGGGCCATGGAGGCGCTGAAGGCCTTGTCCCGTAGGGCGCGCGAGGAGGGAAAGCCATGATGAAGAGCTTGCAGCTTGCCGGTTTCCCCCTGGCGCTCGCCTGTGCCGCGGCCATGCCCGCCGGGGCCGAAGACGCCGCCGCGCCCATTCCCGCCTGCGCGCTGTCCGGCGCGCAAAGCGTCTTCATCGGCGGCGCGCCGGCATTGCGGCTTTCCGACGTGGTGAACTGCCCGCCGGAACTCTACGAGATCGTGCCCAGCATCATGATCGAAGGCCAGCCCATGGTGAAGTTCCGCACCGGCACCGGCGAGAAGGGCAATTGCACGGCGCGCGGCGAGGACACGGTTCTGGCCGAAGGGGAATCGGCAAGCCGCGTCGGGGATGTGGCGTGCGTGCAGAAGTGATTGGGGAAGCTAGCCCCTCACCCTAGCCCTCTCCCCGCAAGCGGGGAGAGGGGACTTGCCCCACGAACGGATGGTTTTTGAGGAAACCAGCCCGGCATATCTCCTTCTCCCCGCAGCCAAGGAGAAGGTGGCCGGCAGGCCGGATGAAGGGCTTGTGCCGGCGAGGCGGACGGCCGGAGCCGTCCGCTTTCACTCAGTTCCCCGCGCTTTCCATGCGCCGTGTCGCCAGCACCCGCTCCAGCCAGCCGATCTCCATTTCGGGAACCGACTTCAGCAGGAGGTCCGTATAGTCGTCGAAGGGCGGCGAGAGGACCTTCGACTTCGGGCCGAAGCGCACGAGGCGGCCGCGGTGCATCACGGCCACCGAATCGGCGATGGCACGGACGATCGCGATGTCGTGGGTGATGAACATGTAGGAGACCTGCGTTTCTTCCTGGAGTTTCAGGAGGAGCTTCAGGATGCCTTCCGCTACCAGCGGGTCGAGGGCCGACGTCGGTTCGTCGCAGAGGATCAGCGCCGGCTGGGCCGCGAGCGCCCTTGCGATGGCGACGCGCTGCTTCTGCCCGCCGGAAAGCTCAGCCGGGTAGCGGTCGGCGAAGCGCCCGCCCATCTCGATCTGGTCCAGCAGCTCCTTCACCCGCTCGGTCTTCTCCCGGCCGCGCAGGCCGTAATAGAAGGTGAGGGGGCGGCCGATGATGTCGCGCACCGTCTGGCGCGGGTTCATCGCGGTGTCGGCCATCTGGTAGATCATCTGGATGCGGCGCAGCTCGTCGTTCGACCGGCCTTTCAGCGCCTTCGGCAAGGGCTTTCCGTCGAAGCTGATCGTGCCGTCCTGCGGCGGCAGGAGGCCGGTGATGACGCGGGCGAGGGTGGACTTGCCCGAGCCGGATTCGCCCACCACCGCCAGCGTCTGGCCCTTCGGCAGGTGTAGCGAGACGTTCTGCAGCACCTTGAAGCCGTTGGAATAGCCGGCGGTAATGTTGTCGACCTTGAGGAGCGTGTCCGACTGGTCGGGTGCTTCGTCGCGCCGTGTGCCGCGCACGTTGACGAGCGCGCGGGTGTAGTCCTGCTTCGGCGCCTCGATGATCTCCCGCACCGTGCCGTATTCCACCATCTTGCCGTGGCGGAGCACGAGGATGTCGTCCGTGATCTGCGCCACGACGGCGAGGTCGTGGGTGATGTAGAGCGCGGCGGTGTCCGTCTCCTCGATGGCGTGCTTGATGGCGGCGAGCACGTCGATCTGCGTCGTCACGTCGAGCGCCGTCGTCGGCTCGTCGAAGACGATCAGCTCGGGATTGGGGCAGAGCGCCATGGCGGTCATGGCGCGCTGGAGCTGGCCGCCCGAGACCTGGTGCGGATAGCGCTGGCCGAAGGTCTCCGGGTTCGGCAGGCCGAGCACCCTGAAGAGGTAGAGCGCGCGCTTTTCCGCCTCCGCCCGGCTCATGATGCCGTGCTTCAGCGATGCCTCGATTACCTGCTCGCCGAGCCGGTGGGCGGGGTTGAAGGCGGCGGCCGCCGATTGCGCGACGTAGCAGACCTTGCAGCCGCGCACCTTGCGGATGCCGGCAGGGCCGAGCTTGAGGATATCCTCGCCGTTCAGCTTCACCTCGCCGCCGGTGATCCGCACCCCGCCGCGCCCGTAGGCGAGCGCGGTGAGGCCGATGGTGGACTTGCCGGCGCCCGACTCACCGATAAGGCCGAGCACCTTGCCTTTCTGCACGTCGAAGGAAACGCCTTCCACGAGCGTGACGGTCTTCGGCGGCTCGCCCGGCGGATAGCTCGTCGCCTCGATCTTGAGATTCTTGACGGAAAGAAGATCAGGCATCGCCGCGTCCCCCCTTGAGGCTCGAGGTGCGTTTCATCAGCCAGTCGACGACGAGGTTGACGCAGATGGCCAGCCCCGCGATCGCCCCGCCCGGAATGAGGGCGGCCGAAATGCCGAAGATGATGCCGTCCTTGTTGTCCTTGACCATGCCGCCCCAGTCGGCGGCCGGCGGCTGGATGCCGAGGCCGAGGAAGGAGAGGGTGGACAGGAACAGGATCGAGAAGGCGAAGCGCAGGCCGAATTCGGCGAGCAGCGGCGAGAGCGTGTTGGGCAGGATCTCGCGGAAGATGATCCAGCCCGTGCCTTCGCCGCGAAGGCGCGCGGCCTCCACGAACTCCATCACCGCGACGTCGAGCGCGACGGCCCGGCCGATGCGGTAGACGCGGGTTGAGTCGAGGACCGCCATCACGAGGATGAGGATCCAGAGCTGCTGCGGCAGCACCGCGAGCACGACGAGGGCGAAGATCAGCGTCGGGATCGCCATCATCAGGTCGTTGAAGCGCGAGAAGGCCTGGTCGACGAAGCCGCCCGTCACCGCCGCCGTGAAGGAGAGCAGCATGCCGAGCGAGAAGGAGAGCACGGTCGCCGCCAGCGCCACGAAGATCGTGGTGCGGGCGCCGAAGATCAGCCGCGAGAAGAGGTCGCGGCCGAGATTGTCCGTGCCGAGCAGGTAGTCGCCGCCCATCGGCTGCCAGATGGCACCGACGATCTCGCTTTCGCCGTGCGGGGCGACGAAGGGGGCGAAGACGGCGCAGAAGAGGGCAAGGGCGATGCCCAGCATGCCGATCCATGCGCTGAGGGGGATGGTTGAAAGTCTCATCGCGGGTGCCTCAATCTCGGGTTCGCGACGATCGCGAGGATGTCGGCGAACATGTTGAGGAAGATGTAGAAGGCGGCGAAGATCAGGCCGCAGGCCTGCACCACCGGCATGTCGCGCACCGTCACGGCGTCGACCATGTACTGGCCCATGCCGGGATAGACGAAGACGACCTCCACCACGACGACGCCGACCACGAGATAGGCAAGGTTCAGCGCGATGACGTTGATGACCGGGGCGACCGCGTTCGGCGCGGCGTGCCTGGCGATGATCCTGAGGCCGGAAAGGCCCTTCAGCTCCGCCGTCTCCACATAGGCCGACGACATGACGTTGAGGATCGCCGCCCGCGTCATGCGCATCATGTGGGCGAGCACGACGAGGACGAGGGTTGCCGTCGGCAAGGCGATGGCCGAGAGGCGCTGGCCGAGCGTCATGGAATCGTAGACCGTCGCCGGGAAGGTGGCGATGCCCATCTTCACGGCGAAGAACAGGATCAGGAGATAGCCGACGAAGAATTCCGGCAGCGAGATCGCCGCCAGTGAGATCACGTTGATGATCTTGTCCGGCAGGCGGTTCCGGTATTGCACCGCCAGCATGCCGAGCCCGACGGCGAGCGGCACGGAGATGATCGCGGCGAAGAAGGCGAGGAACAGCGAATTGCCGAGGCGCTTGCCGATCTGCTCGCTGACCGAGTTCCGGGATGCCCAGGACTTGCCGAAATCGCCCTTGATCGCCCCGCCGAGCCACTGGACGTAGCGCGTCGTCGCCGGCTGGTCGAGGCCGAGGTCCTTGCGGATGTTCTCGATGGCCTGGGGCGTGGCGGACTGGCCGAGATAGGTGGTGGCGAAGTCGCCGGGCAGGGCTTCCACGCCCCCGAAGATCATCAGGGACACGGCAAAGAGCAGCGCGATGCTGAGCGCGAAGCGCTGCACGATGAGCGCCACCAGGGGGCTGCTCTTGCTGAATTTCGCCCAGAACGAAGGCGTAGCTTCGATCACGGGAGTTCCAGTGGACGCAACCGACCCGGCAACGCCGGCAGACTGCGGGCTATCGCCCGCAGCCGCCGTTGCTGTCAGCTCCGGACCGTGCGCCGGTCCGTTGCCGGTCATCAGGCGTCGAGCCACACGCGGGTTGCGACATAGCCGTTCGACATGTCGTTGCCGATGTCGTGGACGTAGCCCTTCACGTTCTTGCCGCAGGCGTTCACGAAGTCGTTGAACATCGGCAGGATCAGGCCGCCCTCGTCACGCACCATCATGGCCATGGTGCGGTACATGTCCTTGCGCTTGGCCTCGTCGAGCTCGGAGCGGGCTTCGAGCAGGATCTTGTCGAAGTCCGGACGCAGGAAGCGGGTGTCGTTCCAGTCCGCCGTCGAGAGGTAGGCGGTGGAATACATCTGGTCCTGCGTCGGGCGGCCGCCCCAGTAGGAGGTGGAGAAGGGCTGGACGTTCCACACGTTCGACCAGTAGCCGTCGCCCGGCTCGCGCTTGACCTCGATCTCGATGCCGGCCTTCTTGGCGCTTTCCTGGTAGAGGACGGCGGCGTCGACCGCGCCCGGGAAGGCGACGTCGGACGTGCGCAGCAGCACCGAGCCGCTATGGCCCGACTTCTTGTAGTGGAAGGCGGCCTTGTCCGGGTCGTAGGCGCGCTGCTCGATGCCTTCGGGGAAGAGGGCATAGGTCTCGTTGATCGGGAAGTCGTTGCCGATCTTGCCGTAACCGCCGAGCACCTTGTCCAGCATCGTCTCGCGGTCCATGGCGTATTTCAGCGCCAGGCGCAGGTCGTTGTTGTCGAACGGCGCCGTGTTGCAATGCATGATGAAGACGTAGTGGCCGCGGCCGGAGGTGGAGAGGA
>Ga0206102_1000609_pt1 | contig 10897 bp, 8 predicted proteins | sample 1B1Ametagenome_FD_148645 | JGI IMG/M metagenome (GOLD analysis project Ga0206102, IMG submission 148645) | Enriched microbial communities from leaf-cutter ant dump, University of Wisconsin, Madison, United States - 1B1A | ecosystem: Environmental > Terrestrial > Nest > Insects nest > Nest dump... | reverse complement strand
AGAACGCATGGATGCGCGCGGCAATGAAACCGGCCCAGCCCGAGCGCCAGTGGCCACGCAGGAGATAGAAGCGCAGGAAGGCCACGGCGGGATAGGCCACCATGCGCAAGCGCAGCCAGCGCACCCGCCGCCGGGCGAGGTCGCCCAGCTGCAGGCTGGAATAGCGATCCGCCTTGGCCACCCGGCCGGCAATATCGCGTTCGCCATGATGGTCGATGACGACATCGAGCACGCCGACGGTCCCGTCAACCCGCACCTCCTCGTGCACCGCGTGACCGCTCATGCGTGCATGCCGCCGGTCGAACAGGCGCACGTAGTGGTTGAGCCGCGCATGGCGCGATTGCCAGCGCCAGAACTGCCACTCCCGCCGCCACAGCTGGTAGGCCGCGTGCGTCGGCCCGCACAGTGCCCGCTGCAACGGCACGGCGGCGGCCTCGTCCAGCGACTCGTCCGAGTCAAGCAGCAGAATCCAGCGATGGCTGGCCAGATCGATCGCCGCCTGCTTTTGCGCGCTGTAGCCGGCAAACGGCTGCACGCGGACGCGTGCGCCGTAGTGCGTGGCGATCGCCACCGTGGCATCGGTGGAGCCGGAATCCAGCACCACGATCTCGTCCGCCCAGCGCACACCGCGCAGGCAGGCATCCAGCGTGGCGGCGCTGTTGAAGCTGGTCACCACCACCGACAGCGGTTCGCGCACGGCCGTCATCGGCGACCCGCCTCGTCGACGTCCGCCACCACGTACAGCGCCGCGCACCAAAGCCCCAGCAACCAGGCGAACAACAGGCCCCACCAGGCCGAGTAAAAGGCCAGGCTGGTATTCAGCGGGAACAGCATCACACCCAGCGCCAGGGTGGCGGGGAACGCCCGCGAACGCGCCGCCGCACCCGCACCGCGCCACGCACGCCACGCCAGTACCGCTGCCGCCAGCCACAGCAGCAGGCCCAGCACACCGGTTTCGCTGAGGATTTCCAGCACGATCTGGTGCGCATGGCAGGCCCCCATGCCCGCACCGCAGGATTCGGCAACCACGAAATGGTCGCCGGCCGGCGCGTAGCGCGGGTAGGCGTAACGGAACGCGCGCACGCCCACGCCATTGACCGGATGATCCGCGACCATGCGCACACCGGTCAGCCAGATATCCAGCCGGCCACTGAGCGCGGCATCCACCGCCCCCCCGGTGCCTTGCAAGGCCAGCAAGGTGCGATCCATGCGCTCATGGAAGCGCGACGAGGTTTTCCACGCCGTCCCGCCGGCCAGCGCCAGCAGCGCCGCGCCCAGCGCACAGAACAGCGCAAACCGCCGCAGCGACCGCGCCTCGTGCCAGGCGAAGCCCAGCGCGACCAGGGCATAACTCAGCCATGCGGCGCGGGAGCCGGCCAGCAATACCGGGCCGAGCATCAGCACGAAGGCGATCAACAGTCCCGGCAAGCCCCACTGCCGCCGCGCCGCCCACAGCGCAAATGGCGACAGCACCGCCAGAGTCGGTCCGAGCTTGAGATTGTCGGCGCCGAAAATGCCCGACACCCGTTCGGCCTCGGCACGCCCGCCCAGGCTCCAGCCGGTCAGCGCCTGCACCCAGGCGTCCAGCACCCACAGTGCCAGCACCAGCGCCACGGCCACGTACAGCGCCCGCAACTTGCCCGCGCGGCGGATCGCGAAACAGGCATACAACGCCAGCGGCAGGTAGCGCAGCAGGCCGGCCACCGTGCCCCAGCTCTTGCCCGGCGCGATCGAATCGGGCACCGACAGCGTGGACGCCGCGATGTACGCCCCCAGCAGCCACAGCGCCAGCCGCGCGCCGTCGTGCCCGCGCAGCGCGTCACGCTCACGCGCAAACAGCAGCACCACGCCCAGCAGGCACAGCACCGTGCCCACCTCCGCGCTGCGCCCGAACGGCAGCAGCGCCACCACCAGCCAGAACGGCAACAGCGGCGAGCGCAATGCGGCGCGCAACGTGGCGGAGAAACTCATGCACGAGACCCGAGGCGGGAAAGTCCCGCATTGTAGGCGCCCCGGTGCAGGCGATGACTGGCCGTGGGGGGTGGTTTCAGCCGCGATGCTCTTGCGAATCCCGGCTCTCAACAGACGAACGTCTGGTCATCCCGAATCCCGGCCCCAAAGCATGGCGGCTGACGCAGCGCCGCCACCCGGCGCCGCTACGCGCCAACCACCTCGTGGTACAGCGCCAGCGTGGCCCCCTGCATGTCCGCCAGATGGTAGCTTTGCAACGGGGAAATCGGCGGTGCCACCCGCAGCAGTTCGGCGGCACGCTCCGCCAGGCGCTCACGGTCACCGGGGGGCACGCGGCCGGCGGGATACAGCTCGGCCAGCAGCTCGCCCACACCACCATGCGCGTAACCCAGCACCGGCCGGCACAGCGACAGCGCCTCGACCACGGTACGGCCGAATGATTCGGGCCGGTTCGACAGCTGCAGGATCAGGGTGGATACGGCGTAGACATCGCGCACGTCGTCCCGCTGCGGCGTCAGCACCACCTGGGCTCCGACGCCGCGCGCGCGGATCAGGTCGTTCAATTCCGCCACATAGGCCTCGCGACCCGGCTCGATCACGCCCAGCAACAGCAGGCGGGTATCGATGCCGCGGCCCTTCAGATCCGCCACCAGTTCGATCGCGTCCCGGTGCCCCTTCAGGCGCGTGCCGCGTGCGGGAAGCGTCAGCAGCGGCGCGCCCATCAACGACGGGTATTCGGAGAAGAACGTGGTCTTCCAGCCATCGTCGGCACGATGCCCGTAGGGGAAGGCCTGCGGATCGATACCGCGCGGGATCACCCGCACCCGGCCCGGTTCCAGCCACGGATAGTGGCTGAGCACGTAGTCGCGCAGGTTCTGCGATACCGCCACCACGCGCTCGCCGCGCAGCAGGATAGCGCTGTAGCGCGAAGGTGAATTGAGCCCATGCACGGTGGTGATGAAATGCGGTCGTGGCGCCAGGCCTTTCATCGCCCACCAGCCCAGCCACGCGGGCAGCCGCGAGCGCGCGTGCACGATGTCGGGGCGCAGCTGGCGCAGCACGCGGCGCAGCCTGCCCAGCCGCAGCAGGGTCAGCGGCGACTTGCGGCCGATATCCATGGCGATGTGCTCGCCACCCTCGGCCAGCAGTTGCGCCACCAGGCGGCCACCGGCGGAAACCACCACCGAGCGGTGCCCGGCCTGCACCAGCGCACGACTGATCTCCAGCGCCGATCGCTCCGCTCCGCCCCCCTGCATGGCGGGGATCAGCTGGACAACGGTCAGCTGCTTGGCAGGCGCGGTGGCATTGCTGGACATGAGCTCGCGTTTCGGGGTGTTGATCGCCGGGGCAAGCAGGAAACGTGCCGCCGGTCACATCACGCCACGCCCGTCGTCAGTCGCGCAATACGTAGTGGGCGGCGCAGTAGCTGCAGACTGACTCGCCGCCGTCATCGACGATCGGCAGGTACACCTTGGGATGCGAATTCCACAATGCCATGCCGGGCATCGGGCAGGACAGCGGCAGGTCCGCGCGCGTCACTTCGTAACGATTTTCGGCATTTGCCGGTATCAGCGGGACGGCCGCGGAAAGGGGGAGCGACATGGACGATACTCCAGACAGACCATCAGGCCGCGAATGGTAGCAGGCACGGCCGACCACTGGCTGACCGGAACGGCGCATCCTGGCCGGCCAAACGGCAGGTGCGGCGGAAACCGCCCTGCCTTTGACCGACCCCGAACGGCTTACTCCGCCTTCGTCACCGAGCCTTCGGTGGTGATGCGGATGGTGATTTCGTCACTGACGCTGGGCACGTAGGCGCCCACGCCGAAATCGGAGCGCTTCAGTGTGGCGGTGGCGTCGAAGCCGATCGACTGCGCCTTGGTCATCGGATGCGGGCCGACCTTGTTGAGAGTGGCATCCAGCACCACCGGGCGGGTCACGCCATGCACGGTGAGGTTGCCGGTGACCTTGAACTTGTTGCCGCCCAGCGGCTGCACCGCGGTGCTCTTGAAGGTCACGGTCGGATAGCTGGCGGCGTCGAGGAAATCCGGCTTCTTCAGGTGCTCGTCCAGCGCGGCCACATGGGTGTCGAGGCGGTCCAGCGGCAAGGTCACCTGCACGCTCGATTGCGCCGGGTGCTGCTCGTCGAACACCAGCGTGCCCTCGCCCAGGCCCAGGTCGGCGGTGGGGTTGGAGTAGCCGAAATGGTTCCAGCTGAAAAGCACCATGGTGTGACCGGGATCGAGCTGATAGGTCACCGGTGCGGCCTGCGCCGAGACGGCGGCGCCGAGCAGGCCGGTCACGACAAGACAACGGAATGCGCGCATGGGAGTCTCCGGGTGGACAACGAAAAGAATCAGGCGATCCGGCAAGCCTCGTCGAACGACAGCCGCGGACTGCGCGGGAAGAAATCGCGGCTGCGATCGCCATGGCCGATGGCGATCAGGAAGTTGGACTTGATCGCGGTACCCGCGAAAAATGCCGCATCCACACCGGCCTGGTCAAACCCCGACATCGGGCCGCAATCCAGACCCAGCGCCCGTGCCGCCATCAGCAGGTAGGCGCCCTGCAGGCTGGTATTGCGAAACGCGGTGGTGTCGATCAGCGGCTGATTGCCCACGAACCAGCTGCGCGCGTCGGCATGCGGAAACAGCTGCGGCAGGCGCTCGTAGAACTCGTGGTCGGTGCCGATGATGGCCGTGACCGGCGCCTCCATCGTCTTGGCGCGATTGCCTTCGGACAGATGCGGCTTCAGCCTGGCCTTGGCTTCCTCGGATTTCACGAAGATCACCCGCATCGGCGAAGCGTTGGCGCTGGTGGGGCCGAACTTCGCCAGCTCGTAAAGCTGATGCAGCTGCTCGTCGGTCACCTCCTGCGGCAACCAGGCGTTGAACGTGCGGGCTTCGCGGAACAACTGGTCCAGCGCCATCTCCGAAAGCGAATCACTCATGGGTATCCTCCAAGACATGCGCTCGCCAACGGGCGGCGCGATCGCGAGCGGACGAGTGTAGTGGTGACCACGCGCGATCGAACCACGACCGAGGGGAACACACTGTGTACGCCAGCGAAACAATCGCCCGCAAAACATCGCCATGCTGATGCAGGGCGAGTGCTGGGTGATCACCGACAACGCCGCCGGCAACCAGCGCCAGGCACTGGCGCTGGCCGAACACATGCAGCGGCCGGTGCGCCATCTGCAGTTGCAGCCGCGGGCGCCGTGGGTGTGGTTGTCGCCGCGTTTCACGATGGGGAAAAGGCTGGCCTTGCCGGTGTCGCAGCGGCGGCTGTTCGCGCCGCCCTGGCCCGAGCTGGCGATCGGCTGCGGCCGTTCCGCGGCGCTGCTCACGCGGATGCTGCGGCCGCTTTCCGCGGGGCGCTGCTACACGGTGCAGATCCTGGACCCGCGCATCGACCCGCGCCATTGGGACACGGTGATCGCGCCGCGACACGACGACCTCGACGGCGCCAACGTGCTGCGGCCGCTGGGTTCGCTCAACACGGTGGATGACCGCTGGCTGGCCGACGGACGCGACGCCTGCCCGTTGCTGGGCGAACTGCCGCAACCGCGGGTCGGCGTGTTGCTGGGCGGACCGCGCCGCGGCATCGACCTGGATGATGACTACGCCGGCCGTTTGCTGGACCACCTGCTGACCCGCCAGCGGCGCGAGGGCGGCAGCCTGCTGGTGCTGGCCTCGCGACGCACGCCCGCGGCGATGGTCGAATGCTTCCGCCAGGCGCTGCGCGACGTGCCCGGCATCGTCTGGGCCGGCCCCGACGACGGCCGCAATCCTTTCCCCGGCGCGCTGGGCTGGGCCGACCGCCTGGTGGTGACGCCCGATTCGGTGAACATGCTGTCCGAGGCCTGCGCCGTGGGTTGCCCGGTACACACGTTCACCACCGCACCGCTGCCGACCAGGATCGCCCGTTTCCACCAGGCGTTGCGCCAGGCCGGCCTGCTGCACGACATCGACGAGACCACCGCATCGCGGCAACCGCCGCTACGCGAAACCGCGGCATTCGCCGGGGAACTGCTGGCGCGCATGGCGCAACACGGCGGCGACTGACCACTACCCCCCGCGGGAGGTGCCGCGAACGGCCGACGCGCCCAACTGGATCGCCGTGACCCCGTCCAGCTCTCTCAGCGCATCGGCCAACGCCATCATGCGGACATCGTCCACGCCGCGTTCGAAGATCAGGATGAGCTGGTCGTCGGCATCCCTGCGGCAATTCAGAATCAGCTTGAACAGCGGCAACCGCTGGGCCGATACCACCGACTGCACGTCGGCCACCATCCCGTCGCCGGCCAGGCCGAGCAGCACGCGAGGGCGCTGGTTGTGGCGCGTGAACAAGCGCCGCTGCAACGGCTTGAGCAACACCAGGATGATCCAGATCAGCGCGGTGGTCATCGCCGCCGCCGCATACAGGCCGGCTCCCGCGGCCAGGCCGATCGAGGCCACCGCCCACAGCCCGGCGGCGGTGGTCAGGCCGCGTACCACCTGTTCGCGCTGCATGAACAGGATGGTGCCGGCGCCGAGGAAGCCGATGCCGCTGACCACCTGTGCCGCCACGCGCGACGGATCCAGCACGACGTGCGGATACTTCAGCGCATCGCCGAAACCGTAGGCCGACACGATGATCGCCAGCGCCGCACCCACGCACACCAGCATGTGCGTGCGCAGGCCGGCAGCCCACTCACGCCGCTCGCGATCGGCACCGATGACCGCGCCAAGGACCGCCGCCAGCGCCAGCCGCTGCAATATTTCCCACGAGTCAATCATGCCCGCCTCCACGATCCATCGAACTGCGCGGCCCTGCGTCGTCACGCAAGGTCACGGCAGTCATTGCTCGAAAGTGAAACCCAAGGCCGCGGTGACCTCGCACACACTGGCGCAAAGCGTCATCAAGGCATCGTCGCGCGGTGCGATCCGCGAGCGCAGATCCATCGTGCAACCGAGCGCGCGATGCAGCAGTTCGGCATGGGCGGCACCCAGCACGGCGGCCTGGTTGGCGCTCAGCAGGCCGGCATCATGGCAGGCACCGATCACCGCGGCGTTGGCGGTGACGTCGAGCAGTCCCGGCCGCTGGGCGTACGCCAGCACCAGTCCCTGCAGCGCGAACTCGATGTCCAGCAGGCCGCCGTGGCCCTGCTTCAGGTCGAATTGCACGGCATCGGAGCGGTCGCGCTCGGCGCGCCAGCGCTGGCGCATGCTGCTGACCTCGGCCAGCACGGCGGCCGGATCGCGCGGCACGGCCAGGATCTCCCGGCGCACCTCGGCCAGTTGCGCGGTGAGCGCGCGATCGCCGGCCACCGGCCGCGCGCGCAGCAGGGCCTGGTGCTCCCACGTCCAGGCACGACTGCGCTGATAGGCGGTGAAACCCTCCAGGCTGATCACCAGCAGGCCTTTGGAGCCGTCCGGGCGCAGCCGCGTGTCGACCTCGTACATGCGCCCGCCGCGGGTCAGCACGGTCAGCCAGTTCATCACCCGCTGCGCCAGGCGCTGGTACCAGCGCGCGCCTTCGAGCGGGCGCGCGCCGTCGCTCATGGCCTGTGCGCGACTACCGTCGTAGACGAAGACCAGGTCCAGGTCGGAGGCGAAGCCCAGCTCCTCGCCGCCCAGGCTGCCGTAGCCCAGCACGGCGAAACCGGAACCCTCGCCCGGCAACCGGCCGTGCTGCACGGCCAGTTCGCGCTCGGCCAGCGAAGTGACGATGGCGACCACCGACTCGGCCAGCGCGGCCAGTCGGCGCGCGGTGGCCACCGCATCGGCGCGACCATCGTTGAACGCCAGCCCCAGCCGGAATGCGGTGCTGGCCTTGAACTCGTTGATGCGCTCCAGCTCCGCCTCGGCCTCGCGCTCGTCCAGCGTGCCCAGCACGCGGGTGATCTCGGCGCTTATGTCGGCGCGCTTGAGCGGCAACTGGTCGATGCGCGGGTCGAGTACGTCGTCCAGCAGTAACGGCTGCATGATGACCCGCTCGGCCAGAAACGCGCTGTCGCCGAACAGCCGGGCCAAGCGCTTGCGCGCCAGCGGCTGCTCCTCCAGCAAGGCCAGGTAGGCGGAGCGGCGCGCCACCGCCTGCACCAGGCGACACAGTCGCAGCATGCAGGCCACCGGCGCGGCGCTTTCGCGCGCCACGCCGAACAACTGCGGCATCAGCCGGTCCAGCCGCTCGCGCGAGCGCGCCGACATCGCGCGCACCGACGAGGCCTGCGGCAGCTTCAGCAGCGCATCGGCCAGTTCGGCGCCAGGCACGAAACCGGACGCCTCCAGCGTGCCCGCGTCCAGCGACTCGTCGCAGGCGTGCTGCCACAGCACGTTGTCGGCCGCGGGCACCTTGGCGGCGCGGCCGCCCTGCGGCATCAGCACGGCGGCGAATTCCTCGCTGACGTTGGCGCGGTGATGTGCCAGCGTGGCGTTCAGGGTTTCCCAGTCGGGATGATCCAGCCCCAGCGCGATGCGCTCGCGGCTCAGCGCGTCGTCGGGGATATCGTGTGTCTGCGCATCGCGCAGCATCTGCACGCGGTTCTCCAACCGACGCAGGAACACGTAGGCCTCGCGCAGCATGCGCGCCCGCGATGCGCCGATATGCCCGCGCGCCTCGCAAGCGGTCAACGCGGGCAGCAGGCCGCGCACCCGCATCGAGGGCTCGCGGCCACCGCGGATCAACTGGGTCAGCTGCACGATGAACTCGATCTCGCGGATGCCGCCGGGGCCCAGCTTCAGGTTGTGGGCCAGGTCTTTGCGCGCCACCTCGGCGTCGATCAGCGCCTTCATCTCGCGCAATCCGGCAAAGGCGGTGTAGTCGAGGTACTTGCGGTAGATGAAGGGCCGCAGCAACTCCTGCAACTGCTTGCCGGCGACGCGATCACCGGCCACCGGGCGGGCCTTGATCCAGGCGTAGCGTTCCCAGTCGCGGCCTTCGTTCTGGTAGTACTGCTCCATCGCCGCGAACGACAGCGCCAGGCGCCCCGCGTTGCCGAACGGGCGCAGGCGCAGGTCGACGCGGGCGCAGATGCCGTCCATGGTGGGCTCGTGCAGCAGGCGCACCAGCTGGCGGCCCAGCCGCACGAAATACTCGCTGTTGTCGAGCGTGCGCGCGCCATCGCTCTGGCCGCCATGCGGATAGGCCAGCACCAGGTCGATGTCGGACGAGAAGTTCAGCTCGCTGCCGCCAAGCTTGCCGAAGCCCACCACCACCAGCCGCTGCACGGCGCCGTCCTCATCGCGCGCCTGGCCGTAGCGCGCGGCCATGGCGCGCTCGGACCAGCCCAGCGCCGCGCCCAGCAGGGCCTCGTACAGCGCGCTGGTGGCCGACAGGGTTTCCGGCAGTTCGTCCAGGCCATTGACGTCACGGAACACCAGCCGCAACGCCTCGGCATGGCGAAAGCGCCGCAGCGTCTCCATGCAGGACGCTTCGTCGTCGGACAATGTCAGTGCGGCGATACGCGTTGACGCATCGCCACCGGCGCGCAACCGCTGCAGGCCCGGCGCCAGCAGCTCCGGCTGGCGGCACCATGCGTCGAAGGCGAAATCACTGGCCAGCAGGGTGCGCCGGATGCGCTCGGCCACACCGGCGTCGTCGTGCAACGGAATGCCGGCGGCGCGGCAACGGGCCGCGAGATCGCCATAGCGGTCGTCGATCAGCGCGCGCAGCGCCGGGGAGGATTGGACAGGCATGACGGCATTGTGCCGCAGTGCGGCGTGCAGCCGACACCATTCCGGGCGAACGTGGCGTACCCATTGGAGCGCGGTGATGCAGGTCCGAACTCGACGATCCGGCCAACGTGCGGTTCATGTTGGCTTGATTACATTCGCTGCCCCGCGATGACAGCAACAGGACTGCCATGTCGTTGAACCCCACCCGCTCTTCGCGCCGCTGGCATGCCACGATCTGGCGCGCGGTCGCGCTGCTGGCCGTGACCCTGGGTTTCGTGCTGCTGACCGGGCTGATCGACGGCGGCGTCGGCGTGGTGCCCCGGCGGCTGCTGGACCAGGCCCGGTTCCCGTTTGCCAACGCCCTGCCCGGCCTGCTGCTGACGGGCGTGCTGCTGATCCTCACCCGCCGCCTGCTGTTGTCGTTCGGCCTGGTGCTGCTGTTCGAAGTGGTGGTCTACGGCGTCAACGCGCTGAAGGTGGCGAACCTGGGCACGCCGCTGCTGCCGGCCGATTTCCAGATGGTGGGCCAGCTGCGCAAGGGCGGCATGCACCTGCTGTCCGGCTACCTGCCGCACAGCCCGTGGCCGTACCTGGGGTTGCTGGCCGGGCTGGCGCTGGTGGTCGCGATGTGGCGCTTCGAGCCGCCGCTGCTGCCGCGGCGCACGGGAGGCAAACGCCTGCTTGCCGGCGGCGTGCTGGCGGCGGCGCTGCTCAGCCTGCTGCTTGGCGCCCCCGTATGGGCGCGCCTCTACAACGGGCGTGTTCTGTGGCTGGAGCCGTGGTCGGCGATGTCCACCGCCGACCACGCGGGACTGGTCAGCGGGTTGGTCATGTTCGACCTGCATTACGGCCACGGCAAGAAGAAGCCGGACCTGGCCCTGTCCAGGGCGCTGATCGCCGACTACGACCACCCGCTGCGCCAGCGCCTGCTGCAACCCTCGGTCGACACCGCGAACCTGCCCGACATCGTGGTGGTGCAGAGCGAATCGTTCTTCGACCCAACCATCATGAAGGGCTACGAGCACAGCCACTTCACTCCCAACCTGCACCGGCTGGCGCGGCAGGGAACCAGCGGCGAGCTGCACGTGCCGACCTTCGGCGGCGGCACCATCCGCACCGAATTCGAGGTGCTGACCGGATTGTCGCTGCGCTATTTCGACAACCTGCAGTTTCCGTACCTGCAGCTGAGCCATGCCACCGTACCCAGCCTGCTGCGCGTGCTGAACCGGCACGGTTACGACACCGTGGCGGTGCACGGCAACGATCCG
>Ga0206102_1000608_pt1 | contig 10899 bp, 8 predicted proteins | sample 1B1Ametagenome_FD_148645 | JGI IMG/M metagenome (GOLD analysis project Ga0206102, IMG submission 148645) | Enriched microbial communities from leaf-cutter ant dump, University of Wisconsin, Madison, United States - 1B1A | ecosystem: Environmental > Terrestrial > Nest > Insects nest > Nest dump... | reverse complement strand
GATGACCTTGGCGATCGGCGCCAGGCAGTTGGTGGTGCAGCTGGCGTTGGAGATGATCGCCTCGCCGTTGTAGCTCTTGTCGTTGACGCCGTAGACGAACATCGGCGTGTCGTCCTTGGACGGCGCGGACAGGATCACCTTCTTGGCGCCCGCGTCCAGGTGCTTCTGCGCGGTTTCCTTGGTGAGGAACAGGCCGGTGGACTCGATCACCACGTCGGCGTTGACCTCGCCCCACTTCAGGTTGGCGGGATCGCGCTCCTGGGTGAGGCGGATGCGCTTGCCGTTGACCACCAGGTGGCCGTCCTCGATCTTGGCCTCGCCCTTGAAGCGGCCGTGCACGGAGTCGTAGCTCAGCATGTAGGCGAGGTAATTGGGCTCCAGCAGGTCGTTGATCGCCACGATCTCGATGTCGCTGCCGAAGTTCTGCACGGCTGCGCGCAGCACGTTGCGACCGATGCGGCCGAAGCCGTTGATGCCGACCCTGATGGTCATGAGAGAACGTCCTCCGTTGCGATGATGGGATCGGCGGCCGCGTCGGCGGCGCCGGGGGTTTTCAGCCCCGTGATCTTACAATGAATGCGGCCATTGCTGCGGCGCAGAATACGCGCTGTGGCAGACTCCGCCCTTTGCGCGGGTGCTGTCCATGTCGCTTCGTTTCCGTTCGCTGGCGCTGTCGGCGCTGCTGGTCGCCGCGCCGTCGGCCTGGGCCTGGGGGCCGATGGGCCACAGCGTGGTGGCCGAGCTGGCGCAGCGTCACCTGAGCCGCGCCGCCTCGGCGGAAGTGCAGCGCCTGCTGGCGCCGGAGCACACCACGCGCCTGGCCGACGTGGCCAACTGGCCCGACCAGATCCGCAACGACCCGGCACAGCAGGCGCTGTGGCGGCGCACCGCGCGCCTGCACTACATCAATTTCGCCAGCCGCCGCTGCGACTACGTGGCGCCGCGCGATTGCCCGCAGGGCCAGTGCGTGGTGGCCGCGCTGGCGCGCGAGGTGGCGGTGCTGGGCGACCGCTCGCGCAGCGACGGGGAGCGGCGCGAGGCGCTGAAGTTCGTGGTGCATTTCGTGGGCGACATCCACCAGCCGCTGCACGCCGGCTACCGCGCCGACCGGGGCGGCAATCGCTACCAGGTGCGCTTCGAGGGCCGGGGCAGCAACTTGCACAAGGTGTGGGACTCGGGCCTGCTGTCCACCCGTTACCGGCGCTGGCAGGACGCCGCCGATGCGCTGGACGCGGCCGCACCGGTGGTGCTGCCGCCGGTCACGCCGGGAGCCGATCCCTATGCGCAGTGGGCCGGGGAGTCGTGCCGGCTGACCGCCGCGGCGGACTTCTATCCGTCCAGGCATGCGGTGGGCGCGGCCTATGTCGCGCGTGAGCTGCCGCTGGCCGAGCAGCGCCTGCGCCAGGCCGGTCGTCGCCTTGCCGAAGTGCTGGACAGTCAACTGGGCGACGCCGTCACATCGCGTATGCGCAAGCGTTGATAAGGCGGCGGGGAGTTCTGGTAATCTGAAATGATGACTACCGAAGCCCAATCCCGCCGCACCCGAATCGTCGCCACCCTCGGCCCCGCCACCGATGCTCCCGGCATGCTGGAGAAGATCATCGCCGATGGCGTGAACGTGGTTCGCCTCAATCTTTCCCACGGTCACCCCGACGACCATCGCGCGCGCGCCGCCGCCGTGCGTGCCGCCGCCGCGGCCGCCGATTGCGAGGTGGGCATCCTGGCCGACCTGCAGGGTCCGAAGATCCGCATCGAGAAGTTCGCCAACGGCCCGGTGGAGCTGGTCAACGGCGCATCGTTCGTGCTCGATTGCCGCCCCGACGCGCCGGCCGGCGACGAGCATCGCGTGGGCGTGAGCTATTACGGCCTGCCCAACGACGTGCAGGCGGGCGACGTGCTGCTGCTGGACGACGGCCTGCTGGCGCTGACCGTGCTTGAGGTGGTGGGTGCCGAAGTGCGCTGCCAGGTGCTGACCGGCGGCCGGCTGTCCGACCGCAAGGGCCTCAACCGCCAGGGTGGCGGGCTGTCGGTGACAGCGCTGTCGGACAAGGACAAATCCGACATCAAGCTGGCGGCCGAGATCGGCGCCGATTTCCTGGCCGTGTCGTTCGTGCGCTCGGCCGACGACATGCACCTGGCGCGCCGCCTGCTGCACGAGGCTGGCGGCAACGCCTCGCTGGTGGCCAAGATCGAGCGTGCCGACGCCATCCCGGTGCTGGGCGAGATCATCGATGCGTCCGACGTGGTGATGGTGGCGCGCGGCGACCTGGGCGTGGAAATCGGCGACGCCGAGCTGCCGGGCCTGCAGAAAAAGATCATCCGCGAGTCGGTGCAGCGCAACCGCGCCGTGATCACCGCCACGCAGATGCTGCAGTCGATGGTGACCGCGCCCATCCCCACCCGCGCCGAGGTGCTGGACGTGGCCAATGCCGTCATCGACGGCACCGACGCGGTGATGCTGTCGCAGGAGACCGCCGCCGGCGCGCATCCGGACAAGGCCGTGGCCGCCATGGTGCGCATCTGCCTGGGTGCCGAACGCCAGTTCGAGCCGAAGGAAGACCTCGCCGGCCACCGGCTGGACCGCACCGACCAGGCCATCGCGCTGGCGGCGATGCTGCTGGCCGGCCAGCTCGGCGTGCGCGCCATCATCGCGCTGACCGAGTCCGGCGCCACCGCGCAGTGGCTGTCGCGCTATCGCACCGCGGTGCCGATCTACGCGTTGTCGCCGTTTGCCGACGCCCGCCGCCGCATGCTGGTGCTGCGCGACGTGAAGCCGGTGGAGTTCAACCACGGCAACCAGAACCTTGCCGCCTCCGCCCGCGCGGCCGTGCAGCTGCTGTTCGACCAGGGCCGCATCGCCGAGGGCGACCGCGTGGTGGTGACCCATGGCGACCGCGTCGGCCACGGCGGCGGCACCAACACGCTCAAGCTGCTGGCCGTGGGCGCCGGTGGCATGGTGGAAAGCCTGCGCGACCTGTAACGGGCCGGCCCGACGGCACTTCGATTTCCTGCACGCGTGCGCCGCTACACTGCGGCCACGCGGCATTCCCCAGGAGGTAGCCATGAAACCGTCTTTCCGTCCGCTCCGCTCCCTGCTGCCGGCCCTGCTTGTCCTGCTCGTGGCACCCGCCGTGCTGGCGCAGTCGCAGGTCCGCCGGCTGGACCCGCAGAACCTCTACCGCTACTGGATCCTGCTCAATACGCAGATCAAGCTGGATGCGCCCAACAGCGGGCTCAACCTCGACAAGCCCGGCTGCGCCGCGGTGACCTACATGGTCGGTTCCGACGGTGTGCCGCGGCAGGTGCAACTGGTCCGGCTGGAGCCCAAGAGCGACCTGGGCCCGATGGCGGTCAATGCGGTATCCAGCTTCCGCTACGGCCCGTCGTTGACCAACCGCAGCGCCGAGCCGATCGACACCTACTACATCGTGCCGTTCAACGCGCCCACCGATCCGGCGGCGCGCCAGCAGGTGATGGACGCCTGCAAGCTGCCCGGCTACGACAGCCAGCCCTGAGCCGCCCGCGCCCGCGCGGCCGTGGCGGCGTGGTGATCTGACCTATAATGGCGAACTCTGGTCCGTACCGGCGCGCATGTCGGTACGGACCTCACCCGCGCGGCCCGCGCCGCCGCTCCACGGAGTCGTCATGAGTATCGAAGATCTCGAAAGCATCGCCCAGGCCATGGTCGCGCCCGGCAAGGGCATCATCGCCATCGACGAGTCGACCAAGACCATCGGCAAGCGCTTCGCCGCCGTCGGCGTGGAATGCACCGAGGAAACCCGTCGCGCCTACCGCGAGCTGCTGCTGACCACGCCGGGCCTGGGCGAGCACATCGCCGGCGCGATCCTCTACGACGAGACGATCCGCCAGTCCACCAAGGCCGGCGTGCCGTTCACCACCGTCATGAAAAAGGCCGGCATCATTCCCGGCATCAAGGTCGACAAGGGCACCGTGCCGCTGGCCGGCTTTCCCGGCGACGTGGTGACCGAGGGCCTGGACGGCCTGCGCGAGCGGCTGCAGGAGTACGTCAAGCTGGGCGCGCAGTTCGCCAAGTGGCGTGCGGTGATCCGGATTTCCGAGGACACCCCCAGCTCCACCGCGATCGAGGCGAACTGCCACGCGCTGGCGCGCTACGCCGCGCTGTGCCAGGAGGCGGGCCTGGTGCCGATGGTGGAGCCCGAGGTGCTGATGGATGGCGACCACTCCATCGACGTCAGCTACGAGGTGCACGAGGCCGTGCTGCGCAGCCTGTTCAATGCGCTGTACGAGCAGAACGTGATGCTGGAAGGCACCATCCTGAAGATCAGCATGGTCATCCCCGGCAAGGACAGCGACGAGCAGGCGGATGCCGAGGAAGTGGCCGATGCCACCGTGCGGGTGCTGAAATCGTGCGTGCCGGCGTCGTTGCCGGGCATCGTGTTTCTTTCCGGCGGCCAGACCGATGCGCAGGCCACCGCGCACCTCAACGCCATCAACCACATTGGCCCGCATCCGTGGCCGCTGTCGTTCTCGTACGGCCGCGCCATGCAGCAGGCCGCGATGAAGCTGTGGGCGAAAGACCCGAAGGCAAACGTGGCCGAGGCGCAGAAAACCGTGCACGCCCGCGCTCGCGACAATGGCCTGGCGGCCCTGGGTCGCTGGAACGGGTGATATGGAAGGGAATGGGGAATAGGGATTGAGGGAATAGCAAAATCCCCGTTCCACACGCAGAAAGGGCGCCGCAAGGCGCCCTTTCTGCGTGTGGAACGGGGGCGGGAGAGTTGGGCCTTGCTATTCCCTCAATCCCTATTCCCTGTTCCCTCGACGTCAGAACCGGTATTCCGCACTCACCGACACCATGTCGGTGCTGAGGTCCACGTGGTTCTTGCGTGCGTCGTAGTAGTCGTAGTTCAGGCCCACGCTGGCGTTGTTGCTGAAGTCGTAGCCCACGCCTGCGCCGGCATACCAACTGGTGTCGTCCAGACCCTTGCGGATCGGATTCTCGTCGTTGCTCAGGCCGTGGCCTTTCCAGCCGTAAATGCCGGTGCGGGCACTGACGTACCAGTTCGGGGTGACGTTGAAATGGCCGTTCACGCCAGCCGTCCAGCCGTGCAACTGCGATTTGCCGTTTTCCACCACCGGGTCGTCGTTGAAGATGTTCTTCGCGTGGATGTTGCCCAGGTCGTTGTAGCCGACCTCGGCGCCCAGCGCGACGGACGGGTTCAAGGACCAGCGGTAACCACCGTTGACGGCGTAGCCCGTGTCGTTGTCGTCGTAGGGGCCGTGGTTGATCGAGGTGCGGCCGACGTTGCCGTTGACGAACCAGCCGCCGTTCTGGGTGGGCGCGCTCTGCGCGAACGCCGCGGGTACGGCAACCAGGCCGGCAGTGGCAAGGGCGAGGGCAAGCAGACTCTTGTTCTTCATGGATATCTCCAGTTTTTTTGTGGCAGGCGACCCGTGGGGGGGAATGGTCGCTGCGGGTGCGTCCGGATGGAGCGACGACACCTGGGCACTTGGATGGTGCCGCGGCCCGTAAATTCAATACTGATGAGTTCAGTATTAAGTCGGGATTAAGCCGCGGCAAGAGAGGCGCGGTGGCTCGCACCGCGTCTCTCCCGGGGCACCGCGGGGATCAGAAGCGGTATTCGGCCGATACCGTGGCGGTATCCGAGCTGAAGCTGACGGCATGCTTCCTGGCGTGGTAGTAGTCGTACGCCAGACCCAGGCTGAAGTGGTCGTTGACGTCATAGCCCACGCCGGCACCGGCGTAGTAATCGACCTTGTCGAGGGAATGGCGGTTGATGTCCTGGTTGCTGTAGCCGTGGCCTTTCCAGCCGTATGCGCCGGCACGCCCGCTGACGTACAGGCCCTGCCATACGTTGATGCGGCCATTGACGCCGGCCGTCCAGCCGCGCAAGGCGTTGCGCCGGCTGGTGAGGTTGACGTCATCGCTGTTGAAGGCGTTCTTCAGCCGGAAATTGCCCAGGTCGTTGTAGCCGATGTCGACACCCAGGCCGACGTCCTGGCCGACCTTCCAGCGGTAGCCACCGGTCAGTGCGTAGGTGGTCGGATGATCGTTGTACGGACCCTGCGCCACGTGCGCCTGGCCGACGTTGGCGCCGATGAACCAGTTGCCGCTGCCGACAGCCTGGTTCGGCTGGTAGTTGCCGTTCGCCGCGGTCGGGGTGTCGCTGGAAGCGGCCGCGTCCTGTGCAAGTGCGGGCAGGGCGCAAAGAGACAAGGAGGTGATCGCCAGAGCCAGTAGTGTTTTTTTCATGGGAGAACTCCTGCGTGTGACCAATGCGTCACCGGGTCGGGGAAAGCCCGGCGACGACCCGCGGAAACCCGAGGGCGGGTGCATTGAACAAAGCCGAGCCTGAAGCGCGCCGATATGTATCGGGCGGGAATTAAGGCCGAATTAATGTCGGGCCTTTCGGCCGTCCAAATCCACGCATCGCGAAGGGCGCGACAGTGACGAGGCGAATCGGCGATAATGGGACTTTGCCCGCCCCGGAGAGACCCTGATGCCCACCCGTCGTGAACTTGCCAATGCCGTGCGTGCCCTGGCCATGGATGCCGTCGAAGCGGCGAAATCCGGTCATCCGGGTATGCCGATGGGGATGGCCGACATCGCCGAGGTGTTGTGGAACGATTTCCTGCAGTTCAATCCGGGCAATCCGGGCTGGTTCAACCGCGACCGTTTCGTGCTGTCCAACGGCCACGGTTCGATGCTCCAGTACGCACTCCTGCACCTGTCCGGCTACGACCTGCCGATCGACGAGCTGAAGCATTTCCGCCAGCTGCATTCGAAGACGGCCGGCCATCCGGAATACGGCCACACGCCTGGCGCCGAGACCACCACCGGCCCGCTGGGGCAGGGCCTGGCCAACGCCGTGGGTTTTGCGCTGGCGGAAAAGATCCTGGCGGCGCGGTTCAACCGGCCCGGCCACACCATCGTCGACCACCACACGTATGTGTTCCTCGGCGACGGCTGCCTGATGGAAGGCATCTCGCACGAAGCCGCCTCGCTGGCTGGTACCTGGAAGCTGGGCAAGCTGGTGGCGGTGTATGACGACAACGGCATCTCCATCGATGGCGAAGTCGAAGGCTGGTTCACCGACGACACGCCGGCCCGCTTCGAGGCCTACGGCTGGAACGTGATCCGTGACGTCGACGGCCACGACGCCGAGGCGGTGAAGAAGGCGCTGGCACAGGCCACCGCGCAAAGCGAGCGCCCCACCCTGATCTGCGCCAAGACCATCATCGGTTTCGGCGCACCCAACAAGCAGGGCAAGGAAGAAAGCCACGGCGCGGCGCTGGGCAAGGACGAGATCGCCGCCGCGCGCGTGCAGTTGCAGTGGAACCACCCGCCGTTCGAGATCCCGGCCGAGATCTATGCCGGCTGGAACGCGCGCGACAAGGGCGCCGCCCGCGAGCGTGCCTGGGACGAGGCGTTCGCCGCCTATGCCGCGGCGCATCCGGAACTGGCGGCCGAGTTGAAGCGCCGGCTGGCCGGCGAGCTGCCGCAGGACTGGGCCGAGAAATCGCAGGCATTCGTCGCCAAGCTGCAGGCGGAGGGGCCGGAGGTTGCCTCGCGCAAGGCCTCGCAGATGACCCTGGACGCGTTCGGCCCGCTGCTGCCCGAGTTGCTGGGCGGCTCGGCCGACCTTGCCGCCTCCAACCTCACCAAGTGGAAGGGCAGCCTCGACGCCGGCAATGGCAACAGCGCCGACGGCAAGGGCAACTACGTCTATTACGGCGTGCGCGAATTCGGCATGACCGCGATCGCCAACGGCCTGGCGCTGCATGGCGGCTTCGTTCCCTATGACGCCACCTTCATGGTGTTCTCCGACTACGCCCGCAACGCGGTGCGCATGAGCGCGCTGATCCCCGCGCACACGATCCACGTCTACACCCACGACTCGATCGGCCTGGGCGAGGACGGCCCCACCCACCAGCCGGTGGAGCACATGGCCAGCCTGCGCCTGATCCCGAACAACCACGTGTGGCGTCCCTGCGACGCGGTGGAATCGGCGGTCTCGTGGAAGGCCGCGATCGAGCGCAAGGGTGCGCCCTCGTGCCTGGTGTTCTCGCGCCAGGCCCTGAAGCACCAGCAGCGCGACGCGCAGCAGCTGGCCGACATCCGTCGTGGCGGCTACGTGCTGTCCGACCCGCTGGACGGCAAGTTCCAGGTCATCCTGATCGGCACCGGCTCGGAGGTGGAGCTGGCGATGGAAGCCTCGCGCGTGCTGGCCCAGCAGGGCGTTGCCGCCCGCGTGGTGTCGATGCCGTGCACCGACGTGTTCGACGAGCAGCCGCTGGAATACCGCGAAGGCGTGCTGCCGCGCTGGTGCCGCGCCCGCGTGGCGGTGGAAGCGGCCAGCACCGACTTCTGGGCCAAGTACGTCGGCTTCGACGGCGAGGCGATCGGCATGAACACCTTTGGCGCCTCGGCTCCGGCACCCCAGTTGTTCGAGCACTTCGGCATCACCGTGGCGCACGTGGTCGAGGCGGCCAAGCGCGTGGTGGGCTGAACCCGACGCGCCCCACAGGGCGCCTTGCTTTTTGTAGGAGCGACTTCAGTCGCGATGCTTTTGCCGAATCTGGTCGAAGAGCATCGCGACTGAAGTCGCTCCTACAAAAAAAAGCCGGGCGCTCAGGCGTTGGCTGCGGCCTGCTGCTCCTGGAACGCCTTGGGCGTGCAACCCAGTTCGCGGCGAAACACGGTGTAGAGGTATTGCACCGAGGTGAAGCCGCAGCGCACGGCGATGTCGGCCATCGACGACTCGCCCTGCCGCAGCAGATCCTGCGCGATTTCCAGCTTGTGCCGCAGGATTTCCTGATGGACGCTGCGTTTCAGCGTGCGCCGGAAGTGCTCCTCCAGCAGCGAACGTGACACCCCCACGTAATCGGCCACCTGTTCGGTGCGGATGCCAAGACAGCCGTACTGGCGGATGTAATGGCGCGCCCGCATCACATACGGGCTGCAAACGGACTGGTACATGCTTGACGCCGCCACGTGCAGGCTCTCCGGCGGTACCAGCACGCGGGTATCGCTGCAGTCGGCGCCATGCAGCATGCGGTGCAGTACGTGCGCGGCGGTGCGCCCCATTTCCTCGGTGCCCTGCTGCACGGAGGTGAGCGGAATGCGGCTGAGCACCCGTGTCAGCGGGTCGTTGTCGATGCCCACGATGGCCACTTCGTCGGGCACCGGAATATCGGCCATCATGCAGGCCTGCAGCAGCTGGCGTGCGCGCGCGTCCGTCACCGCCAGCACGCCGATCGGCTTGGGCAGGGATTGCAGCCAGTTCATCAGCGCCTCGGTCGCATCGCTCCAGCCGGCGGCGGTGGTGGCGTGTCCGTGATAGATGAACCCCTCGATGCCATCGCGTCTGAGCATCTCGTCGAAAACGCGCTCGCGCTCCTCGGCCCAGCCGGGGATGTCGGGGGCCAGCGGCAGGGAATAGAACGCGAAGTTCTGCAGGCCCTGCTCGATCAGGTGGTCGTAGGCCAGCCGTACCAGCGCGGCATTGTCGGTGGCGATGTACGGCAGGCCCTTCGGATAGCGCGAGGCGTCGGTGTAGGAGCCGCCGACGGCGACCACCGGCACGTCGACCTGGCGCAGCGCCGCGTAGACCGGATCGTCGACGGCGGTGATGATGCCATCGCCGCACCACTCGACCAGATCGGTCACCCGGCAGTGGAAATCCTCCTGCATGAACAGGTCCCAGCTGACCCGGGTGGACGCCAGATAGTTGCCGATGCCGGCGATGACCTGGCGGTCGAACGCCTTGTTCGCATTGAACAGCAGAGCGATGCGGTGGACGCCGTGTGGATGGCTCATTGGTTCACCTTGGAGCCATCCCGATGTGGCTCGTACCTGGCGCGTGGCGTGCGCGCACGCGGCTCGACCGGAGTTCCCGAGGCTAGCACGAGTGCAGTGGCCAGGCGTGGTGCATTGCGGTGGATGCACATGAAGAAATGTTGTCCCTCTGGTCGATTTCATCATTGCGCGCCGCGGCAAGCCACCGTCACCATGCGCGTTGGCACCGTGCCGTCCGGCGGGCAGGCGGTTTTATTCGCCAGCATCGAGGCGGTACGGGAGGGTCATCGGGCCGCAGGCGGAGCGCATGGGACGGCGCGGGCCCGCTCGGCGGAGGGGCTACGCGAAAAGCCGCTGATAGCGCTACCATCGGCAGGAACACCAGTGACGGCCGCCCGCGGGCGCCCTCCACATGCCGCCCGGTTCCCGCTGCATGGAAGCCGGTTGTGCAGCCGGTACTGGCGGACGGCAGGCCGGCAGCGGCGGCAGGGAATGCAGCCACGTCCGCGCGGTTGTTGGCGCGAAGCCCGGCCTTCTAGTATGGGCGCTGGCGTGCCGTTGTCCGTGACATCCACATGGCCGAAAGGCCGGGTACCCATGAAATCCTCGAACAAGGCGAGTGACGGAGCAAGCATGAAACTGACGACATTACGTGCGCTGGCATTGCTGCTGCTGTGCCTGGGCCTGGCGGGTCTGGCCAGTTGCACGCAGAGCAGCAAGAAACCCACCCTGATCGGCTTCAGCATCGACGACATGCGACTGGAGCGCTGGGCGCGCGATCGCGACTTCTTCGACGCGGCGGCCACCAAGCTGGGCGCCAAGGTGCTGGTGCAGTCGGCCAACGGCAGCGAGGAGCGCCAGGTGGCGCAGATCGAGAACATGATCTCGCGCGGGGTGGATGTGCTGGTGATCGTGCCGCAGAACTCCAAGGTGCTGGGCAACGTGATCCGCGAGGCGCACCGCAACCACGTCAAGGTGGTGTCGTACGACCGCCTGATCCTCAACGCCGACGTCGATGCCTACATCTCCTTCGACAACCTCAAGGTCGGCCAGATGCAGGCCCAGGGCGTGGTCGACGTCAAGCCCAAGGGCAACTA